>Ga0209604_1000490_pt1 | contig 36963 bp, 35 predicted proteins | sample AD_UKC097_MetaG_FD_184405 | JGI IMG/M metagenome (GOLD analysis project Ga0209604, IMG submission 184405) | Active sludge microbial communities of municipal wastewater-treating anaerobic digesters from USA - AD_UKC097_MetaG (SPAdes) (version 2) | ecosystem: Engineered > Bioreactor > Anaerobic >... | reverse complement strand
GCCGGTTGCGCCCCTCGACGGGGACGGCGAGGTCGATCGCCGCGTCGACGCTCGGGACGCGGCAGACCGGCATCACCGGCATCATCTGCTCGGTCCAGAGGAGCGGGTGGTCCGCGTCGACCTCGACGACGATCTGCCGGACGGAGTCGGGGGCGGAGATCCCCATCCTCCGGAGGATGACGTTCGCGTTCTTCCCGATCAGGTCCTTGTCGACCCAGGCGTGCTCGCGCGGCCCGGCCATCTTCGTGAAGATCGCCTTCTCGAGCTCCTTCAGGCGGTCCTTCCCGATCAGGACGGCGCCCGCCGCGACCATCGCGCGGATCAGCTCGTCGGCCACCTTCGCGACGACGAGGACCTCCTTCTCGTCGACGCAGATGACGTTGTTGTCCGTCGAGCCGCCGAGGACGATGTCCCGCCCCGCCTTCGCGAGGTCGGCCGTCTCGTCGACGACGACGGGCGGGTTCCCCGGCCCGGCGCAGATGGCCCGCTTGCCGCTCGCCATCGCCGCCCTGACGACCGCCCCTCCGCCGGTGACGACGAGCAGCCGGATGCCCGGGTGCTTCATCACCTCCTGCGCCGACTCGAGCGACGGCGCGGAGACGCCCGTGACGACGTCGGGGGGGCCGCCCGCGGAGACGATCGCCTTGTTCAGGAGGGCGATCGTCCGGATGGAGCACTCCTTCGCCGACGGGTGGACCGAGAAGACGACGGCGTTCCCGGCCGCGAGCATCCCGATGGCGTTGCAGATGATCGTCGACGTCGGGTTCGTCGACGGCGTAAGCGCGCCGATGACGCCGAAAGGCGCCGGCTCGATCAGCGAGAGGCCGTGGTCGCCGGTCACCGCGGAGGGATAAAGGTCCTCGAGACCGGGGGTCCGCTCCGTGACGAGGGCGTTCTTGACGACCTTGTCCTCGTAGCGCCCGAGGCCCGTCTCCTCCCACGCGGCCTTCGCGAGCGCGGCGCCGTTCTCGCGCATCGTGGCCCGGATCGCCTCGATGACCTTCGCGCGGCCCCGGAGCGGGAGCGCGACGAAGCGGGGCTGGGCCTTCCGCGCCGCCTCGACGGCGGCGTTCACGGTCGGGTGGATCCCCATGGGGGCGCCGGCAGGCGACGCGCCGCCGGAGGCGGCCGCGGAGGCGGCAGCGGGCTTCCCGTCGAGGTCCGAGACGATGCGGCGGGCGATCGCCTCGATCTCGGCTTCGGTCAGGCGGGCGGCCACGTCACTTCCTGTACTTCACGGCGCCGCCGACGTCCCACGAGTCGACGATCGCCATGACGACGGCGTCGACGGGGCGCTTGTCGGTGGCGGCGGTCTGCCGCGCGGAGCTCCCGGCGGCGATGAGGACGACCTCCCCGGGGCCGGCGCCGACGGCGTCGGCCGCGACGAGGACGGTCGTCCCGTCGCGCCCCTCCTCGTCCACCGGGCGGACGAGGAGCAGCTTGAGCCCCGAGAGGCTCTCCTCCTTGCGCGTCGCGACGACGCTCCCGACGACCTTCGCGAGCTGCATGGCGCTCTCCCGCGCCCCGGGGCGCTACTTCGCCTCGGCGGGCTTGCGGCCCAGCGGGAGGACGGCGTCGACGTTCGCGTGCGGGCGGGCGATGACGTGGACGGCGACCATCTCGCCGACGCGGCCGCCGGCGACCTGCGCCGCGTCGCACGCGGCCTTCACGGCCGCGACGTCGCCGCGGACGATGACGGTGACGTACCCGCCGCCCGTCTTCTCGTAGGAGACCAGCTCCACCTTGGCGGCCTTCACGGCGGCGTCGGCGGCCTCGACGACCGCGGGGAAGGACCTCGTCTCGATCATCCCGAGGGCTTCGGTCATGGCTCTTTCCTCTCCTCGGATCGTCGCACGGCGCCGACCCGTCGCGTTACCGCGTTGCGTTCCTTCGTCGTCGCCGCTCTACTCGCGGCCCTTCTTCGGCACCCGGCCGGAGATCGTCTTCAGCGCCTCCTCGGCGGCCCGCCAGGCGACGTCGACGTCCTTCTCCTCGCCCCCGAGGTAGACGCGCCCGAAGCTGCCGAACGCGCGGACCTCGAGGATCTTGATGTTCGCCGCCTTCTCCGCCTCGTTCGCGGCGATCGCCGCGTAGCCGGCCGGCGCGCACTCCAGGACGTAGAGCGTCTCGCCCGGCACGATCATGTCGCCGTGCCGCGTCCGGTTGATGAGCTGGGTGTGGTAGTCGGCGATGTTCCGGATGACCTGGCTCGAGGTGATCTCGGGCTTGATCCGGTCCGCCTCGTTCAGGTCGAGCGCCGCGAGGATCGCCGCCCCCGCCTGCCGCACGTCGGCCTGCGAGTCAGAGTGGACCTCGAGCATCCCGTAGACGCGCTCGATGATCATCATGCCCGGCTTGACGTCCGTCGCCTTCAGCGCGACGTCGGTCACCTTCATGATGTCCACCCGGGCGCGACCTCCACGAAGAGCGACGCCTGCCCCGGCACCGGCAGGAACCCCTGCGCGACCGTGCCGAGGAAGGAGGCGAACTGCGGCTGGAGGCTGTCGATGAAGCAGTAGCAGCGGAGCTCTCCCATCGGTCCCCTCACTTCCCCGCGGCGGCGCGGGCCTCTTCCAGGATCTTCACGCTGGACGAGGCGCCGACGCGCGTCGCCCCGGCCTTCACCATCTTCAGGAGGTCGGCGTAGGTCCGGACGCCCCCGGACGCCTTCACGCCGAGCTTCCGCGGCGCGACGGTCCGGGCCATCAGGGCGATGTCCTCGGCGGTGGCGCCGCCCGAAGAGAAGCCGGTCGACGTCTTCACGTAGTCGGCGCCCGCCTTCATCGAGAGCTCGCAGGCGCGGACCTTCTCCTCGTCGGTCAGGAGCGCCGTCTCGAGGATCACCTTCGAGAGCGCCCGGCCGTCCTTGCACGCCTCGACGACGCCGCGGATGTCGCGCAGGACGAGGGCGTCGTCCTTCCCCTTCAGGGCGCCGACGTTGATGACCATGTCGACCTCCTGCGCCCCCTCGCGGATCGCCTTGCGCGCCTCGAGGAGCTTGATCTGCGGGTCCTGCGCGCCGAGCGGGAAGCCGACGACGCAGCAGAGCTTCACCGGGGAGCCCTGGAGGAGCTTCTTGACCTGCGGGACGAAGACCGGATTGACGCAGACCGAGAAGAAGCCGTGCTGCCGCGCCTCGGCGCAGAGCTTCTCGACGTCCGAGGCCATGGCGTCGGGCTTGAGCAGCGTGTGGTCGATGAGCTTCGCGACCTGCTCGGGCGTCAGGGCCGGCGCGGCGGAGGGCGCGGCGCCCCCCTTCCCGAGCATCTCCTTCACCTTCGCGGCGATCCGTTCGATGTCCTCCGCGGACAGCTCCGCCATCCCTCTCTCCTTCTCCATGTCGCGGATCATCGCCACCCTCTTCAGGTGCCGCTCCGCCGTGCACGCCGTCGACAGGAAGACGTCGACGATCCGCTTCGCTCCGGCCTCGTCGACGTGCCCCGCGCCGAGCGCGAGGAGGCGCGCGTCGTTGTGCTCCCGGGCGTTCTTCGCGAGCGCCTCGGTGTTGCACGTGGCGGCGAGCACGCCGGGAACCTTGTTCGCCGCCATCGCCGAGCCAATCCCGGCGCCGTCGACGACGACGCCGAAGTCGGCCTCGCCCCGGGCGACGAGGAGCGCGGCGGCGCGGGCGAAGACCGGGTAGTCGACCGGCTCCTTCCCGCTCGTCCCGAGGTCGGCGACGTCGTGGCCGGCTGCCGAGAGGTGCTCCTTCAGCCGCTCCTTGAGTTCGAAGCCGCCGTGGTCGGCGGCGAGGGCGATCCGGAGCCGCGACATGGAAGGGGGATTCTACGCGGAGCGCGGCCGGAGACGGGCGCGGGGACCGACCATCCCGTGTCCTCGGCTGCCCGAAAAGGGAAACGCCCCCGGGCGCGGGGCACGGGGGCGCTCGAAACGGCGCCGGAGGCGCCGGGCTTTCGACGGTTTCAGACCTTGGACCAGTCGACCTTGCCGTCGGCGCCCGTGGCGCCCTTGACCTTCTTGCCGAGGTCGTTCAGGTCGTGCTTGTCCTTCTTCGGCATCTTGTCGGTGTGGCACGAAGCGCAGTTGGCCTTCGGGTCCTTCGCCTTGTACTCCTTCTGGAGCTGCATCGTGGCGAGGGCGGAGCTGCCGAGGGCGAGGGCGGCGATCGTGGCGACGACGGCGGTGGTGGTCTTCTTCATTCCTGGTTCCTCCTGCTGCGAGTCTCGACGAACGGCGAATGCTAGCGTAAATCGGCCTCGCTGGAGCCTGATTCGCAAGAGCCGTTCCACCGGCGTCGAGCCAATCCGTCATCGCGGACGGACGATCCCCCGGGAAGGGTCCGTGAGATCCGATCTCCGAAACGGCTCACTCGTAGCGGAGCGCCTCCGCCGGGGCGAGGCGCGCCGCCCGGCGGGCCGGAAACGCCGCGGCTACGAGGACGAGGAGAAGGCCGGTCGCCGCGATCGCGAGGACGTCGCGCGGCTCGGGCCGGAAGGGCATCCAGGAGACGTAGTAGACCCGCGCGATCTCCGCCGGGAAACGGACGGCCCTCGTCGCGGTGAGGAGGGCGCAGATCGCGACCCCCGCGACCGCACCGAGGAGAACGCCCGCACCCCCGACCGCGAGCCCCGCGAGCCGGAAGGTCCGCGCGACGGCGCGCGGTCCGGCTCCGATCGCGGCGAGGACCCCGATCTCCCGGGTCTTCTGCGCCACCAGGACGACGACCGAGGAGACGACCGTACCGGCCGCGACGGCGACGATGAGCGCGAGCGCGACGAAGAGGAGCGTCTGCTGGACGAGGAGGGCGCGGAAGAGGTCTCCGTTCAGCGCGCGCCAGTCGAGGACGGTGGCCGCGGGAAGCGCCGCGCGCGCCGCCTCGACGACCGTGTCCGGGCGGGACGGGTCGACCAGCTTCAGCTCCCAGACGCCGCTCCGGGTGTCGGGCGGAGCGAACCGGTCGAACGCCCCGATCGGGACGACGGCCCACCCCTCGTCCACCTCCGTGAAGCCGGTCGTGACGATCCCGACGACGACGAGCGCCGTCCGTCGCGGCGGCGCCACGCCCCGGGCGAGAGAAAGGGAGGCCGTCTCGAGGACGAGGGGGCTCCCCGCCCCGGCGCCGAGCCGCGCGGCGAGGCCCGAGCCGAGAAGCACGGGGATCCTCTCCCCGCGAGCAGGCACGACCATCCGCCCGGCAAGCGCCGGGTCGCTCCCGAGGAGGCGCGTCGTGGCGAGCCCGGTCGGGACGTCGAGCCCCTTGACGACCGCGTCGACTCCGGCCGGGACCTTCGGTCCGAGGAGGAGCCCCGGCGCGAAGGCGGTCTTCGCGACGGCGGCGACGCCCGGGAGGCCCGCGAGCGTCTCCCGCACCTCCGCGTCGTCCGCCTCGACGCCCGGCAGGACGAGGACCTCGGCGTTCGTGCCGGCGAGCTTCTCGAAGAGCTCGCTCCGGTAGCCCGACATGAGCCCCATCGCGACGACGAGGGCTGCTGTGCCGAGAGCGACGCCCGCGAGCGCGAGCGACGAGACCGTCCCGAGGAGGCTGCCGCGCCGCCCCGAGAGGAACCGCCGGGCGAGGAAGAGCGAGACGTTCAACGGGCCGCGAGGAGCCGCGCGAGCTCGTCGAAGAGCGCGCCGGAGTCGTGGGGCCCCGGGGCCGACTCGGGGTGGTACTGGACGGCGAAGACGGGGCGGCCCGCGAGGCGGAAACCCTCGCACGTGCCGTCGTTCAGGTTCACGTGCGTCTGCTCGAGCCCCCGCGGAAGCGACGACGGGTCGACCGCGAAGCCGTGGTTCTGCGAGGTGATCGAAATCGCTCCCGTCGTCAGGTCCTTCACGGGATGGTTCACGCCGCGGTGGCCGAACTTCAGCTTGAAGGTCCGCGCGCCGAGCGCCAGGCCGAGGAGCTGGTGGCCGAGGCAGATGCCGAAGAGCGGCTTCCCCGTGCCGACGAGCTCGCGGATCGTCGCGACGCACGACGGGAGGGCCGCGGGGTCGCCCGGCCCGTTCGAGAGGAAGAAACCGTCGAAGCCGAGGAGGTCGGAGGCCGGCGTCGTCGCCGGGAAGACGGTGACGTCGAGGCCGCGCGCGGCGAGGTGGCGGAGGATGTTCCTCTTGACGCCGTAGTCGATCGCGGCGACCCGCGGCCGCCCCGCCGCGTGGGCTCCGAACGCGTACGGCGACCGGGTCCCGACCTCGAGCGCGAGCGCGGCGCCGGTCATCGGCGGCTGCTCGCGGACGGCGGCGAGGAGCGCCGCGCGCGCCTCCGCGCCCTCGTGCTCCGTGGAGACGGCGCCCCGCATCGCTCCGAGGGAGCGCAGGTGCCGGACGACGGCGCGCGTGTCGAGCCCCTCGATGCCGACCGTGCCGGACTCGCGGAGCGCCTCGCCGAGGCTCTTCTTCCCGCGCGCGTTCGAGAAGCGCTCCGGGACGTGCCGCGCCGCGAAGGCGGCGACCTGGACCCGGTCCGACTCGGCGTCGTCGCCGGTAATTCCGTAGTTGCCGACGTGCGAGGCGGTCATGACGACGATCTGTCCCCTGTAGGACGGGTCGGTCAGCGTCTCCTCGTAGCCGGACATCGCCGTGTTGAAGACGACCTCGCCGAAGGCCGTCCCTTCCGCCCCGAAGCCCTCGCCCTCGAAGACGCGCCCGTCCTCGAGGAGGAGGACGGCGGGGCGGCCTCTCACAGCGTCCGACCCACCGCGGCCGCGATCGGCGCGAGCCGCTCCATCAGGTCGGAGAACATCGGCGGCGTCAGGGCCTGGGGCCCGTCCGAGAGCGCCGTCTCGGGCTGGTGGTGGACCTCGACCGCGACGCCGTCGGCGCCGGCGGCGATGGAGGCGAGCGACATCGGCTTGACCTTGTCGCGACGTCCCGTGCCGTGGGAAGGGTCGACGACGATCGGCAGGTGGGAGAGGCGCTCGACCGCCGGGACGACCGAGAGGTCGAGCGTGTTCCGCGTGTAGTCGCTGAACGTGCGGACGCCCCGCTCGCAGAGGACGACGTTCGGGTTCCCCTCGGCGAGGACGTACTCGGCAGCGAGGAGGAACTCCTCGAGAGTTGCGGACATCCCGCGCTTGAGGAGGACCGGCTTTCCGATCCGTCCCGCGGCCTTCAGGAGCTCGAAGTTCTGCATGTTCCTCGCGCCGATCTGGAGACAGTCGGCGTATTTCGCCACGACGTCGATCGAGGAGGTGTCGAGCGCCTCGGTGACGACCGGAAGCCCCGTCTCGTCCCGCGCGGCCGCCAGGATCTTCAGCCCCTCCTCCCCGAGGCCCTGGAAGGAGTAGGGGGAGGTCCGGGGCTTGTACGCCCCTCCGCGGAGGAGATGCGCGCCGCGCGCCTTGACCTCCTTCGCGATCGTGACCGTCTGCTCGAGCGTCTCCACGGCGCAGGGCCCCGCGATGATCGCGAGGCGCGTCCCGCCCACGGGAACGCCGCCGATCGAGACGACCGTGTCCTCGGGGTGGAACTCCCTGGAGACGAGCTTGTAGGGGTGCGAGACCTTGATGACCTCGAGGACTCCGGGGAGGTTCTCGAAGGCGGTCGGCTCGACCGTGCCCCGGTTCCCGGTGATCCCGACCGCGGTCCTCTGCTCCCCCGGGATCGGGTGGGCCTTCAGGCCCATCCGCTCGGCGGCCTCGACCACCCGGCCCACGTCGGCCGCGGTGGCGCTCCTGTCCATGACGATCAGCACGGCGTCTCGCCCTCCGGAACCGCTGTTTATACTTCATCGTGGCGAGCCGGGCCTTCTCCGGCCGCCGAGGAGGCACCCATGGCGATCCGGCGCACGCTCTCCCTCGCGGGTCTCGCGCTCGCGGGCGCGTTCCTCCTGGCGCTCGAGGCGCCGGCCTACCTCATCATCCTCAAGGACGGGACCCGGATCGAGGCGGCGGCCAAGCCCGTCATGTCGGGACGGAACTACATCTTCCACGACAAGCTCGGGGCCCAGAAGATGATCGCCGTCGCGGAGGTCGACCCCGCGAAGACCGAGGCCGCGAACAAGGAGAACTACCGCGACGCCTACATCCTGGGCGATCCCGAGCCGATGAAGAGGGAGACGGACACGAGCGCCAAGGCGCCGTCCCTCTCCGAGTACATCCGGCAGAACCGCAAGTCGCAGATCGAGGCCCCTCCGGTCTCCGCACCCGTCGTCCCGGGAGAGGCCGCCTCCTCGCCTCGCGGGACCTCCCGGTCCGAGGCCGCAGCGGCGCCGGCGACCGTCCTCGACCCGATCGTCCAGGATTCGTTCCTTCGGGCGTACCAGACGGCCGCGGTCCGGGGAACGCGCCTCACGCCGCTCGCCGGAGGGGCGCTCCGCGTCCAGGCCGTGACCGACACCGAGACGGTCGTCTTCGGCGCCCTCGTCGGGACCGCCCGGGGGCTGAAGGAGTCGCGCACGGCCGGCCGGCTCGTCGAGAAGGTCGAGCTCTACATGACGACGAGCGCGGGAGAGAACGCCGGGAAGTTCGTCATCCTCCCCGAGGACGCCGAGGCGCTTCTGAACGGGACCGTCCCGCCGGCGAAGTTCTTCGTCGCTCACGTCGAGCTCTGAGGCCGGCGTGCCCCGCGCGTTCCGCGAACCGAGCCCGTCCCCGGCGGCGGGCGCCTGAGGCCGAGTTGGACCCCGGGACCCTCGTTCTCGTCCACCTCCACTCGCCGAAGGAGAAGTACTGGGGGGCGCTTCGCGCGCTCTCCCCGGCGGGCGTGACGGTCCGCGGGATCGACGTGGCGCTCTTCGACGACTGGGCGCGGCAGTTCCTCGCCGGAGGCGAGCCCGAGCTGGGCGTCACGACCCTCTTCTTCCCGCTTCACCGCGTCGAGAAGATGTTCGAGGACTCCCGCGTCGGGACGGTCGCCGCCTACCACGAACGCTTCCTCGAGATGGTCGGGCGGGACGTCCGTGACGTCCTCCGCCTCGATTCCTCGCGGCCCGACGGGCCGCTCCAGTGAGCAAGGAGGACCCGTGACCGAGCTCGTTTGGCAGCTCCGGAAGGGCCCCGAAGGAGCGCCCTACGCCTTCGCGGCCTTCAGCAAGGCCGAAAAGCGGACGAACTTCTTCGACGGGACCGAGCCGCTGCGCGCGTTCCTGATCAAGCACGGCGCCGCCGCCCAGGACGCGATCGCGCTCGTGGCGCGCGTCGAGGGGGGCGAGACGGTCTCGGTGACGCTGCCGAAGTAGGCCGGCGGGGGCCCGCAGGGCAGAATCCGGCATGGCCATCCTCCCGGCGCGCGTCCTCGTCCTCGCCCTCGTCCTCCTCGTTCTCCCGTTCTCTCTCCGCGGGGACGAGCCGGCGGCCGCGCCCGCGGGAGCCTTCCGGACGGTCGACGACCTGTCCGTCCCGGACTCGAGCCGGCCGGTCCGCGACCTCGTCCTTTCCTTCGGGGCGGCCACGGTCCGGCTCCCGGAGGGGCGCGCCACCGTCGTCACCGATCCCGACGGCGCACCGGCGGGCCTCTTCCTCTCGGGGAAGGGGACGTTCACCTGGATCTCGCGCGACCCGCGCGAGGCCCCCGCCGTCCGGTGGACACTCTCGAAGAACACCCGGCTGAGCCCCACCGCGACCGAGGCCGGCCTGGCCGTCACGGACTCGTTCGAGTCGCTCCTCTGGCTCGCGCCCGCGGAGACTCTCCCCGAGCTCGCCTCCCCCGCCACCGAGCCGTCCCTCGCCCCCGCCTTCCGAAAGCACCGGGACCGCACCGCGAGGGTGAAGGAGCCGCCGTTCGCTCATCTCCGGGCCGCGCAGCGGCGGGACGCTCCCGACGCACGCGTCGTCCGCGTCGAGACGACCGGCGGCAAAGAGGACCTCGCCTTCCTTCACGACCCGTTCGAGTCGGGCCGCGAGCGGCTCACCGCGAGCGGACGGTTCCAGGTACGGGTGAGCCGCGGCGACGACCGGAGCTACGCGATCCTCCTCGCCGAGCAGCCGATCCGGGGCGACCTGTTCGACCCGCCTTCGCCCCGGGTCGTCCTGACGCACGTCGAGCTCAAGCTGACCGCCTCGAGCGGCTCCGACGTCTCGATCTCCGCGACGGAGACGTTCGAGGCCAGAAGGGGCGCCGTCGGGACCCTCCTCCTCGACCTCGTCGACACGGCCGAATCGCAGACCGGCGCGACCCTCCAGCAGACGGCGCTCTTCGGCGACGTTCGGCGCGGCAGCAACCGGATCCGCGAGCGACCCGTGACCGTGAGGGGCGTCTTCGACGAGGCCGGGAACGCCCTCGAGTTCGACCACCGGAGCGACCAGCTCGCCGTCGCGCTCCGCGAGCCGATCGCCGAGGGGACGAGCGCCCGGGTCCGCGTCGAGATCGAGGGGGGCCTCCTCGTCCGGCCGCTCGGGAACAACTACTGGTTCCTCGGCCTCGCGCCCTGGTTCCCCGCACCGCCCCTGTCCGGACGGGCCTTCTCGGCGCGGATCACGATGAGCGTTCCGAAGCCGTTCCACCCGATCGCCCCCGGCGTCACGCTCCGCCGCGTGGAGGACGGGGAGCGGAACGTCCTCGAGACGAGCCTCGACGGGCCGGCGCAGAACCTCGCCGTCCTCGCTGGCGCGTACTCCCTCGAAGAGGAGTCGAAAGACGGCCGGACGCTTCGCGTCGCCTCCTATGGCGGCCGGAACCGGACCGCGTCGCGCAGCCTCCTCGACCTCGGCTTCGCGACGGCCTCCTTCTTCGAGATCTTCCTCGGGAAGATGCCGGTCCGCGAGCTCACCGTCGTCGAGATGGCCGTCTGGGCCCAGGGGCAGGCCCCCGCGGGTCTCCTCCTGATCGGCACGGAGGCCTTCAACCCGATGGGGACGGGGCGCTACCGCCGCGCCGCCGCGGGCGTGAACGAGCGGTTTGCGCACGAGCTCTCCCACCAGTGGTGGGGGAACGGCGTCGGCCTCCCCGACCTCTCCGAGCAGTGGCTCTCCGAGTCGTTCGCCGAGTACTGCTCCGCCTTCTTCATCCGGCAGGCGGCCGGCAAGGAGGCCTACGACCTCTACCTGACCCGCTGGCGCTCGCGCGCAGCGCAGACGAAGGAGACGGTCCCGCTTCTCCTCGCCCACCGCCTCCGGGCGAAGAACGACCAGGTCCAGGCCGACAGCATCCGGACCTGGCTCCTCTACGACCGGGGACCTCTCGTCCTGGCGGCAATCCACCGGGAGATCGGAGACGAGGCGTTCCTGACGTTCCTCTCCTCCGTCCAGTCGACACTGGGCGGAAAGCTCGGCACGACGAAGCGGGTCGAGGAGGTCCTCGAGGCGGTCACCCGGAAGGACTGGACTCCGTTCTTCGACCGCTACGTCCGCGGCACCGAGATCCCGACGGTCCCCTGAATGCGCCGGCCCGGGCGAGCGCTCCGCGCGCTCGTCCGGGAGGCGCTCCGGCCGGGGTCAGTGCCCGGGCGCCGGCTGGGAGAGCTCGAGGAGGACGCCCCCGGTCGAGGCCGGGTGGATGAACGCCACGAGGCAGCCGTGCGCCCCCGGGACCGGCGTCTCGTTGATGAGCCGGATGCCGGCGGCCTTCAGCTTCTCGAGAGTCGCCGCGACGTCGGGGACCTCGAGGCAGAGGTGGTGGATGCCCGGTCCCTTCTTCTCGAGGAACTTCGCGATCGGGCTCTCGGGCGAGGTCGGCTCGAGGAGCTCGAGGCTCGACTCCCCGACGGGACGGAACGAGGTGATCACCTTCTGGGAGGCCACCTCCTCCCGGTGCTTCTCCGTGAGCCCGAGCAGGTCCCAGATCGCGCCGCCGCCGTCGACGGACGAGACGGCGAGGCCGAGGTGCGAGATCTTCATCTTTCCTCCGGAGGGCGCGTTTCGAGCGCCGTTCTTCCGCAACGTCTCGAGGAGGGCCTCGGCGGCGCGGAAGGGGTCTTCACTCCTCGCCTCGACCCGCCCCGCCCAGGAGGCGAGGGAGGCGTCGCTCCCGGCGAGACCGTGGAGCTCCTCGAGGAGACGATTGCGGACGATGGACTCGATGCGGCGGACGGTCCGGTCCCGTCGGCGCGACGCGCCGGCCGGTCCGCTGAGGAACTCCTTGTGGCTCGCGAGCGCGGCCCGGAGCTGGGCGACCCCTTCGCCCGTTCGGGCGACGGTCTTCAGGACGGGGGGCAGGAACGCGCCGTGCTCCCCCATCTCGAGCATCTGAAGGACCTCGTGGACGGTCCGGTCGGCCCCCTCGCGGTCGGCCTTGTTGACCACGAAGACGTCGGCGACCTCCATCAGGCCTGCCTTGATCGCCTGGATGTCGTCGCCCATTCCCGGGGTCAGGAGGACGACGCAGGTCTCGGCGAGGCGGAAGACCTCGACCTCGTCCTGGCCGACGCCGACCGTCTCGACGAGGACGTCGTCGAACCCGGCGGCGTCGAAGACGTCGACGGCGTCGGCCGTGGCCCGGGCGAGGCCCCCGAGGTGACCGCGCGTCGCCATCGACCGGATCATCACGCCCGGGTCGGTGTAGAGGTCCTGCATCCGGATCCGGTCGCCGAGGATCGCGCCTCCCGTGAACGGCGAGGAGGGGTCGACGGCGACGATCCCGACCTTCCGCCCCTCGGCGCGCGATGCCTTCGCGAGCGCGGCCGTCAGCGTCGACTTGCCGGCGCCGGGTGCGCCCGTCAGGCCGACGACCCGGGCACGCCCCGTCCGGGGCCAGAGGTGGGCGAGGAGTTCCGGGAATCGCGGGTCCGAGGTCTCGGCCCAGGTGATGGCCCGGGCGATGGCCGGCGGGGTCCCCGCGAGGACGCGCTCGGCGAGCTCGCGAACGGGAATCATGGCCGACAGAGTCTAAGGGACGCCCGGTACAATGCCCGTTCCGTGCCAACCAACCCCAGGGACGCGCGCGCGGTCGATCCGCTCGTCGGCGTCCTGACCGAGATCGCCCGAACCGTGACGGAAACGCTGTCGCTTCCGGAGGTCTTCGCCCGCGTCGCCGGCGCCGCGCGCCGCGTCCTGCCGTTCGACGCCGCCGGCGTCGTCCGGCTCGTCGAAGGCCCCGCCCTCCTCTCGTGGGGCCTCTCGACGCCGGGCGACGTCGAAGGGGGCCGCCGCTACGGCCGGAAAGACCTCTCCGACGTTCTCTGGCCCGGGGCCTCGTCGCCGCGGAGGATCGACGACGTCGCCGCCCTCTTCGACGCGACGCGCCAGGGGGACCGCGAGCTCCTCGAGGCGGGAATGCGCTCGATGCTCGTCGCGACGATCGTCCGCGGCGACGTCCCGCTCGGGGACCTCTGGTTCGCCTCGCGCGCGACAGGTGGGTTCGGGCCCGCCGACGAGCCGACGGCCCAGGCGATCGCCGACATCCTCTCGGCCACGCTCGAGCACGAGCGGCTCGCCGAGGAGGAGCGGCGGCGGGTCCGGCGGCACCGGGAGCTCGACGCCCTCGCCCCCGCCCTCGCGAGGGCGCTCGACGTCCGCGAGGTCTTCGACCAGGTCTCGGCGATCGCGCGCGAGGTCCTCCCGCACGACCGGATGACGCTCGGGCTCCTGTCGGAGGACCGGACGGAGAACCGGATGTGGGCCGTCTCCGGGGACCGCGACTGGGTCCCCGACACCTACCCGATCCCGGACTCGGAACGCGCGCAGATGGTGGCTGACTACCAGATCGTCTGCGACGCGGAGGCCGACCTCCCGGCCGACTCCTCCCGCAGGGCGATCCTCCTCGCGGCCGGGCTCCGGTCGAGCCTGAGGGTCCCGATCCGGCTCGAAGGGAAGACCGTCGGAGCGCTCTCCTTCCACGCCCGCGAGGTGAGGAGCTTTCGCGAGGAGGACGTGGACCTCGCCCTCCGGGTCGCCGACCAGGTGGCCCTCGCGTTCTCCCACCAGCGGCTCGCCGATGAGGCCCGCCGGGCGGAGGAGGCCCGGCAGGAGGCGGCCCGGCTCGAAGCCCGCGTCCGCGCGCTCTCCGACGAGCTCGACTCGCGCGACGGGTTCGGGCGGGTCGTCGGCGGCTCGCCCGCCTGGCGCTCGGTCCTCGTCCAGGCCTCCAAGGTCGCTCCGACCGAGACGACGGTCCTCCTGACGGGCGAGTCGGGAACCGGCAAGGAGGTCGTCGCGCGCGCGGTCCACCGCGCCTCCGCACGGAGCTCGGGTCCCTTCGTCGCGCTCAACTGCGCCGCGCTCCCCGAGCAGCTCCTCGAGTCGGAGCTCTTCGGGTACGAGAAGGGGGCGTTCACCGGGGCCTACGCCTCGCGCGCGGGGCGGCTCGAGCAGGCCGCCGGGGGGACCCTCTTCCTGGACGAGGCGGGGGAGACGAGCCCCCTCGTCCAGGCCAAGCTGCTTCGCGTCCTCGAGGCGCGGGAGTTCCAGCGGCTCGGCGGCGCGAAGGTGCTCCGGGCCGACGTGAGAATCGTCGCCGCGACGAACCGGGACCTCCACGCCGCGATGGCCCGCGGCGACTTCCGCGAGGACCTCTTCTACCGTCTCTCCGTCTTCGAGATCCACCTCCCTCCGCTTCGAGAACGCCCCGAGGACGTCCTCCTCCTCACGGAGCGCTTCCTCGAGGACCTCTCGCGGAACGTCGGGCGCCCGGCCCCCGGCGTCTCGCGCGAGGCGCGCGAGCTCCTCCTCGCGTACTCCTGGCCGGGAAACGTCCGCGAGCTGCGGAACGCGCTCGAGCGTGCGGTCATCCTCTCGGAGGGGGGCCTCGTCCAGGTGGAGCACCTCCCCATCGCGGTCGCCCGGAGCAGCGCCGCGCGGGTCGCCTCCGCCGCGGCCATCGAGCTCCCGCCCACCGGGCTCGACCTCGACGCCCTCGAGAAGACCCTCGTCACGCAGGCGCTCGAGAGGGCGAAGAACAACCGGAGCCGCGCGGCCAGGCTCCTCGGCCTCACACGTGCCCAGCTCTACACCCGCCTCGAGCGGTACGGCCTCGCGTGACGGGTGAGGCGGGCGGCCGGGCGCCCCGCGAGGCCCCGGCCGCAGAGAGCTCCTTCGCGCGCTTCTGGCGACTCGACCCGGACGTCTCCTTCCTGAACCACGGCTCCTTCGGCGCGTGCCCCGTCGCCGTTCTCGAGAGGCAGGCCGAGCTTCGCGACGAGCTCGAGAGAGAGCCGGTCGATTTCCTCGTCCGTCGGCTCCCGGAGCGCCTCGCCGAAGTCCGCGCCGTCCTCGGAGGGTTCCTCGGAGCCGAGCCCGACGACCTCGCGTTCGTCCCGAACGCGACGACCGGCGTCAACGCCGTCCTCGGCTCCCTCGACCTGAACCCGGGCGACGAGCTGCTGACGACGACGCACGCCTACCCCGGCTGCCGCAACGCGCTCGCGCACGCCTGCGCCCGCACCGGGGCACGCCTCGTCGTGGCCGACGTCCCGTTCCCTCTGGAGGGCGAGGACGAAGTCGTCGCCCCCGTCCTCGCGGCCGTCTCCCCTCGGACCCGCCTCGCGCTCCTCGACCACGTCACGAGCCCGACGGCGCTCGTCTTCCCGATCGAGCGCCTCGTCGGCGCGCTTCGCGAGCGGGGCGTGGAGACTCTCGTCGACGGCGCCCACGCGCCGGGGATGGTGCCGGTCGACCTCGACCGCCTGGGCGCCGGCTGGTACACCGGGAACGCGCACAAGTGGCTCTGCTCTCCGAAGGGGGCCGCGTTCCTCCACGTCCGGGAGGACCTCCAGACGGGCGCACGGCCCGCCGTCACGAGCCTCGGGTACTCCGAGGTGGCGTCGCCAGCGCGTTTCCGCGCCGAGTTCGACTGGACCGGGACGTGCGACCCGACCCCCTGGCTGACGATCCCGGCGGCGCTCGACGCGCTCGCGTCCCTGCTGCCCGGCGGCTGGTCCGAGGTGATGACGAGGAACCGCGCCCTTGCCCTCGAGGCGCGGGACGTGCTCGGGGAGACGCTCCGCGTCTCCCCGGCCGCCCCCGCGGAGATGATCGGGTCGATGGCGTCCGTCCCGCTCCCGATGGCCACGCCCGGCTCGGTCGCCGCGCGCCTCGGACCGCAGGGGCTGGGCCTGTGGCTCCGGGAGCGAAGCGTCGAGACGTGGCTCTACCCGTGGCCTTCGCCGGGCGGAATGCTCGTCCGCGTCTCCGCCCAGCTCTACAACGCGAAGGCGGAGTACGAGCGGCTCGGCGCGCTCCTCGCGGAGGCGCTCGTCCGCTGAGCGGGTCCTGCCCCGCTCACCCCGCCAGGAGGACGGCGGAGGCGGCCAGCAGGGCGGCGAGGAGGGTCCGGAAGATCCGGCCCGGGAGCGATCCGTGGAGGACCGCCTCTGCCGGGACGCTGCGAACGATCGGGCGCATCGAACGGAAGTGCCTTCGGCGCCCGTCACCCCACGCCGGTCCCGATGAGATCATCCCCGTCATGCTCGAAGGCACCCGTTGCCCCTGGGCGGGCTCGGACCCGCTCTATGTCGCCTATCACGACGAGGAGTGGGGAGTCCCCTCCCGCGACGAGAGACACCTCTTCGAGATGCTCGTCCTGGAGGGAGCCCAGGCCGGGCTCTCCTGGCTCACCGTCCTCCGGAAACGCGAGGGCTACAGGAGGGCGTTCGCCGGCTTCGACCCCGGAAGGGTGGCGCGCTTCGGTCCGGGGGACGTGGAGCGCCTCCTCGGCGACGCCGGCATCGTCCGGAACCGCCTCAAGATCGAATCCGCGATCGACAGCGCGAGGGCGTACCTCGCTCTTCAGAAGGAGGCAGGGAGCTTCGCCTCCTGGCTCTGGGCGCACGTCGGCGGGAGGCCGATCCAGGGAGCGTTCCGGGAGATGCGGGACGTCCCCGCGAAGACGCCCCTCGCGGAGTCGATCTCGAAGGAGCTCCGGAAGCGCGGCTTCCGGTTCGTCGGCCCGACGATCGTCTACGCCTACCTGCAGGCCGTCGGGGTCGTCAACGACCACCTCGTCGGATGCCCCCGCCACCGCGCGGTCGCGCGGCTCGCGAAGGGCTCGCCGCGGTGACGGACGGCGCGACGGACGGGTCCGCCTTGAGGCTGACGAGGAGAAGGAGGCCTTCCACCCCATCGGGCCCCGAGACCTCGACCCGGAGACCCCGGCCCTCGGCGTACTGCGGCGCCGCCTCGACCTGCGCGAGGAGCGCCGGCGGCAGGCCGGCTTCCCGCGCCGCCGCGACCGCCTTTCCGCCGAGGACGAGGCCGGCGAGGAGCCGTCCCTCCTGCGGAGTCAGGTAGAGGAGGACGCGTCCCTTCCGGAGGAGCCGAAGCGACCAGCCGAACTTCGCGCCCCCGAAGCTCCAGAGCTCCTCGACCGGACCGCAGCGCTCCGCGACGCCGTCCACGAGCGCCTTCCATGCAGTCGCCGCGGGGCCGAGCCGGCGGCGGAGGACCGCCGGCCCCGGCGGCTGGCCCGGATCGTCGAAAACGCTGAGCGACATCTCCTCGGACTCCCTTCTCTGCCTCGCGGCCGTCAGTCCGCCGTTCGGGTCCAGGCGAAGAGGAGCGCGCCGCGCGGCTCGGGGCCGAGGTTCGGCCGGGCCCCGTACGCCGGCAGCAGCCGCTCGCGCGCGAGGCCGGCCTTCTCGAGGACGCGGGCCGAGGCCTCGTTCTCGACGTCGCACGTCGCCTCGATGCGCACGACGTCCGGCACCGCCTTCAGCCATCCGACGACGGCGCGCGACGCCTCGGTCGCCAGGCCGCGGCCGTGCACGTCGCGGTGGAGGACGTAGCCGAGCTCCACGCCGCGCTCCTTCGGCCGGCAGGCGATCGCGCCGACCGCCCGGCCCGAGGGAGGGAGCGTCAGCAGCCACGTGAACTCCGTTCCCGTCTCCCAGCCCGTCTCGCAGTACGCGAGGAAGCGCCGGCTCGTCTCGATCGAGAGGTGCGTCGGCCAGTCCATCAGCCGGGTCACGACGGGATCGCTCGCGTACGCGAAGACGGCCTCCGCGTCGTCCGACCGCGGGCGACGCAGTCGGAGCCGCGGCGTCTCGATGGTCTCCGGCGGGGTCCAGGGCGGGCGCGTCACCGACCCACGATAGGCCAGGCCGAACGCGGCCGCACGCCGGGCCGAAGCGCGACGCCCCGGGGAAGGACGCGCGACGCGGACGGGCGGCCGGGGACCTCCCCGGCCGCCCTCGGTCCTCAGCCTTCCGAGAAGGCCTCCTTCAGCGCCTCGCGATGGGCCGCGAGCGTCTTCGCGAGGTCTTTCTCCGTGTGCGCCGTCGAGACGAACATCGCCTCGAACGCCGCCGGGGCGATGAAGACGCCGCGCTTCAGAAGCCCGTGGAACCAGCGGTTGAACGCGGCCCCGTCGCTCTTCTTCACGTCGTCGAAGTCGGCGATCGGGCCCGGGTTGAAAAAGAGCGTCAGGATGGAGCCGACCCGGTGGAGCGTGAGCTTCTCGGCGACGCCGAGCTCCTGCGCGACCTTGCGCATCCCCTTCTCGAGCTTCGCCGCGGTCTTCTCCAGCTTCGCGTAGACGGCGGGCGTCAGCGAGTCGAGCATCGCGATGCCCGCGGCCATGGCGAGCGGGTTCCCCGAGAGCGTCCCGGCCTGGTAGACGGGGCCGTCCGGCGCGACGTGGGCCATCAGGTCGGCCCGGCCGCCGTAGGCGCCGACCGGGAGGCCGCCGCCGAGGATCTTCCCGAGGCAGGTCAGGTCGGGCTTGATGCCGTAGAGCTCCTGCGCGCCGCCCGGAGCGAGCCGGAAGCCGGTGATGACCTCGTCGAAGAGGAGGAGCGCCTTCTCGCGGTCGGCGATCTTCCGGAGCCCCTCGAGGAAGCCGGGCTTCGGCAGGACGACGCCCATGTTCGCGGCGACCGGCTCGACGGCGAGGACCGCGATCTTCCCCGGGTACTTCCGGAAGAGGGCCTCGACCGACTCGAGGTCGTTGTACGTCGCCGTGATCGTCGCCTTCGCGAGGTCGGCCGGGACGCCGGGCGAGCCGGGGATCCCGAGCGTCGCGAGGCCGGAACCGGCCGCGACGAGGAACGAGTCGGCGTGACCGTGGTAGCAGCCCGAGAACTTCAGGACGAGTTCGCGGCCCGTGACCGCACGCGCGAGGCGCACCGCGCTCATCGCCGCCTCCGTCCCCGAGGAGACGAAGCGGACCTTCTCCATCGACGGGACGAGGCGCGTGACGCGCTCGGCGAGCTCGACCTCGGCACGGCACGGGGCGCCGTAAGAGGTCCCGTGAGGGAGCGCGCGGCGAATGGCCGAGGCGACCGCCTTCGGCATGTGACCGAAGAGGTGCGGGCCGTACGACATGACGTAGTCGACGTAGCGGTTGCCGTCGGCGTCGACGAGGATCGAGCCCTTCGCCTTCTTCACGAAGAACGGCGTCGCGCCGACCGACTTGAAGGAGCGGACGGGCGAGCTGACGCCGCCCGGCATCTTCGCCTTCGCGCGGGCGTAGAGCCGGTCCGATTCGACGGTCCGGCGGACGCGGCGACGGCGGGGGGCGGCGGGCTTCTTCGGGGCCTTCTTCTTCGGCGCGGGCGGCGGCGCGGCCGCCTTCCGCCTCATCTTCCTTGCAGCCACTCGGCGGCCTCCTTCGCGTGGTAGGTCAGGATCAGGTCGGCGCCCGCGCGCTTCATCGACGTCAGGATCTCGAGCGTCACGCGCTTGCCGTCGATCCAGCCGCGCTCCGCCGCGGCCTTCACCATCGCGTACTCGCCGGAGACGTTGTACGTCGCGAGCGGGACGTTCGTGACCTCCTTCGCGGCCCGGACGACGTCGAGGTACGAGAGGGCCGGCTTGACCATCACCATGTCGGCCCCCTCCTCGACGTCGGAGAGGATCTCCTTGACCGCCTCGCGGACGTTCGCCGGGTCCATCTGGTAGGCGCGGCGATCGCCGAACGCGGGCGTCGACTCGGCCGCCTCGCGGAACGGCCCGTAGAAGCCGCTCGCGTACTTGGCCGCGTAGGAGAGGATCGGGACGTTCCGGTAGCCGCTCGCGTCGAGGACGTCGCGGATCGCGCGGACCCGGCCGTCCATCATGTCGCTCGGGGCGACGACGTCGGCCCCGGCGCGGGCGTGGGCGAGCGCCTCGGCCGCGAGGATCGGGAGCGTCGCGTCGTTGTCGACCGACTGGTCGACGATGACGCCGCAGTGCCCGTGGTCGGTGTACTCGCAGAGGCAGACGTCGGTCATCACGACGGTCGCGGGACTCGCTGCCTTGATCGTCTCGACCGCGCGGCAAACGGGTCCGGTCAGGTCGGCGGACGGCGAGCCGACGGCGTCCTTGTGGTCCGGGATGCCGAACAGGATGACCGAAAGGACTCCGCGGGCGGCGAGCTCCGACGCGTCCTCCGCAGCGAGGTCGGGCGAGACGCGGTCGATCCCGGGCATCGACGGGATCGGCTGGCGGACCCCTTCGCCGGGGACGACGAACATCGGGGCGATGAAGTCGGCGGGGTCGAGGGTCGTCTCGCGGACCATCGCCCGAAGCGACTCCGAAAGGCGCAGGCGGCGGTAGCGGTTGAGGGGGAACGCCATGGTCAGGCCTCCTTCAGGAGCGCGATCAGGTCGGTGAGGAGGGGCTTCCCGGGGACGAGCGGTTCGGGGAAGCCGCGGGCCTCGAGGAGGCGCGCGGTCTCCGGACCGAGGACGCCGAATCTTACCGGCGGGAGGTCCCGGGCCTCGCGGGCGCCGAGGGCCGCGAGGAAAACGTCGAGCGCGGCGAGGGAGCCGATCGCCAGAGCGGCGTACTCGCCCGCCCGGAAGGCCGCGAGCGTCCCGGCGTCGAGCGCGGCGAGCGGCTCCTTGAGGTAGACGATCGGCGCCGTCACCACGAAGCCGCGCGCCGAGAGCTTCGAAAGGGGCGTCACGTCGGCGTCGGAGCCGCGCGGCCAGAGGAGCCGGCCCGACTCGCCGCGCCGTGCGAGCTCCCCGAGGATCCCGACCGCGCCGGGGGGCTCGGAGGTGACGACCTCCGCGACGCCGGCCGCCTCGAGCGCCCGCGACGTCCCGGCCCCGGCGGAGACGACGAGGCGGTAGGGACGCGCGAGGAGGTTCCCCTCCGGAGCGTCGCGCAGGATCTCGACGGCGTTCAGCGAGGAGACGACCAGGATCGACCCTCCGGGGTCGTACGCCGCCGTCTCGGCGAGCGCCAGAGGAGCCGGGACGACTCGGTGCGTGACGAGGAGGTCGACCCCGGCAACGGGGACTCCCGTGGGGCGGAGGAGGAGGACCCTCCTCATCGTCCGGCCGCTCGGGCCTCCGTGACGAGACGCTCCGCGCCGAGGGTGAGGAGCCGCTCGGCGACGGCGCGGCCGAGCGCGACCGGGTCTGCCAGAGGACCCGTGGCCTCGTCCTCCAGCATCGCCGCTCCGTCGAGGGAGAGGACGCGTGCGCGAAGGACGAGCGCGCCGTCCCCTCCTCGCGTCGCGAGCGCGGCGACGGGAGCGCGGCATCCGGCGCGCAGCGCGTTCAGGAGGCTTCGCTCCGCGGCCGCGGCGGCGTTCGCCTCCCGGTCGTCGAGGACGGCGATCGCGGAGGCGGCGTCCGCGTCGTCCCTGCGGCAGGAGATCCCGAGGGCCCCCTGGGCCGGGGCGGCGAGGAGCTCGTCGAGCGGGATCCGCTGCGTGATTCGCTCGCCGAGCGAGAGCCGGTCGAGGCCGGCGCAGGCGAGGATCAGGGCGTCGGCGCGCCCCTCCTCAAGGCGGCGCAGGCGCGTGTCGACGTTCCCCGCCATCGTGAACGTCGTCAGGTCGGGGCGGAGGCGCAGGAGCTGGGCGACGCGGCGCGGGCTCGCCGTGGCGACGCGGGCTCCCTGCGGGAGCGAGCGGACGTCCTTCGCGCCGTGCCGCGAGGCGACGACGAGGGCGTCGCGGACGTCGGCCCGGACGGGGACCGCGGCCAGGAGAAGGTCCTCGGCGTACTCGGTCGGGACGTCCTTGAGGGAGTGGACCGCGAAGTCGATCTCGTCCCGACGGAGGGCGTCGTCGAGCGCCCTCACGAAGACGCCGACCGAGTCGCCCGCCGACGGGATCCGTCCTTCGGTCGAGAGCTGGTCCCCCTCGGTCCTCACGAGGACCTCCTCGACCGCGCGCCCCGTTGCCTTCGTCAGCGCGGCGGCGACGTGCCCCGATTGCGTCCGCGCCAGGAGGCTCGCGCGCGTGCCCATCCGCAGGGGTCGTCCGTGGCTCATCGTCGTCCTTTCCTCGTGGGTCGGCGGGGGCGCCGCGACCCGCGCGCCCTACCCTCGCCGGGGGGCGCTGTCCGCCGCCCTCCGGCCCCCCCGGCTTCGTGGCGGTTCATTCCTCGGTTTCACGTGCAGGCCCCTATTCCCCGTCGTCGAGCCGGAAGAGAGCCCTCACGACGGCCGCGCGGGTGAGGCGCTCGGAGGCATCCCCTTCCTTCAGTCCGATCGTCGGGTTGTGGAGGATCTTGTGGATCAGCGTCTCCGTCATCCGCTCGACGACGGCGCGGTCCTCGGCGGTGAGGTGCGAGAGCTTTCCGGAATAGCGCTCCAGCTCGTCGAGACGCGCCTTCTCGAGCCGGCCACGGAGGGTCTTCAGCGTGTCGACGTGCGAGAGCCCGGCGAGCCAGCCGAGGAACCGCTCCGTCGACTCCTCCACGATCCGCTCGGCCTGGGGAACGTCGGCCATCCGGTCCTTCGCGTTGTCGCAGGCGAGCTCTCCGAGGGCGTCCATGTCGTAGCGGTAGACGTCGGAGAACTCCTCGACCTTCGGGTCGATGTCCCGCGGGACGGCGACGTCCAGGATCAGGAGCGGGCCGCGCCGGCGTCCCCTGCCCAGGACCGGCTTGAGCATGTCGAACGTGACGACGGGCTCGGTCGCCCCGGTCGCGGAGAGGACGATGTCGACCTCCGCGAACGCCTTCGCCCTCTCCTCCCACGGGACCGTCCAGCCGTGGAAGCAGCCGGCGAGCGCCTTCGCCTTCTCGGGGGAGCGGTTCGTGAACGTGATCTGTTTCACGCCGTCGTCCGCGAGGAGACGCGCCGTCAGCTCCACGGTCTCGCCGGCACCGAGGAGGAGGACTTTGCAGTCGGAGACCGACTCGAAGATCCGGCCGACGAGCGAGAGCGCGATGCCGGGAACGGAGACGGGGCGCGCCCCGAGCGTCGTCTCGGTCCTCACGCGCTTGCCGCACTCGAGGGCCGACTGGAAGAGGCGGCTCGTGACGGCACGGGCGGTCCCCGCCTCTGCGGCGCGCCGGTGCGCCTCGCGGATCTGGCCGAGGATCTGGGCCTCGCCCAGGACCATCGAGTCGAGCCCCGACGCGACGCGGAACAGGTGCCGCACCGTCGCCTCCCCCTGTCCGGAGAACGCCTTCTCGCGCAGGACGCTCGCCTCGACGCCGTGGAAGCGGGAGAAGAACTCGGCGAGGGCGTCGATGCTGCCTGGAGCTTCGGCGACCCCGTAGACCTCGGCCCGGTTGCAGGTCGAGACGACCGCCCCCTCGGTCAGGATCCGTTCGCGGAAGAGACCCTCGAGCGCTTCCCGAGCCTTCTCCGGAGTGAAGGCGAGCCGCGCCCTCAGGTCGAGGTCCGCCCCCTGGTGGCTCCAGCCGACGAAGACGATCTCGGGAGGCATCAGGCGAACGAGTGGACCTTCGAGAAGAAGAGGTTTACGGCGGTATAGGAGAGGAGGACGAGGACGAAGCCGGCGATCGAGAGCTTCGCCGTCGACCCGGGGGCCGCGCCGCGGTGAGCCCTCACGAAGACCCAGAGGTAGAAGGCCAGCGTCACGACCGATCCCCAGACCTTGGCGTCGAGGAGCCAGTCGGGGTGCTGCTCATGCCAGACGCGATAGGCCCAGTAGAACCCCATCGTCAGCCCGGTCGCGAGCGAGACGACGCCGACGCCGATCGAGGTCCGCGCCGCGCGCTCCAGGTAGCTCAGGGACGGGAGGCGCGAGACGGGGCCGTTCAGGACGTGCCGCTTGCTCCGAAGCCGCCGGCCGAGGACGAGGTAGAGGAGCGAGAGTGCGCACGCCACCGCGAACGCCGAGTAGCTCAGCATGTTGAGCGTGACGTGGAACGCGAAGATCGACCCTCGCATCTCCGGCGGCGGAGGCGTCCCTCCGGGGAGGAGGAACGAATGGAGGAGGAAGAAGAGCGAGACGGGCATCAGGAAGGCGCCGAGGGAGCGGTCGTGGTGCCGCGTCTCGAGGATCAGGCTCATGGCCGCCAGGAAGAGGCCGAACAGCGCCATCGAGCCGAGGAGGTCGCTGTACGGGACGGTCTTCAGTGCGAGAGACCGGACGTAGAGGAAGACGAAGTTGAAGACCGCTCCCGCGGCGGCCAGGAGCGTCGCCAGGCGCCCGGCGGAGACCCGAGGGTGCCGGAGCCAGGTGACGTAGAGGAGCGTCGCTCCCCCGTAGCAGACGAGGGCGAGGAGGCCGAAGAGGAGGTTGGAGAGGCCGGTTCCGGACATCCGAACCGTTGATTATAAGGACCCCTGCGGTCCTCTTCGCGAGAGCGCCCTTCGGAAGCCGCGCGCGGCGGCGATCGCCTCGTCGGCCCCGGCCCCCCGGGCGACCAGATGGCCCATCTTCCGCTTCGTCGCGACGCCGCTCTTCCCGTAGAGGACGACCTCCAGGAGGTCCGGGCTCCCCTCCCAGGCCGAGAGGTCGAGGCGTCCTTCGGTCCCCTGGGCCTGCCAGACCTCACCGAGGAGGTTCGCCATGCAGAAGGCGCCGGCCGAGACGAGCCGCGGCGGGACGAGCGGTATTCCGAGGAGGACGCGCGCGAGGGCGTCGAACTGACTGTAGGTACAAGCCTTGCGCGTGACGTGCCCCGAGTTGTGGGGGCGGGGCGCGAGCTCGTTCGTGAAGACACGGACCTCTGCCGGACGGTGGCGCGTCGACCGCCCGACGAAGAGCTCGGTCGTCAGGAGGCCGGTGACCCCGAGCGCCCGCGCCGCCGCCAGAGCGATCGACTTCGCCTCGGCCTCGAGGTCCTCCGGGAGGCGCGCCGGAACGAGCGTCACGTCGAGGACGTGGTCGCGATGGACGTTCTCGAAGAGAGGAAAGACGACCTCGTCCCCGTTCCGCTCGCGCGCGACGATGGCGCTCGCTTCCAGGGCGATCTCGATCGGCTCTTCGAGAACCCATCCGCCGGACTCGAGGGCGGCGCGAGCGGGCGATGCGAGGAGCGCCTCGAGCTCGGCCTCCGACGCGAGCTTCCACTGCCCCTTCCCGTCGTAGCCGCCGCGGGCAGTCTTCAGAATCGCAGGGAGCCCGAACGACCGTGCCGCCGCGCGCAGGTCGTCCGCGTCCCGCCCGGCGGCAAAGGCGACGTGCGGCAGACCGTGGGAGCGGAAGAACTCCTTCTCGAACGCCCGGTCCTGCGTCGTCCGGAGGACGTCGAGCGACGGGGCGAGCTTCGCGAGGCCCGAGACGCGGGCGAGCCCCTCGGTCTCGACGTTCTCGAACTCGTACGTCACGACGTCGCAGGCGTCGAAGAGGTCCTGAAGGCGGGCCGAGTCGCTCCACGGTGCGGTCACGGCCCGCGCGGCGCGCCGGAGCGCCGGCGCGTTCGGGTCGGGGTCGAAGACGTGGACGTCCGCGCCGAGGTCCTGGAGCGACGAGGCGAGCATCGCACCGAGCTGCCCGCCGCCGAGGACGCCGACCGTTGTCACGGGACGGTCCCGCCTCGTACCCGCCGGACCTCCTCGTTCCCCGCCCGGGCCTTCTCCCGGAGCAGCTCCCGGTGAGTCTCGAGCTTCGCTGCGAGCTGCGGGTCCGAGAGCGCCAGGATCTTCACCGCGAAGAGCCCGGCGTTCGTCGCTCCCGCCGAGCCGATCGCGAACGTCGCGGTCGGGACGCCCCCCGGCATCTGGACGATCGAGAGGAGGCTGTCGAGGCCCGAGAGTGCCCGGCTCCGGACCGGGACGCCGAGGACGGGGAGCGTCGTCAGCGCCGAGACCATGCCGGGGAGGTGCGCCGCCCCCCCCGCTCCCGCAATGATCACCTTCAAACCCCGCGCCGCCGCTCCCTTCGCGTAGTCGAACATCTCCTCGGGCATCCGGTGCGCGGAGACGACCGAGGTCTCGTACGGCACGCCGAAGTCGCGGAGGACCTCCTCCGCCTTCGCCATCGTCTCGTGGTCCGAGGCGCTCCCCATGACGATCCCGACGAGCGGCGTGGACATCTCTTCGGCCTCCGTCCCCAGCTTAGCGCGCGACCCGGAGGGCGGCGGCCACGGTCTCGAGGCGGACTCCCCGCGAGGCCTTCACGAGGACCACGTCTCCAGGACGGACCGCCTCGACGACGCGAGGCGCCGCCGCCTCGCCGGTCGCGAAGAAGGCCGCGGGGATCCCCGCGGCCTCGGCCGCACGGGCGAACCGCTGCGCCTCGCCGTTCACGGCGACGAGCGCCGCGGGCCGGGCTTCCACGGCGGCCGCCGCGACCACGTCGTGCTCGGCGGGGGCGAGCTCCCCGAGCTCGCGCATCTCGCCGAGGACGAGGACGAGCCTTCGTCCGAGCGCGTCGGCGAGCTCGCGCGCCGTCTTCAGCGAGGAGAGCGCCGAGCCGGTGTTCGAGTTGTAAGTGTCGTCGAGGAGGACGGTCCCGTCGGCGAGCGTCTCCGGCGCGAATCGGCCGTCCTTCACGGACGCGACCCGGAGGAGCGCCTCGCGGAGCGCCTCGGGGGGCGCGTCGACTCCGAGGAGGCCGCGCACGGCGGCGAGCGCCGCGAGCGCCGCGTAGGCCCCCGCCTCCCCGGCGAGGGGGACCTCGTACGCGACCGCCTCCGCCCCCTCCCGGGCGACCTGGAGGACGCTGCCGTCGAGCCCCCGGACCTCGCGCGCGAGGGCTCGGACGTCGCAGCTCTCCCCGAAGCCGTAGAGGATCCGGCGTTCCCCGGGAGCGCGGGCGATCTGCGCCGCGACGCGCGGGTCGTCGCCGTTGCCGATCGCGAAGCCGTCGGCCCCGAGCGCGGCGAAGAGGTCCCCCTCCTCGTCCGCGACGTCCTCGAGCGTCCCGATCCCCTCCGTGTGCTCCGGGGCGATCAGCGTGATGAGCGCCGCGTCGGGCCGCGCGATCCGGGCCAGCCGCGCGATCTCCCCGCGGTGGCTCGTCCCGACCTCGACGGCGGCGAGGTGGTGGTGCTCGTCGAGGAGGAGGAGCGTCATCGGGAGGCCGACGTCGTTGTTCAGGTTTCCGGGTGTCGTCTGGACCTCGCCGGGGCGGAGGACGTCGAGGAGCGCGGCGACCGCGCGCGTCGTCGTCGTCTTGCCGGCCGAGCCGCCGACCGCGAGGACCTTCCTCCCGTCGGTCGAGGCCCAGCGGTCGCGGTGGAACCGGGCGAGGTCGCCGAGGGCGACCCGCGTGTCCGGAACGCGGATGACGGCGCCGTTCGGCGGCAGGTCGCCGGCCGTCGAGATCAGGACGCCGCCCGCGCCGGCGGCGGTCGCCTGGGGCAGGAAGCGGTGCCCGTCGAACGTCTCGCCGCGAAGCGCGACGTAGAGGGCGCCAGGGGCGAGCGTCCGGGTGTCCGTCGAGACCCCGGCGAGGGGCCGACCGTCGCGGACGAGGACGCCGCCGGTGGCGCGGGCGACCTCGGCGGGGGTGAATCGGGCGGTGTTCTGGGGGATCGGCGTAGCCATCGAGGGGCCGATGCTAACCTCCCGCGCCATGTCGGTTCCCGGCCCCTCCCGCCAGCGCTTCGTCGACGCCGCCTTCGGCCGCCCCGTGGACGTGCCCCCCGTCTGGCTCATGCGCCAGGCTGGCCGCTACCTTCCGGAGTACCGCGAGGTGCGCAAGCGCCTCGCGTTCCTCGACCTCTGCGCCGACGTGCCGTCGGCCGTCGAGGTCTCGATGCAGCCCTTCCGGCGCTTCGGGATGGACGGCGTCATCCTCTTCTCCGACATCCTGATCCCCCTTCCGCCGATGGGGATCGAGGTGAAGCTCGACGAAGGGGGGCCGAAGCTCCCGACGCCGGTCCGGACGGCGGCGCAGGTCGAGGCGCTCCGCGGGTTCGACCCGACCGTCGGAACCGCGTTCGTGCCGGCGATCCTCCGCGAGCTGAAGAAGGAGGTCGCGGGGCGCGCGGCCGTCATCGGCTTCTGCGGCGCGCCCTGGACCCTCGCGACGTACGCGGTCGAGGGGGGCGGAAGCAAGTCCTTCCAGCACACGAAGACGATGATGTGGCGCGAGCCGAAGCTCCTCGAGGCGCTCCTCGGGAAGCTCGCGGACGCGGTCGGCGACTACCTCGCCGCGCAGGTCGAGGCCGGCGCCGACGTCGTCCAGGTCTTCGACTCCTGGTCCGGCGAGCTGTCGAAGGCCGACTACGACCGCTTCGCGCGGCCCGCGACGGAGCGGCTCCTCGCCCGCCTCCCGAGGAGGGGTGAGGTCCCCGTCATCCACTTCGCCTCCGGCTCGGCGCACCTCATCGACTCGTACGCGGAGATGGCCTCGGACGTGATCTCCGTCGACTGGAAGCTCCCGCTCGACGAGGCGCGGCGAAGGGCCTGCGGCAAGGCGCTCCAGGGGAACGTCGACCCGGGCGTCCTCCTCGGCTCGCCCGAGGACGTGAAGGCCGCGGTCCGCACCGCGAGGGCCGCGGCGGGCGAGGGCGGGCACGTCGTGAACCTCGGCCACGGCATCCTCCCGCCGACGCCGCCCGAGAACGTCGCCGCCTTCGTCGAAGCCGCCCGCGAATCCCGGGCCTGACGCCCCTTCAGCGGAACGGCTTCGGAAGGCTCGCCTGCGTCCGCGGCGGCTGCTCCGACCGCTCCGGAGTCGCCGCGGGCGCCGCGGCCGGGCCGACCGTCCGGACGACTGGCTGCGTCCCTCCGCGGCGCGCTTCCCGGAGTGCCGCCTCCGCCGCGGTGACGACCGTCCGGAGCGTCGGTGCCCCGCCGCCGCCCCAGGAGGCGACCCCGGCGACGAGCGCGGCGGGGGCCACGAGGATCACCCCCCCGCGCGCATCGTGCCCGGCGATCCCGCCGGCCGAAAGATCCTCCGGGTCGTAGAACTCCCCCACCGTCGAGGCGATCCCCTGGACGGCCCGGCGCAGCGTCTCGACGACCCTCTCGGGCGACAGCAGGAAGCCGAAGTCGTCGGCTCCGTAGTGGGCGAGGAACGAGCCCGGCTCCTCGGTCGCGAGGGTTCGGAGGACGGCCGCGACGTGCGCGAGGAGCCGGTCGCCACGCCGGATGCCGTACCGGTCGTTGAACGCCCGCAGCCGGAGGATGTTGAGCCGCGCGAGCGCGAAGGACGCTCCCCGCGTCAGGCGCCGGTCCACCTCCGCCTCGAGCCGGCCCCGGCCGGGGAGGTCGGTGAGCGGATGCGACTCCAGCCCGTTCTCGACGTAGAGCCTCGCGAAGAGACCGAGGAGATCGTCGAGGCGCAGGAGGCCGCGGTAGACACGCCCCGGCCCGACGACGACGATCGGCTCGAAGCGCCGCGCACGCGGCCTCCGCGCGACGAACGCCGCGACCTCCTCGACGGGCGTTCCCTCCTCGATCTGGTCCCAGGGCGCGTCGGCGATCGCGGCGGCGACGGTGTCGGCCCCGGAGCCGGGCGAGACGAACCGGAACGTCTCCGCGCGGGTCCGCGCCAGGAGACCGACCGCCCGGCCGCGCTGGAGGACCGGGACGACGTCGAGATCGGACTCGGCCCGGAAGAGGTCGTCCGCGGCTGCCAGGGGCGCCTCGACCGCCAGCGTCGGCCCGTGGGAGACGGCGGCGGCGATCTCGCCCCGGCCGTGGCCGCCCGCGGCTTCGACCGTCAGGTCCTCCGCCAGGAACGCCTCTTCCGGCGCCCCCGGCCGGGCGAGGAGGAACCCCTGCAGGAGGTCGACCCCGGCGCCGAGGCACGTCTCGAGGTCGTCCGGCGTCTCGATCCCCTCGGCGATGACGCCGCAGTTGATCCGGTGACAGAGCGAGACGACCGACTCGACGAGGATCCGCTTTCGGGCGTGGACGAAGACGTTCTCGACGTAGACGCGGTCGAGCTTCACGAAGTCGGGGGCGAGGTCGGTGATCATCCGGAGGTTCGTGTAGCCGGAGCCGAAGTCGTCGAGCGCGATCCGGAACCCCTCCTCGCGATACGGCTCGAGCGCGCGGGCGAGCGCGGCGAAGTCGACGATCCGGCTGATCTGGCCGAGCTCCAGGATGAGCTGGGAGGGAACGCGGCCATGGGCCACCGCCCGCTCGACGAGCCAGCGGGCGCCGAGGCGGGAGTCCGAGAGGGAGGTCGCGAGGAGGTTCAGGAAGACGAGGCGGTCCCCGGCGAACGGCTCGGCGTCCCGGAGGGCTCGTTGGATCGCCGCGGCCTCGAGGTCTCCTCCGAGCCCCTCGGCGAGCGCAACGGTGAACGCCTCGCCGGGGCCCGAGAACCCGGAGCCGGCGGGGATGCGCAGCAGCGCCTCGCACCCCTCGAGCTCTCCGGTCCGGGCCCGGAAGACCGGCTGGAAGGCCGTCTCGAGCCGGCCGGGATCGCAAAGGGCCCGGAGGAGCCCGCGGGCCGCCTCCGACCGGACCGGCTCGGAGGGCGGGACGTTCACCCAGGAGAACGGAGGGCGGCTCTCTTCCGGCATGGTCCTGCGCCTTTCCCGGCGTCCCCGTCGCCGATGGGGAATTCTAGGCCGACCGGTCCGTCCCCGACGCGCGCCGCCCGCGACCGTACCCTCCCGTCCGTGTAATCTCCGCTCGTGCCCGCGATCCCGATCCGCCTCCAGGGCGAGACGCTCCCGATGACGACGGAGCTGCTCTCCAAGTACAACGTCCAGGGACCCCGCTACACCTCCTACCCGACGGCGCCCGAGTGGACGGACACGATCGGGCCCGCCGACTTCGAGGCCGCCTGCGAGCGTGCCAACGCGGCCGGGCGGCCGATCTCGCTCTACGTCCACCTCCCGTTCTGCGACGAGCAGTGCTGGTTCTGCGGCTGTTTCATGAAGGTCGTGCCGAAGCCCGACCGTCAGGGAGAGGAGCGGGGGGAGATCGAGGGCTACCTCGCCGACCTCCACCGGGAGATCGACCTCCTCGCTGCCCGCGTCGACCGGTCGCGCCCCGTCGTCCAGGTTCACTGGGGAGGAGGCACCCCGACCTACCTGACGCCGAAGCAGGCCGACGCCCTCGCGGAGCACCTCCTCGCGGCGTTCCGTCCGGCGCCGGGCGCCGAGATCTCGGTCGAGGTCGACCCGCGCGTCACGACGAGGGAGCACCTGGCGGTCCTCCGGCGCCACGGCTGGAACCGGGTCTCGATGGGCGTCCAGGACTTCGACCCCGAGGTCCAGGAGCTGGTGAACCGCGTCCAGCCGTTCGAGATGACGAAGGCGCTCGTCGGCGCCTCGCGCGAGCTCGGCTACGAGTCGCTGAACCTCGACCTCATCTACGGCCTCCCGGGGCAGAAGCTCGCCGGCTTCTCGCGAAGCGTCGAGCAGGTGCTGACGCTCCGGCCCGACCGGATCGCGATGTACTCCTACGCCCACGTCCCGTGGCTGAAGAAGCCGCAGCGCGTCCTCGCCGCGCACCTGCCGGAAGGGACGGAGAAGTTCGCGATCTTCGTCTCCGGGATCGAGAAGTTCTCCGAGGCGGGCTACGTCTACATCGGGATGGACCACTTCGCCCTGCCGCACGACGAGATCGCGCGCGCGCAGGCGGAGCGGACGCTCTGGCGGAACTTCCAGGGCTACACGACGCACGCGGGCGTCGACCTCTACGCCCTCGGCGTCTCGGCGATCGCCCAGATCGACGACTGCTACGTCCAGAACACGAAGGACTACGCCGCCTACCACGCCGCCTGCGCCGAGGGGCGCCCCTCGACGATCAAGGGGTGGCGGCTGACGAGCGAGGACCACCTCCGGCGGACGGTCATCACGAACCTCCTCTGCCACTGCGTCATCGACAAGCGCGAGATCGCCCGGCAGTTCGGCCTCGCCTCCTTCGACGAGACGTTCGCGCGCGAGGTCGCGGCGCTCCCCGCCTTCGTCGCGGACGGCCTCGTCGAGCCCCGGACGGACGAGGTCCGCGTCACGCCGCTCGGCCGGATCTTCATCCGGAACGTCGCGATGCTCTTCGACCCCTACCTCCTGAGGCGTCCGGCCGACCAGCCGAAGGTCTTCTCCAGGACGCTCTGATGGCCGCCGGGAAGACCGGGATCCTCCTCGTCCAGCTCGGCGGTCCGACGAAGCGGGAGGAGCTGAAGGGCTTCCTCTACCGACTCTTCGCCGACCCGGAGATCCTCGGCATCCCCTTCGCGCCGCTCCGGAAGGCGATCGCCTGGACGATCGCGACGACGCGCGAAGCCGAGTCGGCGAAGACGTACGAGAAGATCGGCTGGTCGCCGATCCGCTGCTGGACGGAGAGGTCGGCGATGCTCCTCGAGGCGGCCCTCGCGCCGACGTGGCCCGGCGAGCCACCTCTCGTCCGAGCCGCGATGACGTGCAGCGCCCCGCTCGTCGAGGACGTCCTGCCCGACCTCCGCGCCGCGGGCGTGACGCGCCTCTTCGTCCTCCCGCTCTACCCCCAGTACTCGGTGACGACGACGCGGAGCACGTTCGCGCGCGTCGACCAGGCGCTCTCGCGGATGGGGTGGTCGCCCGAGAAGGCGCACGCGCCGGACTCCTGGTACGCCGAGCCGAGGTTCCTGGACGCGCACGCGGAGAGGATCCTCGCCGCGGCGGCCACGCTCCCCGACCCCGACCCGGCGGCGACGGTCCTCCTCTACTCGGCCCACTCGCTCCCCGTCTCGACGGTAGAGAAGAAGAAGGACCCGTACCCGAAGCAGATCGAGGAGTGCTGCGCGCTCGTCGACGAGCGCCTCGGCAGGCGCTTCCGCTCGCGCCTCGGCTACCAGAGCAAGCTCGGTCCGGTCGCCTGGCTCGGACCGGCGACCGGCGAGGTCCTCGCCCGGCTCGCGAGCGAGGGGGTGAAGCAGGTCGTCGTCTGCCCGATCGCCTTCGTCTCCGACCACGTCGAGACGCTCTACGAGATCCGGATGCTCTTCGCCGAGGAGGCGAGGGCGGCCGGCATCACGCACTACGTCGCCGCGGACGGCCTGAACGACCACCCCGCGTTCGTCGACGCGCTCGCCGACGTCTGCCGCAAGGCGCTCCTCGCGCCGGGAGCTCGTTGAGGCGGATCGTCATCCTCGGCGGGGGCGTCACCGGGCTCGCCCTCGGCTATCTCCGCAACCGGTGCCCGGCTCCGGGCGACGACGTCCTGATCCTGGAGGAGGGACCGAGCCCGGGCGGGACCGTCCGAACGATCCGCGAAGAGGGGCTCGTCCTGGAGGCCGGGCCGGTCACGCTCCGGACGACGCCCGCTTCCGACCGTCTCGTCGAAGCGCTCGGCCTCGAGGACGACGTCCTGGTGGCCGACCCCAGGTCCCCGCGCTGGATCGTCCGGGGCGGCAGGATGCGTCGCGTGACCCCGGGGCCGTCGCTCCTTCTCGGCGGGGCGCTCCCGCTCGCGGCCCGGCTCCGAGCCCTGGCTGAGCCGTTCGTCGCCCGACGCCCCGCGGACCTGGCCGACGAATCGGTCCACGACTTCTTCGAGAGGCGCTTCGGCCCCGGCGTCGCCCGCTGGGGCGCCGAGCCGCTCGTCTCGGGGGTCTGGGCCGACGACCCGCGGACCCTTTCGGTCCGGAGCGCGTTCCCCGCCCTCTGGGACGCCGAAGGCCGGGCCGGGAGCGTCCTGCGCGGCCTCGCGGGAGCGCCGAGACCCCGGTCGCGGAGGACGATCAGCTTTCGGGGCGGGCTCGGAACGCTCGCCGAGCGTCTCGCCGAGCAGGGGGTCCGCGCGGGAGTGAGGATCGAGCTGGACGCCGAGATCGCCGGCATCGAAGGACCATTCGACGGAGAGGGAAACGGCGGCGTCTGGAAGGTCCAGATCGCAGACGGGACCGTCTACCCGGCCGACACCCTCGTCTCGACCCTCGACGCGCCCAGCTTCGCGGAGGCGCTCGGACCGCGGCTCCCGCGCTCGGGCGCCCGTCTCGCGACGCTTCCGTACTCGCGCCTCGCGGTCGTCCTCCAGGCGTTCCGGGCCGATTCCCCCGACGCGGCCCCCCGCGGGTTCGGCCTCCTCGCCCCCCGCGGAGAGGGGCTCCGCTCGCTCGGGGTGCTCTACCTCTCCTCTCTCTTCCCTTCCCGCGTTCCGGCCGGGGTCGCGCTGACGACGTCGTTCTTCGGAGGGGCGCTTGACCCGTCGGCCCTCGACCTCTGCGAGACCGACCTGCTCCGGATCGCGGAGGCCGAGGTCCGGCGCCTGCACCCGGACCTCGGACCACGGCTCCACGGAAGGGCGCTGAAGTGGCCGTCGGCGCTTCCGCGTCTGCCCGTCGGCCACCACGAGACCCTTCGACGGCTGGACGCGGACCTCGACGACCTGAACGCCGGACGCGAGCGGCCGCGCCTCGTCGTCACCGGAACCTGGCGTGACGGACTCGGGCTCGGCGAGAGGATCGCCCGCGCCGAGGAGCTCGCCCCGCTGCTCTGAGGATCAGGCCGATGCGTCGTTCTCTCCCGGTCTCGCTCCTCGTCGCGCTTCTCTCGGGCGGCGCCGCCGTGAACGCCTGGTCCGACCACGAGGGGCACGAGCGCCTCGCCCGCGCCGGACACCCCGAAGGCCGGGCGAAGCGCGCCCGCGCCCTCGTCTCGGAGCTCGCCCGGAGCCGGTCCGGACGGGGCGCGCTCTCTCCGGAAGGCGCGGCGAGGGGCTACGACGTCCTCACCTACGACCTCCGCTTCGAGCTCGACCCCGCCGTCGTCGCCCTCGAAGGAAGCGCCGTGATCCGGCTCGCCGCCATCCGGCCCGGCGTCTCCGAGGTCCGGCTCGACCTGGACGACGCGATGAGCGTCCGCGGCGTCGAGCGCGACGGCTCGCCCGTGACGACCTTCACCGCGGCGGGGGACGTCCTCACGGTCCCGCTCACCCCGCCGCTCGGGGCCGAAGAGCGGACGACCCTCGTCGTCCGCTGGGGCGGGACCCCGCTCGCGGGCGGGGCCCTGACGTTCTGGACCGCCCCCGCGAGCGGACCGGCGATCTCCTCCCTCGCCGAGCCTTTCGACGCGCGGACCTTCTGGCCCTGCGTCGACGACCCGGCCGACAAGGCGGTCGTCACGCTCTCCGCGACGGTCCCTTCCGGGTACGTCGCCGTCTCCGCCGGCCGCGGCGCCTCGACGAGCGAGCCGGACGGGCGGGTGACCTGGCGCTGGAGGCTCCCGCAGCCGATCTCGACCTACCTCGTGTCGGTGGCGGTCGGCCGATTCGAGGAGATCGCCGTGGAATACCGGACGGCCGACGGGCGGACGATGCCGGTCGTCGGATGGGTCGTCCCCGAGCACGCCGCTCCGAACCGGGCCCGCGTCGCCTCGATGGTCCGCCACCTGGAGGTCCTCTCTTCCCTGTTCGGGGACTACCCGTATCTCGACACGAAGTACGGGATCGTCGAGGGGAGCTTCTCCGGCGGGATGGAGCACCCGACGATCACTCTCATCGGCGCCTCGCTCCTCGGGAACGCCTCCCGCGACCTGACGGACCTCCTCGTCCACGAGCTGGCTCACCAGTGGTGGGGCGACGAGGTGACGATGCGGACCTGGGACGACATCTGGCTGAACGAGGGCTTCGCGACATACGCGGAGGTCCTCTACCGGGAGCGGACCTCGAGCTTCTCTCCCGGCCTGCTCCTCGCCTCCCGGTACGACGACGGGCTCTACTCCGGCCAGCTCGGCCCCGCGGTCGTCGCCCCCCCGTCGGACCCGTTCCGCCACACGGGAGCCGTCTATTCCAAGGGGGCGTGGGTCCTCCACATGCTCCGAAGGCGGATCGGCGACGACGCGTTCTTCGCCGCCGTCCGCGAGTACCGGCGCCGGCACGAGAGGGGGAACGCGACTCGGGGTGACCTGCGGGCCGTATTCGAGGAGGTCTCGGGGCGCGACCTGAAGCAGCACTTCGACCAGTGGGTCGAGACGCCCTACCGGCCGATCCTGCGAGCGACCTTCCGGAACGTTTCCGGCGGCGCTGAGGTGAACGTGAGGCAGGTGCAGACGCACTCCGTCGTCCACCCCCGGCCGGGTCCCGGCGACGTGCCGCACTACGTCTTCCCGCTCACCCTCCGCGTCTTCACGGCGAACGGCGGCTCGAAGGCGGCGACCGTCGAGGTGACACGCGCCGACGAGACGTTCTTCGTCCCGCTGGACGGCGGGGCGGCCGCCGTGGGGGTCGCGCTCGACCCCGACGGCGACCTCCTCGAGATCGTGGAGGCCGTCGGCCCGGCTCTCTGAGCCGCGCCGACGCCCGCTACTTCGCCGACGAGCCTGCGGCCCCGGGGCGGGGCGAGCGGATGGCGTCGAGGACGTCCTTCGCCGCCGCCGCCGCGTCCGCCGGAAGGCCTTCGCCCGTCCCCGGCCACTCGCCCCACCGCACCTTCACGCCGAGCTTCCGCATGTTCTCCCGACCCCGCTGCATCGCCCGCAGGAGCTCGGGAGGGGCGCTCTTCGCGACGCCGAGGAAGACCGGCACGCCCCGCAGGCCGGCGACGCCAGCGGCCCCCGTCGGACCCGGGTCGAAGATCCCTCCGATCGAGGCCACCGCGGAGAAGATGCCGGGGTTCCGCGCGGCAATCTCCAGCCCGAGCTTCCCGCCACGGCCCGCGCCGACGACGGCGACCGGGATCGGGAGGCCGCCCGCCCGCGTCTGCGCCTCGGCGATCGTCCGCTTCAGCGCCTCGAGCGCGCGGTCGGGCGAGCCCCAGCCGAAACGCTTCCGGCCGGACCGCGCCGGCCCTCGCGGCGCGGCGACGAAGAGGTCCCGCGCCTTCGCCTCCGCGACGAAGGGGCCCGCGATCGACATCGGGTCGGAGTTGACCTCGTGCAGGAGGAGGAGGATTCCCTTGGGCGGCCTCCCGGGAGAGACGAAGACCCCCTCCTTCACGACCGCCTCGTCTCCGGCCAGGCGATTCCGCCTCGCCCCCTGGACGATCCGGGCGAACTCGGGGCGCCCCCGGAGCGACGCGAGGTCGGTGTCCTTCGCGAGCGTCGCCTCGTCGTCGAATCCGGCGGCGATCGCGCGGTCGAGCTGTCGGAATGCGGCGTCGGCCTTCCCCTCGCGCGCGTCGATGCAGGCGAGGTTGTAGGGCGCGGTCGGGAGCTCTCCCGCCTTCCACGACTCCTCGAAGAACTCCCTCGCCTTCCCGAGCTCGTTCTTCTGGACG
>Ga0209604_1000484_pt1 | contig 37155 bp, 33 predicted proteins | sample AD_UKC097_MetaG_FD_184405 | JGI IMG/M metagenome (GOLD analysis project Ga0209604, IMG submission 184405) | Active sludge microbial communities of municipal wastewater-treating anaerobic digesters from USA - AD_UKC097_MetaG (SPAdes) (version 2) | ecosystem: Engineered > Bioreactor > Anaerobic >... | reverse complement strand
CATGGCATCCTCCCCCCTATTCCACGTATACCTGGAATAGGGGGGAGGATGCCATGACGCTCAAGATCGCCGTACTCACCGGCGGGGGAGACTGCCCGGGGTTGAACAGCGCCGTCAAGTGGGTCGCCAAGACGGCCCTGGATCCGAGACTGGCGAAAACACGGTCCGAGACCTTCGAGGTCATCGGCGTCCGGGACGGGTGGAAAGGCCTGGTGGAAGTCGACCCGGAGGATCCCGTGAGCCGGGACAGGCACCTCACGGTCCTCAACGAGGAGGTGGTCCGCACCTGGGACCGTTACGGCGGCACCAACCTGGGAACCTCCCGGACGAACCCCTTCAGCCAGAAGCACGACCGGTCGGAGGCGCTTCTCCGGAACATCCGGGGCCTGGGGATCGACGTGGTCGTCGCCGTCGGGGGGGAGGACACCCTGGGCGTCGCCTACCGCCTCCATCGCCTGGGAATCCGGACCGTCGGGATTCCCAAGACCATCGACAACGACCTCACCGGGACGGAGTATTCCCTGGGCTTCGACTCGGCGGTGAACGTGATCATGGAGGAGATCGACCGCCTGCGGACCACAGCGGGATCCCACAGCCGGATCTTCGTCGTCGAAACCATGGGAAGGAACGCGGGATGGCTTGCCCTCCGGGGCGGGGAGTGCAGCGGCGCCTACATCATCCTGATTCCCGAACATCCCTTCGACATGGGCAGGATCGTCGAGCTTCTCCGGGAACGGCAGGGGAAGGAGATCCGGTACAGCATCATCGTGGTGTCCGAGGGCGCCCGCCTGGAGGGCAGGGAAGAAATCTTCAAGGACGGGAAAGTGGACGAATTCGGCCACAAGACCCTCGGGGGAATTGCCCGGTTCGTCGCGGAACGGATCGAGGGGGAGACGGGCCTGGAGACCCGGTACGTCATCCTGAGCCATCTCCAGAGGGGGGGGAACCCCTCGGCCTACGACCGGCTCATGGGTCGGTGGTTCGGCATCGCCGCCGTGGACATGATCGTCAACGAGGATTTCGGCCGCATGGTGAGCCTGAATCAGGGGCGGATCACGAGCGTTCCCGTCAAGGAAGTCATCGGCCGGTCGCGGCTGGTGGACGTGGAGAAGGATTATGACAGGGAACGGTACAACGGGAAGCGGTCCATCCTCGATTGACCGCCGGTGGCACGCAAGCGGGTTAAATCGTCATGATCAGAGAAGCCACCCTGAACGATCGCGAGGTGCTCGCGAAGATGATCGGAGATTCGTTCCGCGATGTCGCGCAACGGTTTTCACTGACGAGGGACAATTGCCCGAAACATCCGTCGAATTGCACGCCGTCCTGGATCGAATCAGACATCTCGCGCGGCGTTCGGTATTTCATTCTCCATGTGGACCGGAATCCGGCGGGCTGCGTCGGCATAGAGCTTCCGGGCGCCGATCTGTGCTATCTCGAACGCCTCTCGGTTCTCCCTGAAATGCGGGGCAGACGTCTGGGCGTCAGGCTTGTCCGGCATGCATTGGAATGTGCCGCATCGAAGGGGGCCGGCAGGGCCGGCATCGGGATTATCGCCGAACAGGCCGAACTGAAGGAATGGTATGAAAAACTCGGATTTTCCGAAACGCAGACGAAAAGCTTCGCCCATCTTCCTTTCAAGGTCTGCCTGATGGAATTGGAAATCGGGGAATCCGCAATAAGCCCTTGATCCGTTTTTGCGGATGTCGAAGAGTCCTCCGGCCGGATTGTTCCACGCGGCGTGTGGACTTACGAAGCCGTCTGTTTTGCCGAAATCATAATAAGTCGAATCAACACTTTTTCGAACGGCAAAGGAAAAAGCTCCATAGGCAAGGCGCCCGAATCCCGAGGACTGAGGCGTACTGATGGTACGCCGCAGGGACGAGGGAAGAAGGGCAACACAGCATATGGGCTTTTTACGAAGCCGTCAGGCTTGGGGCAGGAAACGATGGATGGAATGGTTCAGATCGATTCCCCCAGGTAGGCCTTTTTCACCCGTTCGTCTTCGATGAGGTCGGTTCCCTTCCCGTCGAGGACGATCACCCCCGTTTCGATGACGTATCCGTAATCGGCGATCTGGAGGGCCGCCCGGGCGTTCTGTTCGATGAGGAGGATGGTCGTTCCCGTGTCGTGGATCCTTTCGATGACCCGGAAGACCGCCCGGATGAGAAGGGGCGCCAGCCCCAGGGAGGGCTCGTCGAGCATGAGGAGCTTCGGCCGGGACATGAGGGCCCTGCCGACGGCGAGCATCTGCTGTTCCCCTCCCGACAGCGTGGCCGCCTTCTGGTGGAGCCGCTCCTTCAACCTGGGGAAGATCTCGAAGACATGGCCGAGGTCCTTCTCGACCCCGTCCCGGTCCGTCCTCTGGTAGGCCCCCATGAGAAGATTCTCGTAGACGCTCAGGTTGATGAACACCTTCCTGCCTTCCGGGGCGATGGCGATCCCTTCCTTCACGATTTCATGGGACGGTTTTCCGAGAAGCTCCTTCTCCCCGAAGCGGATGGAACCCGAGGTGGCCGGCACGAGACCGCTGATGGCCCGGAGGAGGGAGCTTTTTCCCGCCCCGTTGGCGCCGACCAGCGTGACGATCCTCTTCTCGGGCACCTTCAGGCTGATGCCCCTGAGGGCGTGGATGCCGCCGTAGTGAACGTTCAGATCCGTGATGGTCAGCATCTCACCCCTCTCCCAGGTAGGCCTCGATGACCCGTTCGTTCTGCTGGATTTCCTCCGGCGTTCCGGACGCGATGGTGGTCCCGTAGTCGAGAACCTGGATCCGTTCGCAAAGCTGCATGACGAACTTCATGTCGTGCTCGATGAGGAACACGGTGAGACGGTATTTTTCCCTGAGGCGGAGGATCAGATGGAGGAGGTCCTGTGTTTCGTTGGGATTCATGCCCGCCGCCGGCTCGTCGAGCAGGAGGAGCTGCGGCCCGGTGGCGAGGGCCCTGGCGATTTCCAGCCGCCGCTGCATTCCGTAGGGGAGGGAGCCCGCCTGCTCCCGGGACAGGTCCTCCAGCTCCACCTCGCGGAGGAATTCCATGGCCCCCTCGTACATCTGCTTTTCCTCCCTCCGGTAAAGGGGAAGTCGCAGGGCGGCCCCGAGAAAGGAGGAACGGAGCCGGCAGTGGTAGGCGATCATGACGTTTTCCACCACCGTCAGTTCCGTGAACAGGCGGATGTTCTGGAAGGTCCTTGCGACGCCGGACCGGGTGATCTCGTTCGCCTTCTTGCCGTTCAGGAGTTTTCCCTGGAAATGGATCGTCCCCGATGTGGGAGCGTAGTACCCGGCGATCATGTTGAAAACGGTCGTTTTCCCCGCCCCGTTGGGTCCGATGAGCCCGACGATCTCCCCCTTCTTCAGGGTGATGTCGAAATCGTTGACCGCCACGAGGCCGCCGAATTTCATCGTCAGGTTTCTTACGGTGAAAAACTCCATCAGCTTTCCTTCGCCGTTCTGTGCGTCCACGCGCGTATTTTACGGAAAAGGCCGTTCCAGTTGAATTCCCGGGTTCCCATGAGCCCCTGGCGTGCGAAGATCATGACGAGGACCAGGATCAGGGAAAAGAGGACCATCCGCATTCCCGGAATCCCCGGAATTGTGACGAAGCCGAGGTTGATCGGCTCCTCGACGACGCGGAGCGCCTCCCCTCCCCATGTGATCACGACGGCCGCGATGACGGAGCCCGTGATGCTTCCCAGCCCGCCGGCGACGATCATGATGAGGAGGTTGAAGGTCAGGAAGAAGGTGAAAAGGGTGGGGGAGATGGTGGTGATGAGGTGGGCGAGCAGCCCTCCCCCGATCCCCTCGAAAAAGGCGCTGGTCGTGAAGGCGAGCATCTTGTGCTTGAAAGCGTTGATGCCGATGGACTCCGCGGCGGCCTCGTCGTATTTCACCGCCTTCATGGCCATGCCGTAACTGCTCCGGACCAGCCGGGCGATGTAGAAGACGGTGAAGGCGGCGATTCCCCAGGACCACCAGATGTTGGTGTAGTTGGCCAGTCCCTTGAGGCCGAGCGGGCCGTTGGTGATCGTCTGGGTGTTGTTGGCCACGACCCGGACCACTTCCCCGAAGCCCAGGGTCACGATGGCCAGGTAGTCCCCCCGGACCCGGAAGACGGGAAATCCCATGAGAAAACCGAAAAAGGCCGTGACGACGCCGGCGGCGATGAGAGAGACGAAGAAGGGGACGTGAATGACGCTGAGGGGCCAGATGATGGGCTCGATGATGAAGGCCATCTGCTTTTCCGCGGGCGTGAGGGTGAGAAGGGCGGAGGTGTAGGCCCCGATGGCGACGAAAGCGTTCGGTTCCAGGGAGAACTGGCCCGTGACGCCGTTGATCAGGTTGTAGCTGACGGCGAGGATGATGAAAAGGGCGATGTTGTTCAGGATCCGGATCTGGTAGTCGTCGGCGTAAAAATGCATGGAAAGGAGAAACAGGAACAGGCAGGCGACGGCGATGATGGAAAAGATCTGGTTTCTGCGGCGGTGTTCGTCCAAGGGAACGGTCCTCTACTCGGGCAGTTTTTCCCCCATGAGACCGGTCGGTCTGAAAAGGAGAATCAGGATGAGAATGCCGAAGGCGATGGCGTCCCGGTATCCCGACAGGTCGGGACGGATGGCCACGAGAAGAATCTCCGCCATCCCGAGGAGAAGACCGCCCAGCATGGCCCCGACCACGTTGCCGATGCCTCCGAGGACCGCCGCCACGAATGCCTTGAGTCCGGGGATGATCCCCATGAGGGGGTTGATCTGGGGGTACTTCATGGCCCAGAGGATCCCTCCCGCGGCGGCTGCCGCGGAACCGGCGGCGAAGGTGATGGCGATGATGCGGTTCACGTCCACCCCCATGAGGCGGGTGGTCTCCATGTCGTAGGAAATGCAGCGCATGGCACGGCCCACCCGGGTCCGATACACGAGGAAGAGAATGCCGGCAAGGAGGACGAGGGCGATGAGGGGCACCCAGATGGACAGGCCCAGAAAGCGGATGTCCCCGAACGTGTAGATCCCGGCGAACAGCTCCGGCCGGGGGAATCCCTTGGGACGTCCGCCGAAGACGACGAGCCCCAGATTTTCAAGAAAGAAGGAAACGCCGATGGCGGTGATGAGGGCGGAGATCCGCGGGGCGTTCCGGACGGGCCGGTAGGCCCCCCGGTCGATGAGGATGCCCAGGAAGGCCGTGAGGACGATGGCGACGGGAAAGGAAAGCCACCAGGGCATGGAAAAAATCATGATGCCGTAAAAGGCGAAGAAACAGCCCATCATCATCACGTCGCCGTGGGCGAAATTGATGAGCCTGAGTATCCCGTACACCATGGTGTACCCGATGGCGATGAGACCGTAGAGGCTGCCGAGGGAAACCGCGTTGATCAGCTGCTGGGCGATCAGGCTGAAATCCAAGAGTTCTTTCTTCTCCTTGCTTCGCTCCCGAAGCCTGTGTTTGACGGAAACAGGGGGGAACCCCGTTCCCCCCTGTCCCCTTTCATGCCGTCCTTTTTTCGATCAGGCCGTTACGGATTCACCGTGGCCAGGTACTGGAACTTTCCGTCCTTCACGTGGAGCAGGACGAGGCTCTTCACGGCGTTGCCGTCCGATCCGATGTTGATGATTCCCGACACGCCGTTGAAGTTCTTCGTGTTGGCGAGGGCTTCCCGGACCTTGGGGCCGTCGGTCGACTTGGCGCGGGTCATGGCGTCGAGAATGAGGAAGTAGGCGTCGGCGCCCAGGGCGTCGAATCCGCTCGCTTCCTTACCCGTTTCCTTTTCGTAGTTGGCGATGTACTGCCTGGAAAGCTCCGTCACCGCCGCTTCCTTGGCGAAATGGGCCGTCAGGATGACCCCTTCCACGTCCTTCCCGCCGATGCTGAGAAGTTCGGGCGCCTGGGCCCCGTCGGCGGTGAACACGGGCACCTTGAGCCCCAGTTCGTTCGCCTGCTTGCAGGTGAGGGCCACCTCGGTGTAGTAGTTGGGCAGATAGAGGACATCCGGTTTGGCGGCCATGATGGTGGAAAGCTGGGCCGTGAAGTCCTGGTCCCCCGTCTGGCAGTAGGTCATGGCGACGATCTTGCCGCCCTGCTTGATGAAACTCTTTGCGAAGAAGTTCCCGAGACCGACGCAGTAGTCCTGGCCGATGTCGATCATCATGGCGGCTTTCCGCGCTCCCAGGACTTCAAAGGCGTATTTCGCCGCCATCTCCCCCTGGAAGGGATCGATGAAGCACACCCGGAACACGTATTCCCGGTTCTGCGTGACCAGCGGGTTCGTGGCCGTCGGGGAAACCATGGGCACCTTGGACTTGTCGGCGATGGGACCGCCGGCCAGGGTGTTGCCGCTGATGGCCTCGCCGATGATGGCGTTGACCTTTTCCTTCTTGATCAGGCGGTCGACGGCGTTGGCGGCTTCGATCTTATCGCTCTTCGTGTCCACCAGGAAAAGCTCGACGGGCCTTCCGAGGACGGTGGGATGCATCTTGTTCGCCACGAGGACGCCGGCGTGTTCCATCTGGCCGTAAGCGGCGACGCCTCCCGTCATGGGAAGGTACATGCCGATCCGGACGGGCTCCCCCTTCTTCTGCGCCGCCGCGGGAGTTCCCATCACTGCGAAAGCAAGCGTGAGAACCAACAAAACGACCCATAATCTCTTCATAGATCCTCCTTTCTTTCTTTGCCCGATGGTTTCAATGGATTAAGACCTCGAAATAATCGAGATTTCTAACATGGAAACCATGGAGAGTCAATGGGAATCTTCTCGAACCTCACTTACGGCCTTCACGGGCCTTCTTCCGGAAAATCAGACGGATGGGGACCCTTCCCAGATCGAAGGCCTCCCGGATCCGGTTTGCCAGGTACCGCTCATAGGAAAAATGGACCGCCGACGGGTCCCGGACGAAAAAAACGAAGGACGGCGGCTTCACGGCGAACTGGGTGCCGAAGTAGACGGGGTTGCGTCTTCCCCGGAGCAGGGGAGGGGGGAACGCCGCCGTGATTTCCTCCATCTTCCGGTTCAGCTCGCCCGTGGGGATTCGCTTCGTGTATTCTCCGAAAACGCCGTCGATGACCTCGAAGATCCGAAGCACCCGCTGGCCCGTGACGGCGGACACGGAAAGGATGGGGGCGAAATCGAGAAATTTCAGGGTGTCCTTGATCTTGAGGGCGTATTGCCCCATGGTCCTTTCATCCTTTTCGACCAGGTCCCACTTGTTCACGACGATGATGGGGGCCACGCCCCGCTCGAAGGCGATGCCGGCGATCTTCGCGTCCTGCTCGGTGATTCCCTCCTGCCCGTCGATCAGGAGAAGGGCGATGTCGCTGCGGTTCAGCGCGGCGATCGCCTCCATGACGGTGTACTTCTCCAGTTTCAGGCTGATCCGGCTCTTCCTCCGGATGCCCGCCGTGTCGATGAGAACGTACTTTTTCCCGGACAGTTCGAAGGGCGTGTCGATGGCGTCCCGGGTCGTCCCCGGCGTTTCGCTCACGATGGTCCTCTCGAAACCGAGAATCCGGTTCACCAGGGAGGACTTTCCCACGTTGGGCTTTCCGATGACGGCGATCCGGATGCGGTCCTTCTCCTCTTCCTTCCCTTCCGCCTGTTCCCTCGGGGGGAGGGCATCCACGAGGTCGTCCATGATGGGGGCGATGCCCAGCCCGTGCTCCGCCGACAGGGGGTACAGCCGGTCCGCGCCGATCCGGTAGAAATCGAGAAGCAGGGGGTCCTGCTTCTCCGTGTCCATCTTGTTGATTCCGTACAATACGGGTTTTTCGACTTTCCGGAGCATCCCGACGATTTCCAGGTCCGCCGGGGTGAGCCCCTCCCGGCCGTCCATGAGAAACAGGATCGCGTCGGCCTCTTCCATCGCCAGGAGCGCCTGCTCCCGCATCTGGACGAGGAGGGCGTCCCGGGAGACCGGTTCGAACCCCCCCGTGTCGATCATGATGAATTCCCGGTTTTTCCACTTGCAGTCCCCGTAGTTCCGGTCGCGGGTCACTCCCGGTTCGTTGAGAACGATCGCTTTCTTCGCCGTGGAGAGACGGTTGAAGAGGGTCGATTTCCCCACATTCGGTCTTCCCACGATGGCAACGAGAGGTTTCATGGAAAACGGTCCTTTCTTATCCGGTCCGGGTGTATCCGAACTCGCGGAGCATCCGTTCGTCCTCCGGCCAGTCCGGGGTGACCCTCACGAAGAGTTCGAGGAAGACCCGTTTTCCGAAGAAGGACTCCATCTCCAGGCGGGCCTGACGGCCGATCTCCTTCAGCATTCTCCCCCCGCGGCCGATGAGGATTCCCTTCTGGGAATCGCGGGCCGCGTGGGCGGTCGCCTGGATGACGACGAGATTCTTTCCGGGTTCCTCGCGGAAGCTCTCGATGGTGACGGCGATGTGATAGGGGATCTCCTTCCGGCACAGAAGGGTGATCTTCTCCCGGATGATCTCCGAGGCGATGAACCGCTCCGTCCGGTCGGTGATCATGTCGCCGGGGTAGAGGGGCGGCCCCTCGGGAAGGCAGTTCCAGAGGAGGTCGAGGAGCCTGTCCACGTTGAATCCCGTCCTTGCGCACAGGGGGAGGATTTCGCGGAAGCCGTAAAGGGCCCTCATCCCGTCGATCCTGGGGAGAAGGGCCTCCTTCGGAACGAGGTCGATCTTGTTGATCGCGAGGAATACCGGCGTCCGGGTTCCTTTGAGGATGTCAATGATCTTTCCGTCCTTTTCGTCCGGTTCCCCCTTCGCCTCGACCATGAACAGGAGGACGTCCGATTCGTCCAGGGTGCGCAACGCCGCCGAGACCATGTGCCGGTTGAGCATGGAATGGGCCGGGTGGATGCCCGGGGTGTCGATGAAGATGAACTGCCCCCGGCCGGTGGTCCGGATCCCCATGATCCGGTCCCGGGTGGTCTGGGGCTTTGCCGTCGTGATGGCGATCTTTTCCCCGACGACGCGGTTCAGCAGGGTGGACTTCCCCACGTTGGGCCTGCCGATGATTCCGATGAATCCGGAACGGAACGTCTTTCCGGGATCTTCCATGGCCGTCATGCGTCCTCGTTCCCCGGCGCCGCGAGCGCCAGGGACAGGCTTCCCCTTTTCATCGCTTCGTCTTCCCGAACCCCGATGTTGAGCAGGGGGAAAAGTTTCTGAAGGATCTTCAGGTTTTCCTTCCGGATCCCCCGGAACGACGATCCGTCCGCCGGGGAAAACCGGAACACCGCCTTTCCTCCCCCCGTTCCGGGCGGGAGGTCCGCCAGGAGCCGTTTCGCCCTTTCGAGGAACCGGGCCGATTCGATCACGTGCCTGAGGGCGGGGTGGTGGGGGCCTGCGATCAGTTCCTCTTTCAGGGCTTCCGTCTCCTGAAGGCCCACTCTTATCACAGAAATGCCCGCCCGTTCAAATCTTTCCATGGCCAGGGAGCACCGGCCCGCGGCCTCTTCGAGGGAGAGGGGGACATAGGTCCCCGAACGGAAGGCCTCCGCCAGGGCCGTGTTCCGGAAGACCAGGACGGGGTGGACCCGGACCGTGTGGGGGCGAAGCTCCTCCACCTCCCCGACCGTCCGGAGAAAGTCCTCCTGCCTTTCGCCGGGAAGCCCGGTCATGAGGTGGACGCCCGTTCGGAATCCATGGGCCAGGGACAGCCGGACGGCCTTCCGGACGTCGTCTGCCGTGTGTCCCCTCCGGGCGTTCTCCAGGACGGCGTCGACGAGGGACTGGGCCCCGATTTCGATTGTTTCCACGTGATTTTCGGAGAGAAACCGGAGCCGCTCCCCCGTGATCGAGTCGGGCCGCGTGGCGACGCGGACGGACCGGACCTGCCCGCCGGCCACATAGGGACCGGCGAAACGGAGAAGGCGGCTTTGCAGGGAATCCTCCATTTCGAGGAAATTCCCGCCGTAAAAGGCGATTTCCGTGTCATTCCTCTCGCCGCCGGTGCGAAGGTGCTTCTCGACGGTTTCCCGGAAGAAGTCCTCCGTCAGGTCCTTGGCCCCTTCGCCGCCGGTCACCCTTTCGCTGCAGAAGATGCAGCGGTGGCGGCACCCCCGGTTCCGGAGAAAGAAAGAGATGATCATGGCGGCGGGGAAGCGTTCCTTTCCGGGACGTCAGGGGGGCGTCCCGACCATGCCCTCGATCCGTTCCAGGGCCTTTCTCGCGGCGTCCTGCTCCGCCTCCTTCTTGTTCCTGCCCGTGCCGGTGGCGGTGAGGATGTCGGCGACGGTGAGCCGGACGTGGAAGATCTTGTCGTGGTCCGGGCCGTATTCGTGGAGAAGCATATACCTCGGAATGACGCGGAAACGGCTCTGGCAGGCCTCCTGCAGGTTGGTCTTGTAGTCCCGGTAGAGGGGGTCCGGGGAGTCTTTCCGCAGGAGGGGGCCGAAAACCCGTTCGATGAAACGGTACGCCTCGTCGTATCCCCTGTCCAGGTAGACGGCGGCGAGGATCGCCTCGAAGGCGTTCGCCAGGATGGAAGGTTTCGTCCTGCCGCCGGAGGCCTCCTCCCCCCGGCCGAGGAGAAGGTAGCTTCCGACGTCGAAGCTCTCGGCCATCGTGGCCAGGGGCTGTTCGTTCACCAGGGAGGCCCGGAGCTTGGAGAGGCGCCCCTCGGAGAAGTCGGGGTGCATCCGGACGAGGAGATCGCTGACGCACAGTTCGAGGACGGCGTCCCCCAGGAATTCGAGGCGTTCGTTGTCTTCGCGCGGGGGGTCCTGGTTCTCGTTGACGAAGGAGCGGTGCGTCAGGGCCGTGTCGAGAAGAACGGCATTTCCGAAACGGATGGAAAGGTTCCTCTCCAGGTCACGGAGTCTTTCTCTGCGCTCGTCGAGCGGGGGCTGCGGCCTGTCCAACCAGAACACCTCCTCTCAGTTCTTCCGGGATCACCGTGACGGCCCGTCCCACGGGAACGTCCCCCCGTCCCCGGATCAGGCAGGGGATGTAGTTGCCAGAAAATCCACGAAATCCCCCCGTCTCACCGTTCTTTTTCCCCTCCACCAGAACGGAAAGGGGTTTCCCGAGGAATTGTATCGCAAAGGCCGTTCTCTTTTCCACGGAAAGTGTCCTGAGTTCCGCCGCCCGGGCCTTCTTGACCTCCTCCCGGACGTGGCCGGCGAAGGAGGACGCCGCCGTTCCCGGTCTTTTCGAATAGGGGAAGACGTGGAAGTAGGCGATGGGAAGCTCCCGGAGAAGCGCCGCGGTGTCGCGGAAGTCCTCCTCCGTCTCCCCGGGAAATCCCGCCATGACGTCGACGCCGACGGCCATGCCGGGCACGGCGTCGACGAGGGATTCGACGAGGTTCCGGAAAAAGGTGCGGTCGTAGGGGCGGCCCATCCTCCCGAGAACGGCGTCGCTGCCGCTCTGGAGGGGGATGTGGACGTGGGGACACAGGAGGGAAGACGCTTTCCAGAAGGAGACCAGGCCGCCGGTGACCTCCGCCGGCTCGATGGAACTCAGGCGGAGGCGGCCCGTTCCTCCCTGTTCCTCGATGCCCCTCAGGAGGTCGAGGAGATTCGTCCGCGGGTCGAGATCTTCCCCGTAGCATCCGAGGTGGATTCCCGTCAGGACCGTTTCCGCGAAACCCGCCCCGGAAAGAAGGGCCATGCGCCGGTGCACCTCGTCCGGCGGGAGGCTCCTGGAACGTCCCCGGGCGCGGGGGACGATGCAGTAGCTGCAGCGGCCGTTGCACCCGTCCTGAATCTTCAGGAACGCCCGGGTTCTCCCGGGGATGCCGGCGACGGGAGGGGAGAAGCAGTCCCTCTCCCGTTCCATGTCTTCCACGTGGATGACGGTTCCCTTTTCCGGAAGGTCTGCGACCCACCGATTCATCCGGGGCTTTTCACCGTTTCCCAGGACCAGGGCCACCCCCTCCAGGGCGGCGAGGTCGTCGGGGTTCGTCTGGGCGTAGCATCCCGTGACGACGACGGGGGCGTCCCCTCCGCTACGGCGGATCCGCCGGACGAGCTGGCGGGACTGGAAGTCCGTCTTCGCGGTCACCGTGCAGGTGTTGACCACGTAGAGGTCCGCCGGTCCCGGGAACGGCACGATTTCGTGCCCGTCCTTCCGCAGGAGTTCCGCCATGGCGGCCGAATCGTGATGATTGACCTTGCAGCCGAGAGTCGCCAGGGAGATTCTCATTCCTCGTCCGCGCTCCGTTCGATCCACCCGCCTCCGAGAAGGCGGTCTCCGGCGTAAAAAACCGCTCCCTGTCCCGGGGCGACCGCCTTCTGGGGCCTGCGAAACCGGACCAGGACCGACGAAGGGGGATCGTCGTCACCGATCCGCTCGATCGTGCAGGGGACGCCGGGATGGCGGTAACGGATCTTCACTTCCAAATTCTCCTTTTCCGATTCGCCGGGGAAACCCCCGTGGAACGTCAGGCCGCCGATCACGAGCCCCCGGGAATACTGGTCCTCCTCCCGCCCCACGATGATCGTGTTGCCGGCCTTGTCGATGCGGACGACGTACCAGGGCCGGGTGGAGGCGATTCCGAGCCCCCGCCGCTGTCCCACCGTGACCGTGTGAATGCCGCGGTGGCTGCCGACAACGTTTCCGTCCCGGTCGCGGACCGGTCCGGGGGGGGACGGGGATCCGCCGCACCGGGCGTTCAGGAAGGACACGTGGTCGTCGTCGGGGATGAAACAGATCTCCTGGCTTTCCCTCCCGGAGGCGGGGAGACGCAATTCCTTCCCCTGGGCTCTCACTTCCTCCTTGGTCCGGTCTCCCACGGGAAGAAGGAGCCGGGCAAGGTCTTCCCGGGTCACTTCGAAGAGAAAATAGGACTGGTCCTTTTTGCGGTCCCTCCCTTTCAGGAGAACCGTCTCCCCGTTTTCGAGCCGTTTCGTCCGGGCGTAGTGGCCCGTGGCGATCCAGGGGAACCCCCGCCGGTCGGCCTCTTCCCGGAGCGCGGGGATCTTGATTTCCCTGTTGCACCGGATGCAGGGATTGGGTGTCCGGCCCGAACGGTATTCTTCGACGAAGTACCGGACGATTTTTTCTTCGAAGGGACGGGAGACATCGATCCGGTTGAAGGGAATTTCGAGCGCGCCGGCCACGCGGGCGGCGTCCTCCGCCGGAGAAAGGGGGAATCCGTTGTGCAGAAAGATCCCTTCCACATGGTATCCCTCTTTCTTCAGAAGCCAGGCGGCGACGGCGCTGTCCACGCCTCCGCTCAGGCCGACGAGCACTTTTTTCCCCTTCATGGCCATCGAGGGGGACGGCTGCGGCCGCCGCCGTCCCGCGCCGCGCGTCCCCGGTTTCCCTTCGTTTCCGTTACGGGTCCCGGCGGCCTTCGGGATCCTTTCCCCGGCGGAAGGACGCTCTCGCCGGGGTGCTTCAAGTTAGCCCCTGGACCCCGTCCTGTCAACCCCCCGTGAAGGGGGTTTCAGGCACCCGCGGCGGGAATGCGGGAATGCCCGAAACGTGTGCAGTGCCCCGTTTCGTTTTGACTTTCCGTGTTGACAATGATATGGGGAGTGACTATCATTACCGTTGAAATGCGAGAGTGGCGGAACTGGAAGACGCACTGGACTTAGGATCCAGCCCGCGTTCGCGGATAGGGGTTCGAGTCCCCTCTCTCGCACCAAGCCGGAAGCCCCAAGGGGGTGACGTCCTCCTGGAACGGCGGTCCATCAGGGTTTCCCTCGAAAGAAAGATCCCTGGCAAAGGTTTTTTGACAGGCACTGTGAAGCGGTCGGGTTTCCCGGCGGGAACTCAACGGTCCCCGGAGGAAAAAAAGGCCTTACCCGAGGCCCCCTGAATGAAAACTGGTTAAGGAGAATGGTGGAGTGGAAATCGAGAACGTTGTGAAGGTCGAGGATGTAAGTCCGGTCGAAAAGAAGCTTTCCTTTGAGATTCCCTGGTCCGAAGTGAAGACGGAGTTGGACAGGTCGTACCGCACCATCGGCAAAAAGGCGAATATCAAGGGTTTCCGGGCGGGGAAGATCCCCCGGCACATCCTCGAAAAATATTTCAAGGAAGAGTCGGAACAGGAAACGGTGATGAACCTCCTGAATCGCTATTATTTCGAGGCGCTTAAGGAGAAGGACCTCAGACCGGCCGGCGAACCCTCCATCGACCAGAAGGGGATCGCGCCGGAAGAGAACTTCGTCTTCACGGCCACCGTAGAGGTGGAACCCGACATCGACCCCGTGGATTACGAGGGTCTCGACGTGGAGAAGGAAGACTGGCAGATGACGGACGAGGAACTGGAGAGCGGGCTGAAGCAGCTCCAGCTCATGCACAGCACCCTCGAGGCCGTCGAGGAGGACCGGGGGGTCGAAAAGGACGATTTCGCCGTTCTGCGCTTCGAGGGAAAGGTGGACGGCGTTGCGAAGAAGGAACTCTCGGCGGAACACCACATGGTCCAGGTGGGATCGGGGTCGCTCATCCCCGGTTTCGAGGATCAGCTCCTGGGAATGAAAAACAACGAAACCCGGCAGGTGAAGGTGACCTTTCCGGAAGATTACGCAAACAAGGACCTGGCGGGCAAGGAAGCCTTGTTCGAGGTGGAGCTGAAGGACATCCGGCAGCGGAAGCTTCCCGAGCTGAACGAGGAATTCGTAAAAAATTTCGAGAAGTACCAGAACCTGGACGAATTGAGGGACGACCTTCGAAAATCCATCGTCGAACGGAACACCACCCGGGTCCGGGAGGACATGCGGCGGGAGATCGTGAACCGGCTCATCGAGAAGAACGACGTCCCCGTTCCGAATGTCTACGTGGAGCGGGAGAAGCGGTTCATCATGACCGACGCGGTCGAAAAAATGACCGGCGGAGGCGTGCCCCGGGAGCAGGCGATCGGGGTCGTTTCGAATCTCCACGAGGAATACGGGAAGCAGGCGCTCCGCATGGTCAAGGCCACCCTCGTTCTCCGGAAGGTCGCGGAGAAGGAGGGGATCCGCGTGGAAGACGGGGACGTGGAGGCGAAGCTCCGCGACCTGTCGGAGCGGTACGGCAGGGACTATGAATCGGTGCGGGCCTCGTTCGAAAAGAACGAAAATCTCATGACGCGGCTGGCCGACGAGCTTCACGAACAGAAGACCATCGATTTTCTCGAAGGGAAGGCGAACATCCGTCTTGTCAAAAAAGAGGCCGGGGCGGGGGAGGAGAAACCATGACCCTCATCCCCATGGTAATTGAACAGGACGGGAGGGGCGAACGCGCCTTCGACATTTACTCCCGTCTTCTGAAGGACCGGATCGTCTTTCTCGGCACGGCGATCAACGACGAAATCGCGAACCTGATCATCGCCCAGTTCCTCTATCTCGAATCGGAGGACCCCGACAGGGAGATCTTCTTCTATCTGAACTCGCCGGGCGGCATGGTGAGCGCGGGCCTCGCCATTTACGACACCATGCGGTACATCAAGCCGCCGGTTGCCACGGTCTGTATGGGCCAGGCGGCGAGCATGGCGGCCATCCTTCTCGCCGCGGGGGCGAAGAAAAAGCGTTTCGCCCTGCCCCATGCCCGGATCCTGATCCACCAGCCCCTGGGAGGATTCCAGGGCCAGGCGACGGATATCGGCATCCAGGCGAAGGAAATACTGCAGTTGAAGGAGAACCTGAACGGCATCCTCGCGGATTTGACAGGTCAGCCTCTGGAGAAGATTGAAAAAGACACCGATCGTGATTATTATATGAGTGGCGATCAGGCCAGGCAATACGGCATCATCGACGAAGTGATCGTAAAAAGGTGAAAAAATCTGAAAGGGTTCATGAATGACACGACGCAAACGGGATTATGACGGGAACGAGCTTATGAGATACTGTTCCTTCTGCGGTAAAGCCCAGTACGAGGTGAAGAAACTGGTCGCCGGCCCGGCCGCGTTCATCTGCGACGAATGCATCGAACTGTGCAGGAACATCGTGGAGGAGGAAGCGGGGATCCGGGTGTTCGAGGACGGGGAACGGGCCATCCCGGAACCGAAGGAAATCAAGAACTTCCTCGACCAGTACGTCATCGGCCAGGAAAGATCGAAGAAGATTCTTTCCGTTGCCGTATACAACCATTACAAGCGGCTTTACTCGAAACACCAGGGGAGCGAGGACGTGGAGCTCCAGAAGAGCAACATTCTCCTCATCGGCCCCACCGGTTCGGGAAAGACCCTGCTGGCGAAGACCCTGGCCAAGATTCTGAACGTTCCTTTCACCATCGCCGACGCCACGTCCCTCACGGAGGCGGGATACGTGGGCGAGGACGTGGAAAACATCATTCTGAGCCTCCTTCAGAACGCCGACTACGATGTCCGGAGGGCGGAGCGGGGAATCGTCTACATCGACGAGATCGACAAGATTTCGAGGAAATCGGGAAGCCCGTCCATCACGAGGGACGTTTCGGGGGAGGGGGTCCAGCAGGCCCTCCTGAAGATCATCGAGGGAACGCGGGCCAACGTGCCCCCCAAGGGGGGGAGGAAACACCCCCAGCAGGAATTCATCCAGGTGGACACGACGAACATCCTGTTCATCTGCGGGGGTGCCTTCAACACCCTCGAGGACATCATCCGGAAGCGGACCGGCGTGAGCGCCCTCGGTTTCGGGGCCGACATCCGCAGCAAGAAAGAGAAGAACATCGGCGACATCCTCGCCGAGGTGCGGCCGGAGGACCTTCTCAAGTACGGGCTCATTCCGGAATTCGTCGGGAGGATCCCCGTCATCGCCACGCTCCACGACCTTTCGGAGGACGACCTCGTCAGGATTCTCGTGGAGCCGAAAAATTCGAACACCAGGCAGTATGCGAAAATGATGGAGATGGAGAACGTGAAGCTCACCTTCTCCGAGGGCGCCCTTCGGGCGATCGCCGAACTCGCCATCGAGAGGAAGTCCGGGGCCAGGGGGCTCCGGGCGATCATGGAGGACATCATGCTGGAGATCATGTACGATGTCCCGTCGAGAAACGACGTGAAGGAGTGCCTCATCAGCGAGGAAGTGGTCCGCAAGAAGGAAAAGCCCATACTGATTTTCCAATCCCAGCAGGAACCTTCTCAGGAAAGCTGGAGAAAAAAAACGAAAAGTCGACAATAGAGGAATATGTTCAGCTTCGGAAAAAACAAGGAAAGAACTCAGGAATCGGGCGTGACCATGCCCCTTTTGCCCCTGAGGGACGTGGTCGTGTTTCCTCATATGATCGCCCCCCTTTTCGTGGGGAGGGAAAAGTCGATTCGCGCCCTCGAATCGGCCATGAAGGATGACAAGGGGATTTTCCTGGCCACGCAGAAACTGGCCCAGAAGGACGATCCGACAGCGGAAGACATCTATGCGCAGGGGACCATCGGCCAGATCATCCAGCTGCTCCGTCTGCCCGACGGCACGGTGAAGGTGCTGGTCGAGGGGAGGAGCAGGGGTGAAATCCTCGAATACCTGTCCCACCCCGATTTCTTCCTCGTCCGGGTCGAGGAGCGTCAGGATGCGTTCGAAGCCAGGGAAATGGTGACTGCGAAGGCCCTCATGAGAAACATCATCGACGCCTTCGAGCAGTATGCCAAACTGAGCAAAAAGATCCCGAGCGAGGTCATCGCGAACCTGTCTTCCATCGAAGACCCCTCCAAGCTCTCCGATGTGGCCGCATCCCATCTGAACGTGAAGCTGGAGGAGAAGCAGAACATCCTCCAGATCGTGAACGTAGGGGAACGGCTGGAGAAGATTTACAGCCTGCTCATCTCGGAAGTGGAGATCCTCGAGGTGGAGGAGCGGATCAAGCGGCGGGTCAAGAAGCAGATGGAAAAGACCCAGAAGGACTACTATCTGAATGAGCAGATGCGGGCCATTCAGAAGGAAATGGGCGAAGAGGACAGTTTCAAGACGGAGATCCGGGAGCTGGAGAAGCGCCTGAAGGAGAAGAAGCTGTCCGAGGAGGCCCAGAAGAAGGTCCGGAACGAGGTCAAGAAACTGAAAATGATGGCCCCCATGTCCGCCGAGGCGACGGTGGTGCGAAACTACATCGACTGGCTCCTGGACCTCCCCTGGTACGAGAAGACGGACAACACCAAGACCCTCAAGGATTCGGAGGCCATTCTCGAGGAAGACCACTACGGCCTGAAGCAGGTGAAGGAAAGGATCCTCGAATACCTGGCGGTCCAGAGCCTGCTCGGGAAGAACAAGGGGTCCATCCTCTGTCTTGTGGGACCTCCCGGCGTGGGGAAAACCTCCGTCGCCAAGTCCATCGCCCGGGCGACGGACCGCAAGTTCGTCCGCCTCTCCCTGGGCGGCCTCCGGGACGAGGCGGAGATCCGGGGGCACCGGAGAACCTACATCGGCGCCCTGCCCGGAAAGATTGTCCAGCTGCTCAAGAAGGCGGGCTCGAACAACCCCGTGTTCTGCCTGGACGAGATCGACAAGGTGAGTTCCGACTTCCGCGGCGATCCCGCGGCGGCGCTCCTGGAAGTGCTCGATCCGGAGCAGAACAAGGCGTTCAACGACAATTACCTGGAGGTGGACTACGATCTTTCGGACATCATGTTCATCACCACGGCGAACATTCTCCAGACCATCCCGGCCCCGCTCCAGGACCGGATGGAGGTGATCCGGATCGCCGGGTACACCGAGCCGGAAAAACTGAATATCGCGACGAAGTACCTGGTTCCCAAGGAACTGGAGGCGAACGGTCTGAAGAAGGAACAGACCGACTTCGCCGAGGCCGCCATCCTGAGAATCATCCGGGAATACACCCGGGAGGCGGGGGTGAGGAACCTGGAAAGGGAGATCGCCTCCATCTGCAGGAAGATCGCGAGAAAAATCGTGACCCACGGCTACAAGAAGCCGGTCCGGGTTTCCGCCCGCTCCGTGGAGCGGTACTTGGGCGTCCCGAAATTCCGGTACGGCGAGAAGGAAGGGAAGGACCGGATCGGCCTGACCAACGGGCTCGCGTGGACGGAAGTGGGCGGGGAACTCCTCGCCATCGAGGTGTCGGTGATCCCGGGAACGGGTAAGGTCACCCTGACGGGGAAACTGGGGGACGTGATGCAGGAATCCGCCCAGGCGGCCCTGACCTACGTCCGGTCCAGGGCCGAAAGCCTCGGGCTTTCCCCGAATTTCCACAAGGAGGTGGACATTCACGTCCACGTTCCCGAGGGGGCGATTCCGAAGGACGGGCCTTCCGCGGGGATCGCCATCGCAACGTCCATCGCTTCCGCCCTGACGAAGCGGAGGATCCGGAGCGACGTGGCCATGACGGGTGAAATCACCCTGAGAGGGCGGGTCCTTCCCATCGGCGGCGTGAAGGAGAAGCTGCTCGCGGCCCACCGCGCGCTCATCAAGACGGTCATCGTTTCCAGGGAAAACCGGAAGGATCTGGCCGACGTGCCGAAGAACATCCTCAAGGATCTGGAAGTGATCTGCGTGGAGAACATGGACGAAGTCCTGGCGGTTGCCCTGAGGGAAGAGACGGAATCCTCACGGGTTGAGGAACCGGCTCCCGCCCCCGTGTGCCGGGTTGCGGAAAGCAGCCCCCAGGCGGGTGCGCACATGAATTGAAATTGTTCTTGACAAGGGCATGTGATCCGTATACATACCGGTCACATTCCGCTGGGAACAACAGGGGCGGATAGCTCAGTCGGGAGAGCGCCACGCTTACACCGTGGATGTCACAGGTTCAAGTCCTGTTCCGCCTACCAGGGAAATAGGAATCACCCGATTCTTTGAAACGATACGTAACGATGGGGTCGTAGTTAAGATGGTTATAACGCCGGCCTGTCACGCCGGAGGCCGTGGGTTCAAGTCCCATCGACCCCGCCAGTAAATACGAGGGGGTCAGCGATCAGACGCTGACCCCCTTTTCTTTGATGGGGTACCGACTGGGGTACTTTTCCTAAAATGGTCTGGAAGGGCTTTTGTTAATTCCCGCTGGTTCCGTCTGCACGGAAGGATCATTCACCCGATTTGCTTCTGCCATGTTTCCGATTAAAGTGATCTGATTAGCGACGGCCTTTAGGTCGTGGTTGATGTTCTCAAGGTAGATCTCTGTGGTGCGGACGTTCTTGTGCCGCAAGAACCGCTGGACGACCTTTGTCGATTGCTTGAGCTTGTCGGCCAGCATATCGGCGAAATACCGGCGAATGGCGTGGAAACCGAATTGCCTTACCCCGGCCTTCTTGCAGAGCCCGAAAAGCGTCCGCCTTCTGTCGGTGTACGGCTTGCCGGTCTCGGGATTGACAAAAACGAAGTCGCTCGTCTTGTCCCGGCGATGCCATTGCCAGAAAAGGGCCTCTTTGAGATCTGTATTCATGGGAAGCCATTCCCCGGACATGGAGCCGTCACGGGTTTTCTTCGTCCAGAGCCTGATTCCTTCTTTCTCGAAATTTACATCATTCCAGCGGAGCTTCAGGATCTCATTTTTCCGGGCTCCGGTGCAAAGGAAACAGGTCAGTAAGACACGATCTTCCCCGGAGCTACAGGACAACACTTTCAGAATGTCTGCCTCGCTCGGTGTATATTGAAAGCTCCTTGAGTGCGGGAACTTGTCAACCACAACTGGGTTGCTGAGATCGGCAACTTTCCTCCCCCAATTGAAGAGAGCCATGAGATTTTTCCGGTCCTTGTTTGCGGCGTTCTTGGATCGGATTTCAACCTGATGGATTAGGTAGTCAGAAATGGACTTCTTTGTGACTTGAGTGAAAAGGGGATCTCCCCCAAGAAACCGGATAAAAGACCTTAGAACGGCCCTTTTTTCAAAGTATGTTTTCTCGGTGAATTTAAGCTTGCACATGTCAAGGTATTGATTGGCGAACTCGATAAATCGCATGTCTGCATCGTTTGAGGCCGGGGCCAGCAATGCTTTTCTTGTTTCGTCTTCCCATGTCCGGGCCTCTTTCTTTGTGAGAAAGCCCCGCTTTTGAGCCACACGCCTGCCGTCGATCTTGACGACCGCCCTGTAAGTTTTTCCCTCTTTCGTCGGCATCTTTTATTCCTTGCTCACCATGTCTGTCATTTTCAATCTTCATCGTCGTAGGTGACGAGCTTGGTATTCTCCATCTTCTCAAGCTCCCGGCGTGCCTCTTCGTCACCGGCATCGGCCTTCTTCGCCAGCCGCGCTGCCCTGATCCAATCGTCGTTTGCCGCGTCATCGCAAACAATCCCCATTTCAATATCTATGATGTTGTAATTTTCCGGCTTGTCCATTTCAGGCATAACAAACCTCCGTTTTTTTTCTGCTATCAAGATCAAATCTCGTTGGCGTAAATGTTCTTCACTTCCTCGGGCTGGATGCAAAGGTAGGTCAGGGTCTGTCGCTGTGAGCTGTGATTGAAGCAAACCATCAGCTCTGGAAGGCCCATGCCGAACCGGACCCTCTGCTGATATCCGAATGTCTTTCTCAGGGTGTGCGCCCCATAATTCCTCTTCAGGTTGATGGCCTTGCACCATTGCTTGACCAAGCGGTTCACGGAAGGAACGGTCAGGGTTCCCCTCCGGCCCCGGAAGATCGGCTCGCTATCCGTGATTTTTTCGGAATCAAGAAGCCCTTTGATAGCATCCACGCAGGCTTTATTCAAGGTGATCCTCCGGGCCTTCCCCGTCTTCTTTTCTTTCAGCTCGATTTCATCCATCGGCTTGAGCCCTCGAACCTGTCCGGCTGTGATTCTGAGGAGATCTGATGCCCGGAGGTTTGTGTTGATCCCGACGACGAATAGGGCGAAATACACTGGGTTGTTTGCCAGAAGCTTCTTGATTGCCCTGATGTCTTTCTGCTCCCGGATCGGCTCCACCTTGATCTCTGAACCCTTCTTCGGATGATTTGCGTTCTCGCCTTTCCTCATGAAACAGCCTCCCTGTATAGTTAACTTTTAATAGCAATATGACATAAACTTAACGAACAATCAAGAAGTTTTTTTCAGGAAGAATGGAGAAAATGGGTTAACTGTTTGCTCTCGCTGTATTTTCGATTAAAAATTGCTTGTTAACTTTTGTGTAAAAGTTAACGATTGGATTGGTGGGGCAAGGCGGTCGGCCTATCTGCTCAGCGGCCTCAGATGTGACCCATTCTCATGATCAGGCCGGTTTATCTTCGCCCCAGACGCGTGAGATCGTTGCTTGGATCTTCTTTTCGAAGCGAGAGATTAGTTCGTGGTTCGCTTTTACAAGGGCTTCCTCGGTCTCGATCTCGGCGACGATTGCCTTCTGGGTGTCGAGAGGTGGAAGTGGGATACTGAAATTGCGGAGCGAGTTCAGCGACACCGTCTTTTGCGCGACGCCTGTCGCGGCTGCGTGTCCTTGTTGAAGCATAAAAGGCAAGGCAAGAAGATATCGCAGAAACGTATTGAGTAATTGAGGCCCCGTTCGGATCAACGCGATATGCCGTTGAAAACAAAACTTGATATTCGGTTGCACCAACACGGGAATACCATACGATCCTGTTACGGTATAAAGGACATCTCCTGCTCGGGGCTTTCTGGTAGCGCTTAGGCTGTCGTAATAGGACTCTGGAACAAAGAAGGTCTTCGTGAAGTCCAACTGGTGATCGTCATTAATGTTCGTGATCGTGACAAACGGTACACCTTGCGAAGCTTTCGGTGGAGGCTGGTGGTCACCATCAGTGATGGTCTCGCAGACGTCTGCGAGCCGCACCATCGGCCATTCTGGGTCGATGGGAATATGCGGACGGTAGTTGTCAATGATTGCACGGGCTCCGTCGATGACTTTCTGATAACCCTCGATCTCCGCCACGATTTCTTTCTGGGTTTCCAGCGAGGGGAGGGGGATTTGGATCTCGGCAAATGACGACCATCCGATTCGCGGGAGTTGCGCACCCTTGAGCTGGCTCATGACCATGTCATTAAAACGTGGGCTTCGAAAGATATACGCATAAAGTGATGAAATAACTTTCTTTCCCAGTGTTTCGATTACAAAAATGTCAGTTGAGCAAATGCCTTTGCGGTCCGCAAGCCATACCTTGTTTAGATTCGGCCTTAGCTTTCCATAGAGAATGTCATGAGATTTAAAGACATTCTTGAGGCTCTTAATTTCGGAAGGTTGATCTACGAGAACATTGTCGGTTATATGACCAGTATTCTGTGTGATGTTTTCGAGACCAAGATAAGTAACCGGTCCATCAAGCGATTCGGGAAGAATAGTACTGTCTGTTTTTCTGAAAACATCGCAAACCTTAACGAACGGCCAAGCTGATATTGTACTTTTGTTCTCTCGATACCTTTCTCCACCAAGGTTGTACTCCTCATTCGTCGTGACTTTCGACCTACTCACTATCATGCCTAGTGACGGCTTGAAGCCCTCAAGCGATACTCCGGTTCGCAAGCGGCGCAGATATTCAACGATCTCGGCTTGGACCTGCGGCAGGTCGTCCTTGTCGATGGGGCGACGTTGGGCGCCAAGGTCGAACCCATCGTTCTCTACCTTGAAGAAGCCTATGGTATCGGTCCTTTTAACCAAAGATTTGTCGAGAATCAGGATCGAGGTTTTGACGCCGGAGTATGGGTTGAAGACACCGGCAGGCAGCGAGACCACGGCAACGAGATAATCCTCCACCAGCATCTTGCGAAGCTGTTTGTAGGCGGTCTGGCTCTTGAAAATGATGCCCTCCGGCACGATGATGCCCGCCCGTCCGTTTGGGGTGAGATGTTCGGCCATGTAGTCCACGAACAGCACCTCAGAGCGTCTTGACTGCACCGAGAAGCGGTTGTGGGGCCTGATGCCGCCCTTCGGCGACATAAAAGGCGGATTGGCAAGGATGGCATCCGCATATTCGTTCCATTTGTCTTGGCTCGTCAATGTGTCGTATTCATAAATGTGCGGATCGGCGAAGCCATGCAGATACATATTGACAAGAGAAAGCCGGACCATGTCGGGCGATATGTCGTAGCCCTTGAGATTCTTGGCAAGGCGGCCTCTTTCGTCCGGTGTCAGGGTGCTGTTGCCCTTGGCGTCGGCGTTGGCTCTGAGAATGTGCTTGTAAGACGATATCAGGAACCCGGCGGTTCCACAGGCCGGGTCAAGTATCGATTCATTCTTTTTGGGGTCAACGATCTTTACAATGAAGTCGATGATATGGCGCGGGGTTCGGAATTGCCCGGCTTCACCTTGGGAGCCAAGCACGGAGAGCAGGTATTCAAAGGCGTCGCCCAACCGCTCGCTGTGATCGTATTCAAATTCGTCTATGACCTTCAGGAAGGCCCGCAGGGTTTCCGGGTCACGGTACGGCAGGTAGGCATTTTTGAAGATGTCCCGGAAGAGAAGGGGGATGCCTGGGTTCTCCGGGATCTTGGCAATGCCTTCTGCATAGAGATTGAGGGTTTCGTGACCGCCAAGGCCCGAGCGCATGAGCTTTGCCCAACCATAGCGGGCAAACTGCCCAGCAAAGAACTTGCGGCTTCCGCCAAGTTCTTCACTTTCAGCGTCCATGTCATCCATGAACTTATAAATCAGGGCTATGGTGATCTGTTCGACCTGGCTCTTGGGATCGGGCACTTTCCCTACGAGGATGTCACGGGCGGTGTCTATGCGGCGTTTTGTACCGTTGTCGAGCATGGAGTTTCCTTTATGCGGCGAACTGGTTTAGGGGAACGTAATCTTTGACGTATTCCGGCACGAGGGTGCGGTATTTCTTTGGAACGGCCCGAAAATCACGGGTTGAAAAGACCGGATTGGTGGCCAGATCGGTAAAATGACGTCCCTCGATGATGTGACGGATCTGGTCGCTGGTAACGTAAGCCTTGAAGTAAGTTTTGATGGCCGGGATGGCGTCTGCTTCTTCAGGCTTGTAATCGGCGACGAATTTGGCAAACTCTTCTTCAAGAAGCTCATCCTTGGACTTGAACCGGGGAATGAGGCCAAAAATCTTCTGAAGAATTTCCCGAAGGGTCAGGCGTCGATCCACAGCGGCCGCTTTTCGCAACTTGTCGAGGTTGTAATACTCTTCCGGCTTGTCGAATACCTCGCGGTTCACATAATCGATGACCTTATCCCATTGTCCGGCCTCGACAGCGGCTGTGATATTGGGATCTTCCCTGACGGTCTCCTCGAACCGCTCGAAGAACATGCGGTCGATCTTCATGCCTTCAAATCCGATGACCTCTTCTCTGACCGAGGCAATGATATCTAAGCCGAGGTGTTCATAAATGCCGCCAACCACAACCGGGCCTCCCCCTTCACCGTCTTCACGGCCTTTGCTTTTGGGTCGTGGGAGCTTTATCACTTCGTCGTAATTAAATTTCTCTTCGAAGTATTCACAGTTGGCGAAGAAGTCGAAAAGCTTGAATGTGGTTTTCTGAGGATGTTTGACGCTATCTTTCAGACTGTCATCAAAAAGCTGTTCGAGGAAATTGTGCTTCCGGGTGCCGCGCCCTTTGATTTGGATGAAATCCGTGGGCGAAAAGATCGGCCGGAACAGGCCGAGGTTGAGGATATCGGTGCAATCGTAGCCGGTCGTCATCATCCCGACAGTGCAACAGACACGGGCCTTGCTGGTCTTGTAGGTGGGAATGAAGTTGGCGGAGCCGAGAAGATTGTTGTTCGTAAAGTTGATGGTGAACTGCTGGGCATCGGGAATCTGAGAGGTAACTTGAACGGCGAAGTCGGAATTATACTTGCCGGGGAACATGCGGTCGGCCATCTTGTTCAAAATTTGAACGAGTTTCGCGGCGTGTTTCTGGCTCACGGCAAAGATGATGGACTTTCCGATTTCTCCGCTCACCGGGTCATGCAGGGCGTTCTCAAGAAAGGTCTTGCATAAGAGCTGGTTGGTGGCATCTGCAAAGAACCGCTTTTCGAACTCACGCTGTTTGAAAGCCTCTGTCTTATCTTCGCCTTCATCGTCGGTAAACGATACAATGAAACCCTGTTCGGAGAGGAGATTGGTCGTGATCTCGGTTCGGGCATCCACCACTGTCGGGTTGACCAGATAGCCATCCTTTACGCCATCGAGCAGGGAATAACGGAATGTGGGCTGGCTGTTCTCACAGCCGAAGGTGCGGTAGGTGTCCAGCAATAGTCGGCGCTCGGCTTCACGCGGATCGCGGGTGGTCGGTTTTTTCTTGTCAAACCGCTTGAGGTAATCGCGCGGCGTAGCGGTAAGGCCGAGTTTGAAACCGATGAAGTAATCAAAGACGGCGCGGGCATTGCCGCCTATGGAACGATGAGCCTCGTCGGAAATGACCAAGTCGAAATCGGTTGGTGAGAAAAGTGCTTGGTATTTGTTGTTAAAGAGTAGAGATTGAACCGTTGTGACGACGATTTCCGCGTGCCGCCAATCGTCACGGTTCTCTTTGTAGATCACTGTCTTGAAATCAGCCGATAAAAGAAGCAAAGGTGAGTCGGCCTTCTTGCCAGCCTGGTCCTCAAGTTCGAGGCGATCCACAAGGAACAGAACACGCCGGGCATTACCGGAACGAAGGAATAGCTTGATGACGGCGGCGGCTGTTAGCGTCTTCCCGGTGCCTGTAGCCATCTCGAACAGGAAGCGGTCTTTCCCTTCTTTCAAGGCTCGTTGAAGGGCATGGACGGCCTTCAGTTGGTAGGGACGCAGGAACCGCAGTTTGTTGGCCTGTATGTAGCCGGGACGCTCGGCCTCGTTTCGCCATGCCGCATCGGATTGATAGTTCGGGCGCTGGGTCAGGACAATGTAATCTTCCCCGACCTGTTCCTCGATGAGTTGCTGCGGGTTAGGCTTTACCTGCCGATAGACCATCACCGAATCCGGTGAAGGGAAGGACGTTATGATGTATGGATTGCCACGTTCAAGATCCCAGAAATAATGGAGGTTACCGTTGGAGAGCATCACGAACCGGCAGTTCTGGGACTTGGCATATTTCCGGGCCTGCTCCTTGCCCACAAGCGGGTTCTTGTCCTCTGATTTGGCCTCCAGGATGATGAGGGGGAAACCCTTCGGGTCGAGTAGTAGGAAGTCGATATAACCCTTGCTGGTCTTCTCAAAGTCGTTTCCAAGGGCATCCAACTCAGACGACTTGATTGTTACGCCGGGTTCGAGGCGAATGTTAGCAGGCTTGCTACCCTCCGGGAAGAAGCGCCAGCCTGCCGCTTCAAGCAGCCGATTGATCTTGATTCGGGCGATGGCTTCTTTGCTTGCCATTCAGTTCCTCGACATTATCAAAACCATTAAACCGAACCCGGAGACCGGAGCGGAAACCTTGGTCCCAAGCCCCGATACATAATGTAGGCGATGCTTTTCTGAAATGAATCCGGGCCTTGTCGACCCTACACTGAACCCCCCGCTGATTTGGTAGCACAAGGGACTGCGGGTGTCAAAGAAGAATAAGTGATAGAAGGTTGATGATATAGGAATGGCCTTATAGTAAGAAAGGCTATGAAGCGTAACTCCACAGTCGAAAACTTAAAAACGAGAGCCCAATGAAAGCGAGAAAACTCTGTCCCGCCCTACTGATTCTCTTTCTCCTGGTCGGCCATCTTCATGGCGGTGAATACCTCTGGCTTGATAGCGATGCTTACGCCCCTGAAGATTTCCTCGAAAAAAGAATTCCGGTGCCGCCGGGATTCGAGCGGCTGGATGTGCCTCCTGGTAGCCTTGCAGAATGGCTCCGGAAGCTGCCGTTACGGCCCGATGGGAGCCCCGTGAGGCTGTATCCCGTGGAAAAAGGTGTTCTGAAGGGCAATCAGGAAGCCCATGTCGCCGTCGTGGACCTCGATGTCCTCAAGGACCAGGAATGCGCCGATTCCCTCATCCGGCTCTGGGCTGAATTTCTCTGGGCGTTCGGTAGGGCTGATGAGATATGTTTCCGATTTGTCCGCGGCGATCGGTGCTGCTGGAAGGATTGGAGGGAAGGGGAGCGATTCAATCCGTGGACAGCAGCGCGAATTCAAGGGCCACCTGATGCGTCCCGGCGTCAGTTTCAAAAATATCTCGAAACAGTCATGGCTTTCGCCAACACGACTTCCCTCAAGCGTGACCTCGAACCCGTTGATTCCGGTCAACTGTTCATAGGGGATGGGATCATCGAACCGGGGCCGTCAGGGTATCCGGGCCATGCCGTAATGGTCCTAGACATGGCGCGGGACCGGGAAGGCCATTTGATCATGCTCCTCGGCCAAGGGTACATGCCGTCCCAGGAGTTTCATGTTCTGAAGAATCCTGGAAGCGACATTTCCCCTTGGTATCCCATTTATACGGGGGGAGCATTGCAGACGCCCGAGTGGCGTTTCGTCCATCCGGCCCTGAGGCGTTACGGGCCGATAAACGCGTCAGATAAGGCTGCTTCCCCCCGGTGATTGAATCGAAGCTTCAACGATGCGTTTGGAAGCGGCATCAGTCATCACTCGTCAAAGGCATGGCTTCAGGATTGCCGGTTTCAGGCTCCCCGCCGCCGAAGCCCATGTGCTTACCCTTGGAATCGAGATAATACTTGATCGCCGGGAAGTAATTCTCCAGGCAAAGCAGATAAAGGCGGTCAACAATCCCCTCGTGGAGGCCCCGCACAATGTCATCGACCTGTTCTTTGAAGGCCGGGTCAGCCTTGATCCAATCGTAATAGGTGCTTCTTGGGATTCCGGTTATCGCACAGGCCCGATTGACGTTCCCGGCCGTCCTGTAAATGTTCTTCTTAAAAATGGTCTTCAAAAGCTTGCTTCTTCGCCGAGGCTTTTTGGGGGCACTTGCCTTCTTGTTGTGATCGGTTCCGGTCATTCCAGCTCCTTCTTTGATTTTTTTACGATCCCGTGTTCTCTCGCCAGGATTCCGAAGTCATGTTTGAACACCGGGGGCCAGATTTTCCCCCGTTCTACCGATTCCCAATATGCCTTGCAGGCTTCCGGGGCGAAACCCTCCGAATGAAGAACCATGTGGCATCGCCAGCAAAGGGCCTCAAGGTATTTGGTCGGATGGGAATAATCGCTGTTGTGATACATGATCTTCCCTTCCTTCTGCCCGCACCGCTGACAGCCGATCTCCTCCGGCCGGGGGATCTCGCCCTTCATGATTGCCCTCTTCGTCTTTTGATAGCTTTCAAGACGCTGTGCCGGACTGAATCCCTTGTACCAGGACAGCTTAAATCCGCTCATGACGATCCTTTCCCGTTCGGCTGTATCCCAAAATGGGGGCAAATATGTAGAATTTGCTTTGCACATTTTAAGGTCGGTATCATCACATCAATATGATATTCCCTGATAAAGGGGATACCCCATTCCCGTAAGTATGCGAAATACCTCTGTAGCATTTTCTATTGAAAATGAGCCATTTCTGACTGTCCTGAGAACGTATTTGATGCATTTGGGCTCCGAAACGACGGTTTTCGTGTCCAATTGCGCTCGTTTCAGAAGCCTTTGATTGTATGGATGGACAAGTTCAAAGCAGTTTTCTGGCGTGTTCCGGTGGGCAATGTAGCCGGTAACGTCATCCTTCGTCATAACCGGCCTGATATCTCCCGAAAGATGCGTTATCCCTTGCCACCGGCGCATCCAGAACCATCTTTTCACTTCCCCCAGGCTGTTCAGGCTTCTTCCAGCATTGTCTTTTCCAAGGGCAAGAAGGTGAAGGTGGGGGGCGGGCAGGGAGGAGAAAACTCCCAGATAGGCAAGTTGAAGCCGTTCTTCTTTCTGAAGGGCTCTGACGAACCGGAGAAGCGGCTCTTCGTAATCGTCCGATGCAAGGCTCAGGGAGAGGAACCATTCCCAATCCCACTTCCTGAGCCATTCATCAAACATCTTCCTGTATTCTTCCATATGGCTCTCTCTAAGCACACCCCTGACATTACAGGGTTGAAAATCCTGTTTATGGGGCCTTCTCAATGTCCGGGGATCGTCACGTTCCGGCCAAGATCGAAGTTTTTACAGCCCCTCCCATGTGACGCTGGGCGATCTTCTGTTTTTGGCTTAATGGTGATGGAGTCCAGCTCGTCTTCCGGGCTCCGTGATTCTTGTCCTCAGAGCTTCGTCAAAAGCTCTCTGGTCGTTTCGAACACCCTTCCCAATGCGTTTGCATAGGTTTTAACTTCCCCGGTGTTTGCCGGTGACAGCTTTTGCGGCTGTCTTGCCAAGTCATCGATCTGTCTTGTGGCTTCTTCAACGCATCGCCTCTTGTGTTCCTTTCTTTGTGCGGCGGTGAAACCGTTCGGATTGTTCTCTCCGAAGTCCCGAATCTGAAAAACCGCCGAGTTGTATATCTTCTCAAGTTGTTGACCCCTTTGCTGAAGATGTGACCAATACCTGTCGGCAATCCCCGCCATCCTCAGGACATTGGCCCCTCTTTCGTATGCGACATGAAAGCTAACCGGCATTGACGTTCTCCTCGAAAGGTTTTTTTGATCCGATTTTGATGAGGTCTTGCAGGAATTCCCTTGAGCATTTAAGAGCCTCACACCATACATCCACCCTTTTTTCAGAAAGCGGATTCTGATTGCAGAGGATCTTACATACATGTGCGCAATCCATGCCGACCCGCTGAGCGAAACCCCGCTGGCTTCCGAAAAGCCGAAAGATCCTGTATCGGATTTCCGAATTGGTTTTTCCCATTTAGCCCTCCATGTGTTTTGTTCTCAAACCGCGTCAGAGCCTCTTTCCTTCAATTATTTTTTGTCACCGGTATCCTGGCCTGAATCATGTCGTCCTGATTCCTGACCCGTGCATTCAATAAAATTGCCCCTATATAATAAGTAAAATTTCAGCCTTTTCCCGTCGTTTCTCATGTTCCTTGTCTTGTCTTCTTGACTGTAAGTACCCAATTTAATAGTCGTTATCAACGATATAACGATTACGAAGGAAAGTCAATATCTATGCTACATAATATTTAATAAATAATAACTTAGTTAATTATATCATATAGTTCTTGACATTTCTAAAAAAATAAGATATAAATAGAATAATTTAAAAAGAAAGGAAAATAAAAATGATTAAAATCGAAATGGTGTCAGCGGACCGGATCGGCATGGGCGACTTTCAGGAGACCGCCATTCAGGGGCTCTTCATCGACTCTGCGAAAAAAGAGCTTGTCTATGTCAAGCTTGATGACACCGGCCGGGCGATTCTGATCAAAGTCGAATAACAGGCGGACGGACAAACCACAAGGGCGGGCTGATCGCACGGCCCGCCCGATGATCAATTTCAAAGGTTCAGGGCTGTTCTGCGAAACAGGCTTGCTGGTCAAACCGCTTGGCTTGGCTTTTGATAAGAGATTTGTGGCGGGGGGTAGGTTGATATACCCCCTCGCCATTTCGAGGGCTTAAAAGGCAAATAAACGCGCCGTATTTTTGACATTCTTTATATTTCGGCCGGAATCGATTGTTGAACTATCTGACTAAACCAAGAAATGCGAGAAGACATTAAGAATCAACATCTCGATATGGGAAGCAACGTTATTTTCGCCAATCTTGAGAGAATTGGGATGCCCGCAGCTATTACGGAACCTCAAACATCTCTCAAGCTCCTGCTTCACGCTCTTGCCGAGAATCGAAATTGCTTCAAGGATTCCTAAAAAGTCCTTCTCTTTCATCTTGGCAAGATCATCGGTTGTCTTGGCTTGCCGCCATTTAGGATCCCTGCGAAATGCTTCCGCGTTGAAGTCTGCAAGATGGGATTTGTGCACATATGAGTATAAAACTGAGACGGCCCCCACCCATGATAGAACAACCGCGGCCCTAAGTAATCCGGATTCCATACAACGAATTGCTTCCTCGACATAGGCTCGGGTGTTTGGGTCGGATAGATTATGAAGGTGCACTCGAAGACTTGCCGCGACCTTTGGTGCCGGGGATGCAGCCAATGATCCTGCAAGCTCAAGGACTTTCGACCGGCCATCTGAGCTGAGTTCCCAACCGGTATCAGTCCGAATTGCGAGACCTCGACTCCTCGAAAGCAGTTGTGAGACGTTCCAACGTTCTATACTACGAAGCCCACCACTTTTCGCAATCTCACGGATCACTTTTACAGTCTTAGGCTCGCCGGAACCTTCTGCGAGACACAAAAGAAGTTTATCGGATTTCGTATACTCAGACTTACTGAGCAGATCCTTCAGCGAACTCCCGTGAATCAAATTCTGCCCTCATTTCTCTAAGCGTCTTTGGTGTCAGGGCGTAGGTACCCCTATGTACCTCGTTTAACTTGCCACTTTTCACAAGCACTTTAAGGTACTTAGACAAATTGCTACTGTATCCGGCCTTGTAGTATGTCGGTGCCTGCTTCATCTGGTCAAGAATTTGCTGACGAGTAAACGAGTGTTGTCCGAGACAGAGGTGAAGGTGTGCAGTGGCAGCGAGAATGAGATCGCTTCCAGATTCGCACTTTAGGCGACCGGCAATCGTGCCCGTTGAAAGTGGAGGGAGACTGGTGGGAGATGATTGAGCCTCAGGTGGGCTGCTGGGAAGGGCTTTAGGATCAAGACAACCACCCGCTTCGGTGTAAAGTTTCGAGACTGCTACAAGGAGACTAGGTAACTCCTCTTTCAAGAATCTCTCGCTTCCTTCGTAATCAATCTCAATTGGCCCCATTTTGATTCTGATCTTGCTTACATTCATGTCAGACATTATTGAAGCTCCTTTCATGCGGTCCAACAATACGCCGATCGGTCTATATAGCCTGCAAAAGACTGGAGTATTTTGCAGACTAGGTGATGACAGATCAAACGTATTTATGAAGGCCGCTAGCGGTCTACCAATAAACGCCGTCCATGTATGGCCGAGAAATCCAATGGGAGACAGATGGATTGCCAAGTGAATCGGGCCAATCTCAACTGAGTAACGATGTGAACTAGATCATGGAACGTTATTAAACAATTTGTACATTTATGTAAAAACTAATTATTTGTCAAACAATAATTCTAAATAAATTAATTTGTTTTCATTTGTTTCAGTCTTTGTGATGTGGGGTACTGGCTGGGGTACTTTTCTTTACAATAGAAGGAATGAAGGGTCTCCAAATGCACTCAAAGGGAAATGCCAAATTTGATGAAATCCTGTAGATACGGTCATTACTGACTTTCCAACCAAATCCCATTTTTTATAACGTGTGCCTGTCACGCCGGAGGCCGTGGGTTCAAGTCCCATCGACCCCGCCAGTAAATAAGAGGGGTCAGCGATGAAAAGCTGACCCCTTTTTCTTTGTGCTCCACACGATCCTCTTTTGACATGTTTCACTAAAGGCTTGACCCGCCCCCTAACGGAAAGCTCATCGGTTGATCGCCGTCATCTCATCAGGGGAGTACCGGTCTCCCAGAACCTTGTCGGCCAGATGATCGAGCACACCTCGGTCTTCATCGGTTAGCCGGCAGTCAAGCGCCCCCAGATTGGTCTCCAGATTGGCGAGCCTGGTTGTGCCGGGAATGGCGACAATATGATCCCCCCGGCTCAACACCCAGGCCAGGGCAACCTGCGCCGCAGCGCATCCCATTCGAGCGGCGACTTCTTTAACTGCCTCCACCAGTCTGAGGTTGGCCTCGATATTGCCCGGCTGAAATCGAGGCTGCATCCGGGCCCGGAAATCCGTCTCGTCGGTGGGCCGCTCGCCGGCCGAGTTGTAGCGGCCCGTCAACATCCCCCGGCCCAGGGGCGCGTAAGCGACCAGGCTGATGTTCTGCTCCACGCATGCGGGGAGGATGTCCCGCTCGATATCCCGGCTGAAAATCGAATACTCGGTCTGAAGGGCGGCGATGGGATAAACGGCGTTCGCCCGCCTGATCGTCTCAGCCGAAGCCTCCGACAACCCGACGGCCCCGATTTTTCCTTCTTCAACCAACTTCGCCATCTCTCCCACCGTCTCTTCGATCGGAGTGGATGGATCCACACGGTGGAGATAGTACAGATCGATCCTGTCCGTCCCCAGTCGCTGAAGACTCTTTTCGCAGGAGCTGCGGACATTGGCCGGAGAGCCGTCCACCCCCACAAAGGCGCCAGTGGCCGGATCCCTTTTGGGCCCAAACTTGGTGGCAAGCACGATTTGCTCCCGACACCCGGCAAAAGCCTTGCCCAGCAATCGCTCATTTCGCCCCTGGCCGTAGATTTCCGCGGTATCAAAGTGAGTGACTCCCAAGTCCAGCGCACGGTGGAGTAGATGAATGGCTTCCGACTCCTTCGCGGGCGGCCCGTAAAACTCGGAAAGACCCATGCAGCCAAGTCCGATGGCCGACACTGAAATCCCCGATTTCCCAAGATTACGCGTAATCATATATCCTCCTTGATCCTTATCCCCGGCCTCGATCCCGGGACTGCATGCCGCCTGACAATGAATATACGCAATACGCTTTTCCCTGACGCTTATAAAATAATCCATGCGATACTTCGTTAATTTTGTAGGAGGATTTATTTTTTTTGTCAAATGATAGTGAATTGTTCGGCAAACGCCGTTTATTGTCAGGTATCGTGTATCCTATGTAATACAGGATTTTTATGCAATCGGTCCCGTGAGATGGGGCGCTTTCGGATTGCCGCAATCGGGAAAAGGTTCTTTTGCGGATAAGACAAGAAGGCAATGACCCGAGTCGGCTGTCAATACAAAATCCACCCGGATGTGGATGAATCTTTGCGTTCAGGTTATAATCAGGCAAAATCAGTAAGGAGATTGTTATTATGAAGTACGCATTGATAACAGGCGCAAGCGCGGGAATAGGAAAAGCGTTAAGCTATAAATTTGCGGAAAAAGGACATAATATTATTATCACTGCAAGAAGGGTCAATGAACTTGGGAATACGAAAAAAGATATCGAATCAAGATTTAAGGTTAACGTAATTGTCAAAACGGGCGATCTTGCGGAAGATGGCGCCGCATCAAGGCTGTATGATGATTTAAAGCGGTACGATATCAACATTCTTATTAATAATGCGGGTTTTGGCGATTTCTGCATGCCATGGGAAATAAACCTCGAAAAAGCGAATAGAATGCTCAACCTCAATGTCAAGGCACTGACTGAACTTTCATTGAAATTTGTCAGGGATCATGTGGAAGAAGACGCGACACTGATTAATGTTTCATCTGTCGGTGGATACTACCTGTTCCCGATCGCGGTAAGTTATTGTGCGACGAAATTTTATGTGTCGTCTTTTACCGAAGGAATCGCGGCCGCGGTGAAGACGGAAGGCAAAAAGCTGCGCGCAAAGGTTCTCGCTCCCGGACCGACGGAAAGTGAGTTCTTGATAGCTGCATCGAGAGATGCCGTTGTAAACGGTAAAGATTTTTTTACCGATAAGAAGGCCTTTATTACCGCCGAACGGCTTGCAGATTATACATACAGGCTTTATGAAAGTGATAAGGTTGTGGGAATCGTAGATGGAGAAAAAAAGCTGATTTTGAAAGATCCCATGTTTCATATATTTTCATCAGACACAAAACTTGCTTGAACGAAATAATTCTTTTGATATTGATCAATTTTTCTTTTGGCCGATTCCAATTTTTTTCCTTTTTATCAGATTATAACCAACAGTATAACAATATATACTTGTTGGGATGAAGTCAATATTAACATTCTTATACGTTATATTCCCTGATTCTTTCAAAGTTGTTACGATTACCGTCCGCCGCCGCCGGTCCCGGCAGGCTCAATTTATAAAGTCACTGCAAAAGGAAACAGACAAACGAGGAACGCGGTGTTGTCCTTGGGGTAAAGATATATGCGTACATTCTTTCAGTTCAGCGCCTTTCCTGCCGATATATTGACTTTGAAGAACAGGATTTGATGGCGCGGAATCCGGGCTATAGAAACGGAATTTGTCATCAAGCATGAACGATGTTCTGACTCGTGGACGCGGGGGAAAAAGGAAAGCGTATGAAAATCATCGAGATGGTTCTGGTGAAAATGATCGTCGGCATCTGCGGTATCTGTTGCATGTTGTCTCTTGGGGGCTGCAGCTCCGATTCGTTCTCTTACAGTGCAACGATTGCGGAAGGACGGGCTGCGGCGGCGGAAACCATTGAAAAGACCGGCGCTTCATCCATTTCACTGGCTCTTGTCGAAGGGGATAGAGTGGTGTGGGCGGAGGCTTTCGGTCTGGCGGACAAGGAGTCGGCGACCGCCCCCGGACCGAAGACCATGTACTGTATCGGATCGACCAGCAAGATGATCGCTGCCATCGCCGCCATGAAGCTTGTGGATCAGGGACGGATCTCCCTCGATACGCCGATTGAGAACTACATCCCCTCGTTCAGCATGCTTTCCCCGGAATACGGGCAGGTCACGGTCAGGATGCTGCTCGACCACGCGTCAGGGTTCCCGGGCACCGACAACCGTAATTCCGAAACATCCTCCCCGCTGCCGTTTGACTTTTCCGCCCAGATCCTGGAAACCCTCGGGACGCAGAGACTCAAGCATCCCCCCGGTTATCTCAGCGTCTACTGCAATGACGGCTTCACGATGATCGAGCAGCTCGTTCCGGCGGTTACGGGCAGGAGCTTTGCGCAGTTCGTACAGGACGAGATATTTGATACGCTTGGCATGAATCACAGCCGGTATCCCCTGGACTATTTCCCGGACGGAAGCTATGCGAAAAGGTACGATGAGGAAGATGCGGCCATGCCGCAGATGTTCCTGAACGCTTTCGCCTCCGGCGGGCTGTACAGCACACCGTCCGATATGGCGAAGGTTGCCATGATGTTTATCGGAGGCGGAAAACTCGGAAACGTGCGCCTCCTTTCTCAAGAGGCCGTTGCCGCGATGGGCGTCGACCAGACCCTGACGAGTTTCAATCCTGTCAAGGCGTATTCGACAAGCTACGGCCTTGGCTGGGACACGGTGTGCCAGCCGGGACTGGGAGCCGTCGATGTGCTGGGCTGGCAGAAGGGGGGAGACGTCACCAAGTACGGCTCCGTCATGACCATCGCGCCGGAGGAAGGATTGGCGGTTGTCGTCATGGGGGCTTCCGGCAGTTTCACTTCAGGCAGCGCCACCACGATTGCGGAGCGGGTCCTTTTGAGGGCGCTCGTGGAAAAAGGGTGGATTCCGGCGATGCCGTCTCCGCTGAAGCTTTCGCCCGGCCCGGAGAAGACGCCCACGGAGGATCTTCTCGATTCGGTGAGGGGCTATTATGCGAGCAACAGCGTCTTCCTCCGGGTGTCCAGTCAATCCGGTTCCTTGAATGTTGACAAGTATGACACCGGTTCAAACGGCTGGGAGACGCTGCTGGCGGATCTGAAACTGCGTGATGACGATCGTTTTACCAGCGACGAAAATCCTTCCCAGTCCGTTTCATTCATATCCGCCGAGGAAAGGATGTACATGGTTCTTCATTATCTCGGGGGGTACGGCCATTATCAGGATCTTACGATACAATGTGAGAAGCTTGTCGCTCCCGCGGGAGT
>Ga0209604_1000480_pt1 | contig 37358 bp, 28 predicted proteins | sample AD_UKC097_MetaG_FD_184405 | JGI IMG/M metagenome (GOLD analysis project Ga0209604, IMG submission 184405) | Active sludge microbial communities of municipal wastewater-treating anaerobic digesters from USA - AD_UKC097_MetaG (SPAdes) (version 2) | ecosystem: Engineered > Bioreactor > Anaerobic >... | reverse complement strand
GAGGAGGCGGGGGTAGCTTCGGCGGTGGGGGTGCCGGAGGAAGCTGGTAACCTGCCGATCCTTATTCTTTGCAGCTAATCATCTCAACTGTACATTCTACTCTGTACTCTCCGTGGTTATGTCTTTCTCACCACAGAGAGCACGAACAGCACAGAGAGAGTTAAAGTTTCTGCTCCGTGTACCTCTGTGTCCTCCGTGGTTATGTCTTTCGCACCACAGAGAGCACGGAGCAGCACAGAGAGAGTTATATTTTCAACTCCTCTATCGCATCTTTAAACTTCGGCAACTCTCCTATACGCATGATGATTCTACAATTGGTTTTTAAACAATTCCGAGAATAATTCGTACATCATGCCGCTAGTAATTTTGCAATTTTTCTGTTTGGTTTTGAGTTATATCAATATAAAATCCCAATTTCAGAGCATGCTCTACGACCATATTCTGTGTAAGTAACAATTTTTACTAGCTCCCAGATACGAAACCTTTCAGGGAAAATATAGTGGTTCTGCCAATCATTCAGGAAAACCAGGCTCAAACAAGCGTAACTTGAACACCCGGAAGTGAATCCGAAAAGCTGCATTCTTACTATAACCTTCAACTACAATGCTCAATTTCACTACGCCTACGGAGAATCCCTTTCACCCTTTCGAGGGTTATTTTTGCTATCCCTGCTTCTAAAGGTCAGGTAAAATGAAATCCATAAAAGCATAATTGTTCCGGGCAGAATAACGCCACGCCCGGTATAAAAGTAGGAGAGCGATAAAATCATACAGTTATATGGATTGTCGGGGTTGTAAATAACTGTAAACCTACGTCCAACTTCATAGTTGGTATTCTCGGGGCCATACATTCTTAGTGTTAGAGAATCTGCATTAAACTCAATAACCGGGTAGGAGTCGTAACCATGCGACTGATAAAAAGCAGATGACTTCACCTCGTTGGCAACCACCACGCCTTGCGTTCGTTTACCAAAGATGAGCAACCGGTACTTTGAAGAAATGGGTAGAAGGACTATGAGAAAGGTTATGAACCAGAAGTTCTTACGACTAATGCGAAAGCTAACTTCCCGATAGGCCATTTGTTAGGTTTTGCTTTTGCTCAAGGCTTCATTATAGCAGTGCCTGCAAAGGGGTTCGTATATGTCGGTTTCGCCCAGCACCACTAGTTTATCGGTGTCGGCAGTTCGGTGCGAGAAATGAGCCAGCTCGCCACAGCGAACACAGATGGCATGAACCTTGGTAACATACTCGGCAATAGCCATCAGGTTTGGCATTGGGCCAAAGGGTTTACCACGAAAATCCATATCAAGCCCTGCCACAATTACCCTTACCCCCATGTCGGCAAGCTGGGTGCAAACCCTAGGTAGTCCCATATCAAAAAACTGCGCCTCATCTATTCCTACCACATCTACATCCTGTGCCAGCAGTAAAATGTTGCCCGATGAAGTAACCGGCGTGGAGATAATGGAGTTGGCATCGTGCGATACCACCTTCTCCTCGGAGTAACGGGTATCAATTTGGGGCTTGAAAATTTCCACGCGCAACCTGGCATACTTTGCTCTCTTTAGTCGGCGGATTAGCTCCTCTGTTTTACCCGAAAACATCGAACCGGCAATAACCTCTATCCATCCATTGCGCTTGTTGCTTACAGAATTTTCGATAAAAGGCATGGGTCTAAAATGAATTATTAGCGTTAGTTTTACATACAAATTTAATAAAACTTATTTTTGAAGGTCGAAAAATCTTAACAGTTGACAGTGATGCAATATCTTCGAGACTCGAAAACGCTTTTAGACGACAGCATGAAAATAATTGAAAGAGCCCTGGCATCCGAAAATCTGCCGTCAATTGAACGTAACATACTGCTTGACAAACTTGCCAAAGCCTACGAGCTGCTGTTGTTTAGCCCTGAAAAGCAGGCTGAACCTACCCATCAAGCCCATAGCCAGCATACCGTTAAGGCAAATGCCGAAACTACAACTCAAGGCATCAAAAGAGATCAGCCTTTATCCACCCCAAGCCATAATGTTGAACCTGTTGCTCCAGCTGGTTCATACTCAAAGAAACCACCCGAGCAAATACAAAAGTTCAGGGAAAAGGCTCCATCTACAAATGAAAGTAAAAGTATTGAGGTTGAACCAACCCCCGGAGCAGCCAGCACCGACCGACCGGCAACGTTGGCCGATAAGTTTCAGGACAAGCAAAAGTCACTTAACGAAACTATTGCCAACCAGGCGCGCAGGTCCGATATGGGCACCAAGCTGCAGAACAAGCCCATTACCGACCTTGCCAAGGCAATAGGCATTAACGATAAGTTCCTGTTCACCAACGAGCTGTTTGATGGCGATTCGGCGCTCTATGCCGAAACGGTAAACCGTCTTAACGAGATGGACGACTTGAACGAGGCCATTATTTACCTTCAGGATAACTTTAGCTGGAGTGCAACCAGCGAAGCTGCATCAAAATTTATCGATTTATTGCGCAGGAAGTTTGCACTGTAACTACCTCCTGCCCTTCCCTGTTACTTTTTTTAGTAATGTTCATTTTTTAACATTTGATAGCGCTGGCAGATGTAAAGCCCCACCCACCCAAAATGTTTGAAATTGAAACTTCACCAAAGTAAAAAAACACGCTAACCTCCAACCCATGTCCAAACTATTCATTGTTCCTACGCCAATAGGAAATTTAGGTGATATAACGTTAAGAGCGCTGGAGGTACTACGTTCGGTTTCGCTAGTACTTGCAGAGGATACCCGCACCAGCGGGAATCTGCTTAGGCATTACAGCATCGAAACCCCACTAAGATCGCATCATAAGTTCAACGAGCACCAATCGGTTGAAGCAATTGCCGAACAGATAGCCGCCGGACTTGACGTTGCCCTGATATCGGATGCCGGAACACCTGGCATTTCCGATCCGGGTTTCCTCCTCGTGCGCACTTGCCTGGAACGGGGAGTTGAGGTGGAATGCCTACCCGGGGCAACAGCTTTTGTTCCTGCGCTGGTTCAGAGCGGTATGCCCTGCGATAGATTTGTGTTTGAAGGGTTCCTGCCACAGAAAAAGGGTCGCAGCAAGCGAATTGAGGCACTTCAAGACGAGGATCGCACGATGGTGTTTTACGAATCGCCCTTTCGGCTGGTAAAGCTGCTGGAGCAGCTCATGGCTGTTTTCGGCCCCGACCGGAGGGTTAGCGTTTCGAGGGAGCTGACCAAGCTGCATGAGGAAACAATGCGGGGAACACTAGCCGAAGTGGCAGCACACTTCAACTCGAAAACCGTTAAGGGTGAAGTGGTAGTGGTTGTTCAGGGTTTAGGAAGGAATAAAAGCCTTGACGAGGAGTAAGCAATAAAAAAGCCCCCAAGACTAAACCGCTTGGAGGCATACGAAGGTTGTTTCTATTACATGCTGGCCAAGGAGTCGTCCACCAGAATTCGGCCACAGTACTCACACACAATAATTTTCTTATGAATCTTTATGTCGAGCTGGCGCTGGGGAGGAATCTTGTTGAAGCAACCCCCGCAGGCATCACGCTGCACGGTAACAACAGCCAAGCCGTTGCGTGCATTTCCCCTAATCCGACGGTATGCTGTGTAAAGCCTGGGTTCAATAATCTTTCCATACTCCTCGGATTTCCTAATAAGCTCCTCTTCCTCCTTCTGGGTCTCGTTTATAATATTATCGAGCTCCATTCTTTTTCCCTTTAGATCGAGTTTTCGCTCCTCAAGCAACTTTTGCGACTGCTCAATAACAAGAGTCTTATCCTTTACCTGTTGGGTAAACTCCTTAATTCGCTTTTCGCAAAGTTCAATTTCCAATGTTTGGTATTCAATTTCCTTTGAGAGCGAATCAAACTCCCGGTTGTTCCTAACAGTTTTTTGCTGCTCCTGATATTTTTTTATAAGCGTATTGGCATCCTTAATTTCCTGTTTCTTGGCAGACACCTCGCTCTCAAGGCTCTTGATTTCCTGTTTCAGGTTATCAATTCTGGTTTCGAGCCCTTCAATTTCATCCTCCAGGTCCTGAACCTCAAGGGGAAGTTCTCCCCTCAGCATTCTAATCCGGTCAATCTTAGAATCAACCTGCTGAAGCATGTACAGAAAACGTAATTTCTCCTCCACCGAAAGCTCGGCGGTAGGTTCAGCTGGTTTGTTCTTCACTGCTGCCATATTTTACAAGCTATAAGTAGTTAATTGGATTGGTATTTACCCTTGATTTTAAGACCGCAAAGGTAGGGAATTTTTTCAAAAGGTACTCATAAAATAATTCAATAGTAAACTGTTCGCTCTCGAAGTGCCCAATGTCGGCAATGATAATTCTGCCATCGGCATCGAAGAATTGGTGGTACTTGATATCTGAGGTAATGAATATGTCGGCGCCCGACCCAATAGCCTTTCCAATCAGGCTGGCACCTGAACCTCCGCAGAATGCAACCCTTTTGATAACTTGACGTGAAAGCGCGGTGTAGCGAACCACACCAGCGCCAAACACTTCCTTTACCTGTCTTAAAAAGTCAACTGAAGCAACAGGCTCCTCAATATTCCCCACCATTCCCAATCCAACCTGCCTGTATGGAATTTCGAGAGGGTAAATATCGTATGCCACCTCCTCGTATGGGTGGGCTTCAATCATCTTTTCCACCACTCTTGCAAGGATATTTTTTGGAAGAATGGTTTCCACCCTAACCTCGGGCTCCCTGTGCATCTCGCCCTTTTGGCCCACGTAGGGGTGAGTGTTGTCGCCAGCGCGGAATGTCCCAAAGCCCTCGGAGCCGAAGGAACAGCAATCGTAACCTCCAATTTGACCGGCTCCGGCCTTAAACATGGCATCTCTAACCTTTTCCACGCTATCGACAGGGACAAAGGTTACCAGCTTGAAAAGCCCATTGTTTATGGGCTGCAAAATCTCCAGATTGGTAATACCCAACTTACGGGCAATTGACAAGTTAACCCCACCCATCATGCTGTCGAAGTTGGTGTGGGCTGCAAAAATGGCAATATCGTTCTTGATGGCTGCTGCTACTGTTTTTTCAACATAGCTGCTGCCGGTAAACTTATTAATACCCCTAAAAATAATAGGATGATGTGAGATTATCAGGTTAGCCCCTTTATCAATGGCCTCAAGAACAACCTCGGGGGTAACATCAAGAGTGAGAAGAGCTGCCTTTACTTCCATTGAGGCATCGCCTACAATAAGACCAGCGTTGTCGTATTCCTCCTGGTAGGCTGTTGGGGCAAGCTCTTCAAAATACGAAACAATTTCGTCGAGTTTCATTTGGGTTTGAAGACTTGAAGAATTTGGCTAATCGAGCTGGTCGCGAACTTCCAGTAGCATTTGCTTGATGGAGTTCAGGCTTTCGATAATCTTAAAGCTATCGGATACGGAATGTTTGTCCTCGGCAATTTTTTTCCTCGCCCCCTCAATGGTCATCCTTTGCTCCTTTACCAGATGGTAAATTAGCTTAAGGTTGTCAATATCTTCCTTGGTGTAGAATCTCGTACCCTTCTGATTCTTACGGGGCTGAATAATGTCGAAGTTCTTTTCCCAGAACCTGATAAGGGAAGCGTTAACGCCGAGCATTTCGGCTACCTCTCCAATGGAAAAGTAGAATTTTTCGATATTTTTTTCCTTGTAAGGCATTAGTTCAAAAGAATCGTTTAGTCAAAGCTTTGGGTTGGCTGGGATGCTATTTCAACCAGCTTATCGTACTGCTCGGGTGTAAGGTCGTTGAAGTAGTAGTTAATTGGGTTAACCGGCGTGTTGTTACGGATAACCTCGTAGTGAAGATGGGGCGCAACAGAAGTTCCCGTGTTTCCTACCAGGCCAATAACCATGCCCCGCCTAACTTTTTGGCCGGGTTTAACAATAATTTTCCCCAAATGGGCGTAGCGGGTTTTGTAGCCAAATCCGTGGTCAACAATAATGTTGTAGCCATAGCCCCGTTGGGCATACTCCACATTGGTAACAACCCCATCGCCTGTTGAGTAAACCTCGGTGCCTAACGGGGATGTAAAATCCATGCCCGTGTGCATTTTCAACACCTTGTAGAATGGATGAATTCTCATGCCAAACGATGAGGCCATCCGGGTGAGGTCTTTATTGTTTATAGGCATAATGGCAGGAATGCAGCGTACCATTTCCTCCTTTCTTTTAGCCAGAGTGGAAATCTCATCGAACGAACGGCTTTGAATGTAAGCCTTTTTGCTTAAAAGGTCAATTTTCCGGGCAGTTTCAACAATAATCTTGTTGTTTGAAAGGCCTTCGAGGTAGGAGTACCTGTCAACACCGCCCATCCCCGCTTCTCTTACAGAAGGATGAATAGGTTCGGCCTCGAAAATGATGCGGTAAATGTTATCGTCGCGCTGCTGTAGGTTTTCAATAACCGCTCTGAGCTGATCCAACCGCTTGTCGATAAGTTCAAAGTTAAGCATAAGCTCCTGGTTCTCCCGCTTTAACTTTCGAACCTCGGGGGTATCGATAAAGAAAGGGAAAACCAGGTAGGATATTATACCAACAATAGCTGTTGCCACCATGTACTTCAAGGCAACAAACAACTTTTCTTTAAGGGTAGCTCTAACCCTAACGAATGTTAGCTGCTCGGGATGGAATTTATACTTGTACTTTGCCATTTTTCCAATGTAGATAGTTAATCAAGGAATTGGCTAGAATAATTCTTGAGCATGGCCTCGTAATCCTGCTCGGTCATATCGTTAAAGTAGTTTATCGGGTTAACGGGTTTACCCCGAACAATCACCTCGTAGTGTAAATGAGGACCGGTGCTCTTCCCGGTATTGCCAAGCTTGCCTATCACCTCCGCCCGTTTAACCCTTTCACCCACCTTAACGTTTACCTTGCTAAGGTGTGCGTAGCGGGTTTTATAGCCAAACCCATGATCGATCATAACCTGGTTACCGTAGCCATTAAAGGAGTAGCCGGCCTCAATAACAATACCATCGCCGGTTGAGTAAATGGGAGTTCCAATAGGCCCAGCAAAGTCCAAACCCTCGTGCATAGTTGGAGCACGGGTAATTGGGTCTCTCCTATAGCCAAAAAAGTCGGATATTCTAACCAGATTTTTAACAGAAATGGGCTGAATGGCAGGAACGCACTCAATCATTCGCTCTTTATTGATGGCCAACTCGGTAACCTCGTCGAGTGAACGGGACTGGATGTAGGCCCGCCATGACAGCTCATCAAGAATTTTAAAAGTCTTCACCAGCAAATGCGAGTTACTGTTGTTTACCAGCTCGGAATACCTTTCCGAACCCCCGTAACCACCCCTCCTAATGGAGAACGGAATGGAGTCGCATTCAAAAATTGCCCGGTAGATGTTGTTATCCTTCTGTTCAATTTCAGTAAGTATGTCATTGAACTCCTGCATCTGCCGCAAGGCCATTTCATACTTTAGCGAGTACTCAGAATTGGTGCGCTTCAAACCCTGCGCTATTGGAGTATCAAACACCATGGAAAACCCATACCCCAAAACAACAAAAACTAAAAGGTAAAATCCCAAATGAATTAGTATCTTTGCCAACCGCTTATAAAAAGGCAGGGAAACAGCATCAAATTTAAGGGTATGAGGGTTGAAATGATATTTTACTTTTACCATCCTTTTTTAACTTTTGTAACTATGTTTGCCTCCTTTTTGATAAGATGCAACAAATCTATGGTAAAAAATGAATTTTTCAATGCCAAAAATAATTTTTTTTTTGAAAAATGATTAATTAATAAATGTTAACCTTTTCAAAGCAAGCATTTTATGACTTCTGCAGAAATTCGTCGGGCATTTTTAAACTTTTTTGAAGGCAAATCGCACACCATTGTTGCCTCTGCACCAATGGTGGTGAAAAACGATCCAACCCTTATGTTCACCAACGCCGGAATGAACCAGTTTAAGGATATTTTTCTGGGCAATACTCCGGCAAAATTCAAAAGAGTGGCCAACTCGCAGAAATGCCTTAGGGTTTCAGGAAAACATAACGACTTGGAAGAGGTCGGTCATGATACATACCACCACACCATGTTCGAAATGTTGGGAAACTGGTCGTTTGGCGACTACTTCAAGAACGAAGCCATTGACTGGGCATGGGAATTTCTGGTAGATGTACTTAAAATTGACAGCACCAGGTTGTATGCTACAATTTTCGAAGGAAGCCCCGATGAGGGTGTTGAAAAGGACTATGAGGCGTTAAACTGCTGGGCAAAACACCTACCCTCTAATCGAATTATTGAGGGCAACAAGAAGGATAACTTCTGGGAAATGGGCGAAACCGGACCCTGTGGTCCCTGCACCGAAATCCATATAGACCTGCGTGGTGAAGATGAGCGGAAAGCTAACCCCGGGGAAAAGATGGTGAATACCGGCCACCCGCTGGTAATTGAGATATGGAACCTGGTTTTTATACAGTTTAACCGCAAGGCTAATGGCCAGCTTGAACCCCTACCCGCAAAGCACGTAGATACCGGTATGGGTTTTGAACGCCTATCAATGGTGGTTCAAGGGAAAAAGAGCAACTACGATACGGATGTTTTCAAACCGCTCATAGACCGCATATCGAACATAAGCGGCCTAAAGTATGGTGCTGATGCCAAAAGCGACGTGGCCATGCGGGTAATTGCCGACCACCTAAGAGCTATCTGCTTTGCCATAGCCGATGGTCAACTCCCATCGAATGTTAAGGCAGGCTACGTGATTCGCCGCATACTAAGACGGGCTGTTCGATATGGCTACACATTTCTCAACTTCAGGGAGCCTTTCATGGCAGGTATTATTCCGGTACTAACCGAGCAGATGGGCGACCAGTATCCTGAACTTAGGAAACAGCAATCGCTTATTACAAGTGTCATTACCAGCGAGGAAACAGCTTTCCTCAGAACACTTGAAACCGGAATGCGCATGCTCGACCAGCTGGTTGAGCGCGCCCGTAAAGAGCACAAAATGGAAATTTCAGGAAAAGACGCCTTCGTTCTCTATGACACCTATGGATTTCCACTCGACTTAACCGAGCTAATACTAAGGGAAAATGGCCTGTCGGTCGATCATTCCGGGTTTGATGGCGAAATGGCGCTGCAGAAGGAACGCTCCAGAGCCGATGCCGCGGTAGAGGAAATGGATTGGATTGTAGTGAACGATGACGAAAATGCGGAGTTTGTAGGCTACGATACGCTCACCTGTAACGTACATATTGCCAGGATGCGCACCGTAAGGGTAAAGTCAAACGAACAGTACCAGCTGGTGCTGGATAAGACCCCATTCTACGCCGAATCGGGCGGACAGGTAGGCGACTCGGGAACCATAACCGGCGAGGGCGAAGCTATCAGGGTGTTGAACACAATTAAGGAAAACAACCTGACGATACATATTGTTGACAAGCTGCCGGCCAACCCTAACGGCACATTCGTGGCATCGGTTGATGTCAACCGACGGGCAAGCACAGCAGCCAACCACTCAGCTACACACTTGCTTCACAACGCCCTACGAAAAATACTGGGATTACATGTTGAGCAAAAGGGCTCGCTGGTTCATCCCGACTACCTACGTTTCGACTTTTCGCACTTCCAGAAAATGTCCGAGGACGAAATCCGACAGGTTGAAAGACTGGTGAACAGCGTTATTCGTGAAAATGTTCATCTTGATGAGAAAAGGAACATGCCTATAGACGAAGCCCGAAGTATGGGTGCCATGGCGCTTTTTGGCGAGAAGTATGGCGACCGGGTTAGGGTTATCCATTTTGGCGAGTCCGTTGAGCTGTGCGGCGGCACACATGTTGAAGCAACAGGTAGAATAGGATTTTTCAAGATTTTATCCGAAACCGCTATTGCTGCAGGAGTAAGGCGAATTGAAGCTATTACCGGGATAAAAGCGGAGGAGTTTGTTTACTCTCAGGAGGATACCATTAAGGAGATTAAGTCCTTGTTGGGAAACCCCTCCAATGTATCCCAAACCGTTGCCCGTATGGTAGCCGATAACGAAATGCTACGAAAAGAGATTTCAAGCCTGCAGGCTGAAAAGTTGGCCGAAGTTAAGCACCAGCTTAAGCAAAGTATTGAACAGCGAAACGGAATCAACGTTATTTGCCAAAAGGTAGGCCTGAACGATTCAACTACCATCAAGGATTTAGCCTTTCAGCTAAGGAATGAAGTTCCAAACCTTTTCCTGGCTATCGGGGCAACGGCAAGCGAAAAGGCAATTCTAACAGTTATGATAAGCGATAACCTTGTCCAATCTTTGCAGCTAAACGCAACAAGCATTATTCGTGAGGCGGCTAAGGAAATTCAAGGGGGCGGTGGTGGCCAACCCTTTTTTGCAACAGCCGGAGGGAAAAACCCGGCAGGTCTGGATGCCGCTTTGGCCAAAACATTAGAATTCCTGGAGTAAGATTTTTAGACTCTTAATTTTACTTAGGTGTTAACATAGACTAAGCATAGCTTTCAGCTTTAAGAAAAAAGAAGAACTTATCCTGTTACCTTCTGAAGGGTGTTTAGCTTTTAATGAAATGACTAGCAAACAGTAGAACCGCTTCCCCTTTAACCATTAGGTTTATTTTTTAAACTAATTTTTTTGCTGCATTTGCTTCAGACATTACCTTTGTGCTGGATTCAACTTTCTATACTATGAGGCAAAGTGGGGTTAGGTGCATTATTTTCCTCCTGTTACCATTGGTGGTTGTCTCATGCCTGAAACCCGGGAGCTATAACATTCGAGAACGCTACGTGGTAAAGGCCAAAACGTTAATTGTTCGCAGCTCCCCCTCAACCGCTTCTGCCCCAGTTGTCCCCCTTCAACAGGGCGATACGATAAATGCTATTGTCTCGGATACCGAATGGGTGACGGTTAAGGTTGGCACTAAAAAGGGATATGTTGCAGCTTCCTACCTCAACCGGATTGAACCCACACCAACTCCGAATCTCCTAAGCTGGGTTGAGAAAACAGCCAGCTGGGAATCGTGGGTGTTCTGGCTAATAGCTATTCCTGCAATCGTGATTTGGATTTTTTCAGGCAAGCTAATCGTTCAGTATAAAAACCGACTGGCCCAAAAACATGATTTTCAGGTAAAGGGGCTTGTACTAATGCCGGTGGTTTTTTTTATCAACGCATTGCTCCTGGCAATTCTATACATCAACTGGAAGGATTTACTACTTAACAGCATAGAACATGGCATTAGGGCTATTCCAAACAATCCCGACATAATAGATTGGGTAGTTTGGTGTCAAGCCCTATCATTGCTGGTAAGCATTTTGGTTGATTTACTCGGAACGGTTATTAAAAGCGGGATTCTATGGGGAGTGGTTCTTACTTTTGTTGATTTGCTCTGGAGCGTTTTTATTTTTGCAGCGACTTTTTTCCTCACACTTTCGCTCTACTACTACGCCATCGTATTCCTGTTGATATTTTTTGGCATTCAGTATGTTTCAATGGTTTACCAGAATAGCAGGAAAATTTCATCATATAGCAGGCCCAGGTAAATTAGCTGGCCCTAGGGATAAACCTTACTGAGCTTGCCTTGAACGATACCCACACCTCAACACCGGGGGTAAGACCGAAACGGCTTGCCGATTCCCAGGTTACTTTCGAAAGCACCCTAAACCCAGCATCAACAACAGCCATTAGGCCAAAACGCTGCGGGAAAATTTCCACTACCCTACCCCGAAAAACATTAAGAGCACTCTGATGCGGTTTCTCGGTTGAGAGGATAACGGACTCCTCGGAAAAGCAAACAAAGCCCTCTCCATTGCAACCTTCGGTGTAGCAGCATATAGCAATAATGTCGTTCAACCTGACCGTTGTTAATCCATGCTCCGAAAATTCTACTATACTAGCGGGGTAAAAGTTATGAACTCCGGCAAACATGGCAGCAAACTCCGAGCGAGGATTCTGAAAAATCTCCTGAACACTTCCAACCTGCTCAATGCAACCCCCGTTAACTACTGCCAGGTGGGATGCAAGCGCAAGGGTTTCCTCGTAGTCATGGGTAACGTGAATCACCGTTTGGCCGCTGCTATTTATGCTTCTAAGCAGGGAGCGTAGCTCAGACCGAAGCTTAACATCAACAGACGAAAGAGGTTCGTCGAGAAGCAGGATACGTGGCTCCATGGCCAATGTACGAGCCAGAGCAGTTCGCTGCACCTCCCCTCCCGAAAGAGTTTGAGGATGCCTGGTTAGCAAATGCGCTACCGAAACCCTTTCGGCAAACCTTGTTACCTGCTTATGCAACTCCTTACCCCTTATACCTTTCCGGCGAAGCGGATAGGCAATGTTGCCGTAGACTGTAAGGTGGGGAAAAACGGCATAATCCTGATACACAATTCCAAAATTTCTCTCCCTAACCCCAATATGGGTAATATCGACACCCTGAAAAAATATTTTTCCGGAGTCTGGTTTGTGCAGTCCAGCAATGGTTTCGAGAATTAACGATTTTCCTGCCCCCGATGGCCCCAACAGCATGAAGTAGTCCCCTTGGTCAACCGTGAACGAAATCTGGTTCAAGCTAAAATCCTGAAACTTTTTGCAAACCCCTTCAACCCTAAGCATGGTTCGACCTGTTACGTGAAAGAAGTCGCATGATGATAAACACCGTAAGGCTAACACCTATAAACAAAACGGCAACCGGCTTGGCATACTTAAGCCCAAAAGCACCAAACCGTTCGAAAATTAAAACGGGAGCCACCATGGGATGATAAGCTACAATCACCACGGCGCCAAACTCGCTCATACCGCGTGCAAACATCATAACTAGTCCGGACACCACGCTACGCCATGCAAGGGGAAGCGCCACAGTAAAAAAAATCGTAATTGGAGAAGCGCCAAGGCTTAGGGCAGCCTTTTCGAGACGCTCGGGAACAAGGGCAAAACCCTCGCGTGCGGCATTAATCAAAAATGGCACGCTCACAAATGCCATGGCAATTGCAATACCAGCCGGTGAGCCCACCAGCTCAATGCCCAGCGGAGAAGTTAATCGTCCCAAGAGACCATCACGGGCAATAAGCCCAAGTACGGCAATACCAGCTGCAGAATGGGGTATAACAATGGGTAAATCGATAATTCCCAATACTAACCTTTTGAACGGAAAGTCAAACCTCGCCAGCAAGTAGGCAAGTGGTATGCAGAAAAGGGCAAATACCAGCGTAGCCGCCATTGCTACCCAAACCGAAAGCCATATACTCCTCACCACCTCCTGCTCAGCTGCTGTTTCAATCAAGCTCTTGGCGGGGGTGGAAATAATCATCCCCAAAATTGGGGCAACAATAAAAAGTAGCACCACTCCTCCCAGCAATGCTGCAGCAATGTGGAACCATGAAAATCGGTACCCGCCCACTAGTAGTCTTCTCAAGCCAATTTTATTTAGAAGATGGTGGTAAATTTATGAAAAATCTTCAGTGTTTAGCATGTTTACCGCATGACAAGCGACGATACCAGCCGTTTCGGTTCTTAGCCGGGAATTGCCAAGGCTGATTGCTCTAAAACCATTTATGAGTGCAAAATCCACCTCCTTAGGAGAAAAATCGCCTTCGGGACCAATGAGAATGAGCACTTTATCGCCTGGTTTTACCATTTTTTTAAGATGCGGTATGCCCTTCTCGTTGCAGTGGGCGATTAGCTTAACAAAATCAACAGGAGTGTTTGCCACCAACTTCTCCAGGCTAGTCATTGTATTCAGTGTGGGTAGATAGGCTTTTTCGGATTGCTTCATGGCCGAAATCACAATTCTCTCAATTCTTTCAGAATTTACCGATTTGCGCTCCGAACGCTCGCAAAGAAGAGGTGTGATCTCATCAACTCCAATTTCCGTAACCTTCTCGGCAAACCATTCAAAACGATCGGCATTCTTAGTTGGAGCTATTGCGATGTGAAGGTAGAAGTGGCGCTCACCGAAATTGCTGGCTTTCCGAACAATTTCCAGAGTACACTCCTTTAGGTCGGGATTGGCTATCCTGCCGGTAAAAAGATTTCCTTTCCCGTCAACCAGCTCAACCTCGTCGCCCACCCTCATCCTAAGAACCCTTAGGCAGTGTCGTGCCTCATCTTCAGGCAGGGTATAGCTGCTTCCCGTGATATTTGGGGCGTAAAAAATTTGCATTTGCCTTATAGGGCTATTCAGGTTAGGTCAAATAAAGCCGATAAAATAATTCATAAACTGGCTATTTAGGCTTATCGGGCTCGTTATGTGGTTTCTTTTTCAAGTGAAATTTTGATTCCTCCCCCTTAAACAGCCTTTCAATATTTTTTTGATGGGTGAATAGCATAAGGATGGCCAGAATAAAGGCGAAAAGTATCAGGGAGGGATTTGTGGTGCGGTAAACAAATATCAAAATAAGTGGAAATGAAAAACCAGCAATCATGGAGCTTAGCGAAACGTAGCCGGTAATGATAACCGATACAATCCATATCCCGAAAACAATCAGAGTGGCATAGGGATGCAGGGCAAAAACAACCCCCGAAAGAACGGCTACCCCCTTTCCACCTCGAAACTGGGCAAAAATTGGGAAAATATGTCCAATCATGGCGGCAATTCCAAGAATGAGCTGGAAATTAATGAACATGCCTGTTTTAGGTATGTAAAAATCGGTGAGGTAAAGCAGCCTAACAGCAAGGTAACCCTTTAAAACATCAACAATAAAAACTACGATTCCAGGCAGAAGGCCAAGCACCCGTATTGTATTAGTCGCCCCAGCATTGCCGCTGCCATGCTCACGAACGTCAACCCCATAAAAAATTTTTCCCACCCACACGGAGGTAGGAATGGAGCCCATGAGGTAAGCCAGAAAGACAATGGCTATTTTGGACAAAATTTCCATAAAGGCAAAGATAAGCCTATTGCTTTAAGAGGGCAAAAGAATATGTGTTAAAAGTTACTCATACCACCTTTAAACCGAAACATTCATGTAAAAAATTATAGGTTAAAGCTGGTCATGTCAGCTATTTGAAAGCAAGGGGGAAGTGTTAAAAAATGTTATAAAACGCCCAGGGTTGAGCTAGGCTAATCGCTCACACAAATTACCAAAATTAGGACATCTTCAATACAAGCCATAGGAGATTTACCTTAAGGCTGTTGATTATTAGAAACCTGAGGCATAGCTTATTGCTAGCCAGGAGTATTAAAACCCGTGTCAAATAAAACCACCACAAGCCCATACATAATCAGTCATGTGGTGGAGTTAGGCAGCAAGTAGTGTATAAACCGAAACTTACTTAGTAAGTTTAGATGTGAGGACCCGCTTTAACCAGGCTTTTTCCCCACTCGTTATCGGTAAAATTTTCAAAATTTTTAATGAACATTCCAGCCAAATTTCTGGCTGCTTTATCCCAATCGCCTGGATTTGCCCACGACTTCTGGGGATTTAATAAATGTGGGTTAACCCCGTTAACCCTTAATGGGACTTGAAGGTTAAAAACAGGTAGCAGCTCAAACTCGGACTCCTCAATGGAGCCATTCAGGATAGCGTTGATTATGGCCCGGGTTGAAGGCAGGTCAATACGTTTACCAACCCCGTAGGGTCCGCCAATCCAGCCGGTGTTGACCAGATAAGCTTTTGAGCCGTGAAGCTGCATTTTTTTAACCAGCTCACGGGCATATACCGTGGGATGGAGCATAAGGAAGGCCTGGCCAAAACAGCTGCTGAAAGTTGGCTGGGGCTCAACCACTCCCCTCTCTGTGCCTGCAAGCTTGGCAGTAAAACCACTTAGAAAGTGGTACTGCATCTGCTCGGGCGAAAGCCGCGATACCGGCGGTAGCACTCCAAAGGCATCGGCGGTGAGGAATATTACGTGTTTAGCGTGTCCTGCCTTCGAAACCGGTTTAACAATATTTTGGATATGGTAAATTGGATAGGATACCCGGGTGTTTTCAGTTTTAACTTTAGAGTGAAAGTCAATATTTCCCTCGCTGTCAACATCCAAGTTCTCGAGCAGTGCATCCCGACGAATAGCGGCATAGATGTCGGGTTCCTTTTCGGGGTCCAGGTCTATGCATTTGGCATAGCATCCACCCTCAAGGTTGAAAATTCCGTTGTCGTCCCACCCATGCTCGTCATCGCCTATAAGGGCGCGTTGGGGATCGGCGGAAAGGGTTGTTTTTCCTGTTCCTGAAAGCCCAAAGAAAATGGCAACATTCCCATTTTTTTGATCAACGTTAGCGCTGCAGTGCATGGAGGCAATCCCTTTTAAGGGCAGGAAATAGTTCATTACGGAAAAAATACCCTTTTTCAACTCTCCGCCATACCAGGTGCCACCAATTAGGGCCATGCGCTCGGTAAGATGAAAGGCTACAAAAACCTCGCTGTTAAGGTTCTGCTCCTTCCATTTAGGGTTTGAGGTTTTGGAGGCTACCAGAACAATAAAGTCGGGTTTAAAATTTTTAAGTTCCTCGTCGGTTGGCCTAATGAACATGTTCTTTACAAAATGTGCCTGCCAGGCAACCTCCATGACAAACCTGACGCAAAGGCGTGTGTCCTCATTTGCACCGCTATAGGCATCAACAACGTAGAGTTTTTTCCCACTAAGCTGTTTTGCGCTGATATCCTTCAGGTGATTCCATACCTCCTGGGTGATGGGCTTGTTGTCGGAACTTTTCTTCCCTGGCTGGGCCCACCAAACATTTTTTTCGGTATTGGGCTCCTTCACCACATACTTATCCTTAGGTGAGCGCCCGGTAAAAACGCCGGTGTCCACATTAACAGCGCCCAACTTGGTTACAATGCCTCTCTCGTATCCTTGGAGTGAAGGATCGGTTTCGTGTTGATAAAGAAGCTCGTAACTCGGATTGTAAAAAACTTCGGCAGGTTGGTTTACACCGTATGCCGATAAGTCCAGATTAGCCATGGTTAATGGATTTTTATAGTTTAATTTTGAACCAAACATACAATATAATTACGAATGGCCAAAATGTAACCCCTTAAACAAAAGATGTTTAACAATACCATTTTTAGGCATCTTTTTAGGCAGTAAAATTGCCAGCTGCCCCAACCACCAGACACGCTTAGGGAAAGGTTCCCGCTAGGAGGAAAATACAGGAAAATATCTAACCTCCAACCTATCAACAACATGCTGGAGTAAAACGAATGTTCCGGCTATTCTTTACACAACCAAAAAGTTATTCTGAAGCTGGATGCGCTCATTCGTTCGCAATGAAGCTGCAGGCCATTTCAAGGTATAATCCTCACAAGGTCGTAATCATCGGTGTAGCCAATAATAAATTGGTGGGTGTTGCTAAGTCTGGATTCATTCGAAACCACATCGAAAGTAAAGGTGGACTGAAGCATGTCCTTTTGGAAATCTTTTAAACATTTAGTAAAGTCGGGGCCATAGGTTTTCAGCGCCGAAATAAAGTAAATGCCCACATCATAACCCAAGAATGAAAACTGGTTGGGTTCAGCTCTGTACCTATCCCTGAAGCTGGCAACAAATCGTTTAACCTCGTCTCTTGAATAGTCAACGTAAAATGGAGTAAACACACGGGCATTCAGTTTGTACAGGTAATCAGGTGGAACATTTTTCATCTTTTGCCAGCGTGCAGGGCCATAAACAATCATCTTAAGCCCATTCAAAGACTTAACCGCATAGAGTTGCCCCAGCAAATCGGAAACAAAAGGCTCATCCTGCGAGGGGATTATAACTACATTACACCCGTCGGCTTTCATGTAGCTATGAAGCTTAGCTTGAACCTCTTCCGATTTCATCGCTGCTGTTTGATGAACAACAGAGTCAACCCTAACACCCGATTCGCGGATTCTTTGGTTGAGTGCAGAGCTAAAATTTTGAATTGGACCTGTAAGAAGTTTCTCCATGTCGTAAATAACAACATAGTGGCAGGTATCGCTAAACTTAAAGTTTTTTATAAAAACCTCCAGCTGTTCGCCATATCCTTGGTTCACCGATATTAGACCAGGGTATTCTGATATGACTTCATTCCCACTGTAGAGAGGCGAAACCATGGGAATCGATTTTCTTTCGGCATAAGCCACAACTGGTTTGATCTCGTTAACAAACAGTGGACCTATGATAATGTTGGACTTATCGAGTTTGCCCTTATTTAGAATACTTGTAACCTCTTCGGGTTGGTGTTTAGTGTCGAAAACGTTGATATTCATGGAAACTCCAGCTTTCTTCATCGAGTCAACGGCAAGTAGAAAGCCCTCATAAAAGTTTAAGGAGGCAAGAGTTTCCTGCGAGGTAATTCTTGACGATTCAAGGGTGTTGGTAGTACCAGGATCCATTTTGACCTCTTCGGCCTCATCGATAAGCTCGTCGCTATCGACGGCGCTACCCTGGCTAAAGGGAAGAAGTAGCGAAATGTCAAAGGGTTGGCCGTTGTACCTAAAGTTGTTTTTGCAGGTAGAAAAGAATGCCACCGGTTCTGGTTTGCTTGTAACCATAAGCGAATCGGCAGGGTGCTGCTTTACAGCAGGTATTCTAAGGTACTCGCCTAGCTTAAGGCCGTCCTTTAGAACTTCCTGATTGTAAGTCTCAATGGTTTTAGCATCGATGTTATATCGTCGTGCAACGGCCAGCAACCCCTCTCCCTTCTGCACTTCGTGCATGATAAACTGCACGGTGTCGGCAGCCGGCTTCTTTGCCTCGGGTATCATTGGGTTGCGAGGAATAAGAATAACCTGGCTAACCAGCAGACCATCCTTTACCTCGGGGTTAATGCTTGTGAGCACATCAACAGGGATGTTGTACCTTCTGGAAATGCTATACAGCGTTTCCCCCTTGGCAACAATATGGTATATGTAATCATCGGTTCCTTTACTTTCAGAGGCTCTTACCGGAATCTTTAACGCTTGTCCAATCTTCAACCCGTTGTAAATATCGGGGTTGTTGACAGCAATATCCGACTGTGAAACCTCATAGGCTTTGCTAATGGAGTACAGGGTTTCGCCACTTTTAACTATATGGATGTAGTAGTTCTTCCCGTCAATTTTTACCTTGTCTGTAGAACGTTGAACGGAGGGTATATCGCCCTCCACTACCTGCCCGGCAAGAAGCATGGGTGATAGGCATAAAAGCAAGGCCGTAATGTAGGATCTCATCAGCTAAAAAATATTTATGTTGATATTATTTTCCTGTTACCAATCAATCTGACATCTACCTAGCAAGAAGGTTATCCTCCACACCTAAGAAATATAAGGCAGAATGCACACACTCCTGTGCCACCTTCAATAACAAAATGCATTCCTTTTTATGACCTCCTAAAATCCGATTGTTTTAGACTTAACGTAATCCTCAATAGTAAGGAATTTTATAAAAAGGAGTAGCCAAAATTCAATATGAGCTATGCAAATTATCCTAGGAATTCAAAGAGTTTCAATAACGTTTAAATTTCAAAATATATTCTACAAAAATAAGACTTTAATAATTGGAAAAGCTATAGGGGTTGAGGGTTTTCAATTCTAAAAATTTAACACAGGTCATTCCTTTACCGTGATGTGCGAACCGATAACAAGTAAATATCAAGCAGCTAAATAAGTATTTATTCATTTCTTCCTTATCTGCTCTCAATTCTTTATCCTTTATCGCATTTAATTCGTCAAAGCCGGACAGGTTCCATCGAAGCTGGCCAAGTTTTTTTATCCCTTCTCCTTTAACTTTACTCTTAGTCCTTATAAGTTTGAAACTAAAGGTTTGGCTGATTTATGCTAAAATTGCAAAAAATTAATGTAGCTATGCCGGCCACCCTCAAACCATTTTTAGCGCTTACCCTTCAGCACCATAGACAGCTTGGAACAACCATTGGAGCCTACCTCGCAACACCCACCGAAAGCCATGGTATTTACATCATTTCTGAAAATGCAGCGGTAGCCCAACCATCAGACCTTGAAGACATTGTATCACCCATTCAGAAGGATATGCTTCAGCAGCTGCAGCAAATTTCCGACAAGGCCCTGCAGAAGTACTTTGACAAACAGGCAAAATCGGTGGCAGAATTTCTGGACTCCCTGACCCGAAGTGAACAGCTAAACAGTCATGTTCACTCCTACGTTGAACGCAGAATTGCCAAGGTTGTTGCGCTGGCAGCGCACTCCGACACTCCTATTTTTCTGCGAAAAAAGGAAGAAAAAAATCTTTACGAGGAAAACCGTCTGAATGTTGAACTCGAGCCAACCTTGCCCCTGTTCAGATTTGAACTCACCCCTGATTCGATAATGTATTCCATCATGGCCATGAACAACGGCAGAACAGTAAACCTCACAACTACCAACGGCGAGGTGGTTACCAACAATCCCTGCATAATTCGAATTGACAGAACAATTTACCAATTTGAGGCAATTGATGGTAAAAAACTTACTCCATTCCTATCCAAACCCTACATCACGGTTCCAAAATCGGCCGAAAAGAAATACATGCAAACTTTTGTGCTGAATGCCATACGCCACCAGCAAGTGGAGGCGGTTGGCTTCAATATTGTTGATGAGCAGCATGATGGAAGGGCAATCCTTACCCTTGAGGAGAGGTTGGCGGGAGGATGGTGCCTAACGCTAAAATTTTCATATGGCGACAGGGGCTACCTATGCAATACCCCTTACAACACCGAAGTCAGGCTGGTTGAAGAGGGCAACGGGTACACCTTTCGCCGCTTTAACCGAAATAGAATATGGGAAAGCAGAGTTATTTGCTTACTTTCCGAAAAGTTTAACCTTCAGCGGGTTAGCGAGGCCGAATTTTTACCGGCAGCGGTTGAGAATGCAAAGGAAAATCTATACCCCTTGGTGGAGTGGCTCAACCAACATGTTAACCAGCTTAAAACGGAAGGTTTTGCCGTTGCCCAACTGGTTAGGGGTATGAACTTCTACCTCAACGGGGTTGTAGTGGCCATTTCAACCGACTCCACCACCGACTGGTTTGACCTGTATGGCAAAATCAAGCTCGATGGGTTTGAAATTCCATTTGTTTACCTGAAGCGGAACATCCTCAAAAACATCAGGGAATTTCTGCTGCCCAACGGGCAGGTTTTCATTATACCGGAGGTATGGTTCAGCCGTTACAAACCCTTAATGCTGATAGGCAAGGAGGAAAATGAAGGCATAAGGTTGCCAAAATCGCTTTTTGGCCTGCTAGCCGACACCAATGAAGTCAACTCTCCCGCAGCTTCGGAGCTCAGGCACAGGCTTTCCAACCTTAAAAAAGAAGGTATCCAGCTACCCCAACGGCTAAATGCCCGGCTACGAAGCTACCAGCTTGTAGGGTATGCATGGCTTAAGCTGCTAAACCAAAATGGCATCAACGGTTGTCTGGCCGATGACATGGGACTGGGCAAAACCATACAAGCCTTAACGTTGCTACAATCAATCAATGAGGAGCAAAACTATGCCACAGGAATGGGTAAAACCTCGTTGGTTGTTGTGCCAACATCACTGGTGGCAAATTGGATTAGCGAGGCGGGCAGGTTTACCCCCGAGCTGAAAGTTGCCGCCTACATGGGGCAGCAAAGGGTAAAATCGGCCAGCTGGTTGCTGAACCATCACGTTGTGGTTACCACGTACGGCCTCATCCGTAACGATATTGACATGTTCCGTGAGGTAACCTTTCGATATGTTGTTCTGGATGAGAGCCAAACCGTAAAAAATCCGTTGACCAAAGGCTACCGCTCCGTAATGCAGCTAAGGGCCATCAACTATCTCAGCCTAAGCGGAACGCCTGTTGAAAACTCCCTGCTCGACCTGTGGTCGCAGCTTAATTTCCTGAACAGGGGAATGCTGGGCGGCTTAAGGGCCTTCCGCAATGAGTTTCAAACTCCCATTGAGCGGCAGGGAGATCACGAAAAGGAAAAGCAGCTGAAGCAGCTTATTGAGCCTCTCATTTTGCGCCGCACTAAGGAGGAGGTGGCTAAAGACCTACCTGAAATTAGCGAGCAGGTGGTTTACTGCAGAATGTCCGATTCACAAAAGGAGATTTACGAGAAGGAAAAATCGGTTGTCCGCAACTTCATACTCGAAACTTTAGACAGTCCAGCCCCTAATCAGTCAACAGTTTCCATTCTGGCTAGCCTAACCCGACTCAGACAAATTGCCAACCATCCGGCCATGTTGCCCGAATACCGGCTGGCCGATTCCGGCAAGTTTGACGAGGTGGCTATGGGCATCGAGAGCGCCACCGCAGGTCATCACAAAATCCTGGTGTTCTCCTCATTTGTCAGACATCTTGAGCAGGTAGAGGTTTTCCTTCAGGATAGAAAAATAGGATACGAGAAATTAACAGGGTCATCAGCCAACCGGAGCGAAATTGTGGAAAGGTTCCAAACCGACCCGGATAAAAAGGTATTCCTCATATCGCTTAAAGCGGGTGGAGTTGGCCTGAATATTACCGCAGCCGACTATGTTTTCATTCTCGACCCATGGTGGAATCCTGCTGCCGAAATGCAGGCTGCATCGCGGTCGCACAGGATTGGTCAGGATAAAAAAGTTTTTGTTTACCGTTTTATTACATCCGAAACTGTGGAGGAAAAAATTCTCTCCATGCAGGAAAGAAAGGAGAACCTTGCCCAGCTGTTCGTAAACTCGTCAAGTTCGCTAGGCCAGATTAGCAGGGAAGCCATTCTTGAACTGCTGGAATAGGTATAAAACCCCAAGCTAAAGCTATTCAGCAAAGGGGTTGAAGGTTAACATGGTTTCAGAAAAATCTACTGGAGCAGGAGTTGGTGCTAAACCAGGGTTTTAAGAAAGTTGAGTATGTTGCGCTCGATACGCTTCATTACATCAGAGCCCTCTGCCCTCTGGAATTTCTCGCCGGTTATTTGCTCGTAGAGCTCTATGTAGCGCTCCGAAACCTGGTTTACAAATTCTGGGGTCATTTCCGGAACCTTTTGTCCCTCCTGTCCCTGAAAGCCGTTGGCCATAAGCCATTCGCGAACAAATTCTTTAGAAAGCTGACGTTGCTCCTCACCCCGGTTGAACCTTTCGGTATAGCCATCGGCGTAAAAATAACGGGAAGAATCGGGTGTATGAATTTCATCAATCAGGTAGATGCGGCCGTCGGCACGTCCAAACTCATACTTGGTGTCAACAAGAATTAGCCCCATCTTTTCGGCCATTCGGGTGCCGCGTTCAAAAAGAGCGAGTGTATAGCGCTCAAGTTGTGCGTAGTCATGCTCTTCAACCAGCCCGCTGGCGATAATTTCCTCACGTGAAATATCCTCATCGTGACCTTCAATGGCCTTGGTAGTTGGTGTGATTATGGGAGCGGGAAGTTTCTGGTGCTCGCGCATCCCTTCGGGAAGTGGCACCCCACAAAGTAACCGGTTACCCGATTTATACTCCCGCCAGGCATGACCGGTGAGGTAGCCCCTCACCACCATCTCCACCTTAAATGGTTCACACAGGCGCCCAACGGTTACCATCGGATCGGGGGTGGCTATTTTCCAGTTGGGCACTATGTCGGCTGTGGCATCCAGAAACTTAGCAGCTATTTGGTTAAGCACTTGCCCCTTGTAGGGAATGCCTTTGGGAAGGATAACGTCGAAGGCCGATATCCTATCGGTTGCCACCATAATCAGGTGCTTGTTGGCAATATTGTAAACATCACGAACTTTTCCATGGTACACAGAGGTTTGGCCAGGGAATTTGAAATCTGTTCTTACAATCGCTTCCATTTGCTTCTGTATTTTAGTTTGAGTTGATTTGGCTTCTGTTCCATTGAGGTTAAAGTGCAGTGTATTAGGATTACCAAAAAGTTTCTTGGTGGCAAACACCCCAACGCCCACAATGTTTAGTGTTTAGAAGATAATGCTGTTGCAAATGGCACTTCACTAGAACCAAGGTTACTACTGAGAGTTATCCTCACACTCATCATTATTTTCAGTCCTTTCAGAACTCCCATTACCGGAGGTGTACCTCTCAAAGGCATTCACAATGTGCTTCACCAGCTTATGCCGAACAATATCCCTTGCGTCAAAGTAAACCATGGCAATGCTACCAATGTTTTCCAAAATTCCAATTGCCTTTACCAATCCAGAATCACCTCTGTTGGGAAGGTCAATCTGGGTGATGTCACCGGTAACAATGAACTTGGCATTTTTACCCATTCGGGTAAGAAACATTTTGAGCTGGTTAAGGGTGGTGTTCTGGGCCTCGTCGAGTATAACGAAGGCATTGTCGAGGGTTCTCCCGCGCATGTAGGCCAAGGGAGCAATCTGAACAGTCCCATCGTCCATATACTCCATCAGTTTTTTCTGTGGTATCATGTCGTGTAGGGCATCGTAAAGAGGTTGAAGGTAGGGGTCGAGCTTATCCTTCATATCCCCGGGAAGAAAGCCCAACCTTTCACCGGCCTCCACGGCAGGACGGGTAAGCACTATTCGCTTCACCTCCTTGTTTCGGAGTGCCCTTACAGCCAGAGCTATTGCTGTATAGGTTTTGCCCGAACCAGCAGGTCCTATGGCAAAAAGCAGGTCGTTGGTTTGGTATAGCTCCACCAGCTTTCGCTGGTTAATGGTTCGCGCCTTAACAGTTCGGCCGTTTGTGCCATAAACCAGCACATCCAGAGCATCCTCCTCGGCCTTAACAATTGAGCTGTCGTTATCATTGAGAAAATCAAGTATGTTAGCCTCCGTTAACCGGGAGTATCGGCTGTAAAACTCAACCATGCGGTTTATTTTGCTCTCCAGGTCATCAATCAGCTCCTCGTCGCCGGTTACCTTAATCTGGTTACCCCTGGCAACCAATTTTAACTTGGGGTAGTGGCGGGAAATCATCTCGAAACGGGTGTTGTTCACCCCGTAAATGGCCAGGGGATCAACTCCCTCAACAGTTATAATCCGCTCTCCTACCATAAAATTTCACAAGATTGCCACCCAACGGGAGCTGGGCAATATAATCAAAACATTGTAAGGCTATTTGAGTTCTCAACCAGATTGAATTTAGTAAACAAGCTATTGTTAATAACCAAAACCTCACAAATATAACCCATTCCTGTTAAATGGGGTGCCCCTGGCGCAAATATTTTTATACAGCCATTTTTAAAGTTTCAGCAATCAATTTTTTAGCTAATGTAACTTCCGCAAGAGTGTAGGTTTTTAGTATAATTGATTTTTTTCTTACCGTTTGGCGTCTAGGTTCGGTTTTAGGCATTCCAACGCACTTCTTGATTTACCTACGTTATTCATAATGATTCCCTGGTCTTTTTTAAAATCAGTCCATATAGTTATGTGGTTGGATACTTGCTATTTGCGTGGTGATGCTATTGAAATAGGATGCTAATTTTCAATATTCCCGATTACTCCATTACTTTTGTAATGCTTTTAGCAAATCCCATGGATAATTTGCGGATAGTAACCTTAACCACAGACTGGAACCAAAACGACTACTATGTCGGCATTCTATGCGGCAGGTTGCTCTCCATTGAGCCTACCCTCCGCATTGTGGAGCTAAGCCACAGGGTTCCGCCATTCGATTACATCCAGGCAGCATTTATCATGCGGGGTTGCTTTGAGAACTTTCCGCCGGGAACCATACATATTTGCATGGTCAACAGCGATAGCACAACCAGCAAGCAGCTTCTGCTGTTCGAGCTAAAGGGTCATTTCATGATTGTGCCCGACAACGGCATAGTTGGCCTGATTACCGAAGTTGCTCCGGACAGAGTTTACTCCATTCCCTTTGAAGAACATAGCAGCTTTGGGTCGCTTAGCGCTGTTGCCAGCGCCATGAACATGCTACTTTTTAACTCCAACTTGGCCGATATTGCGCTGATAGCCGGCACCTACAAGCAGAACATTAACATCAGGGCAGCATCCGACGAATCGTCAATAACGGGAAGCGTTATCTATGTTGATTCCTACCAAAATGCAATAACCAACATCACCAGGGAGCAGTTTGAACAGGTGCAAAAGGGCCGGAAATTTTCCATCTACGTGCAAAGCTTCAGCTACAAAATTGAGGAAATTGTTGAAAACTACGCCGATGTAGAGGATGGCGACATGTTGGCTCTCTTCAACTCGCTTAACCTCTTGGAAATTGCCATTCGCAACGGATTTCTGACCGAGCTTCTCGCTCTTTCTGTAGGTTCGAGCATTATGGTTAAGTTCACTAACCGCTAGCAAGTTCAATAAATTTAGCAATATGGATAAGAAAACAGATAACATCACAAGAAACGAGAGGGCAAGAGAGGCATTCGACAGGCTTTTGACCATTATGGATGAGCTCCGGGAGAAGTGCCCTTGGGACCGCAGCCAAACATTCGAAACCTTACGGCCACTTACCATCGAGGAAACCTACGAGTTGTCGGAGGAGATTCTGGATAAAAACTTTCAGGCAATCAAGAAGGAGCTTGGCGACATCCTGCTGCACATTGTCTTTTACTCCAAAATGGCCGCTGAGGAGAACCAGTTTGATATGGCTGAGGTTATAAACAGTCTTTGCGATAAGCTAATTTACCGTCACCCGCATATCTACGGTAATGTTGAGGTAAAGGATACCAACCAGGTAGTGGAAAATTGGGAGCAGCTGAAAATCACCGAAAAGGACGGGAACAAAACTGTGCTTTCGGGTGTTCCGGCCTCACTTCCCTCGCTTATTAAGGCCAACAGGATTCAGGAAAAGGTTAGAGCTGTTGGTTTCGACTGGGAAGAGCGCAGCCAGGTTTGGGATAAGGTTGAGGAGGAACTTGAGGAGCTGAAGGTAGAAGTGGAAAGGCAAAACCGCAACCGAATTGAGGGCGAGTTTGGCGATCTCCTGTTTTCAGTTGTCAATGCGGCCAGGCTCTACAATATTGACCCCGAAACAGCGCTGGAACGCACCAACCGCAAGTTCATGAAACGGTTTGGCTACCTGGAGTCTAAAACCATCAAGCAGGGACAATCGCTTAAGGATATGACGCTGGACCAGATGAATGCCATTTGGGAGGAGTCGAAGCAGTTTGATACCGAGTAACCAGCAATAAACATTGGACTGCCCTTCAACCGGAAGGTAATCACTCCTCATTTACAACGCAAAATGATCCGCTTCGTTATTAAAAGAATACTTTACTTCATCCTGGTGGTTTTTGGGGTGGTTACCCTCATATTCGCTCTATTCCACATGGTTCCCGGCGATCCGGCCCGCATGGTGATGGGTCAGCGCACCGATTCAGCCTCGCTGGCAGCGGCACGTGCTGACATGGGGCTCGACAGGCCCGTTGCCGTTCAGTACCTAAAGTACCTCAACGACCTGTCGCCCCTGTCGGTTCACAATCCCAACAACCCCAAAAGCTACATATACCTCGATACACTTCTCTACAGCGGCATTGTTAACCTGGTAAAACTCTCCGACAACCGACAGCTCGTACTCAAACTCCCCTACCTGCGCCGTTCTTACCAAAGCCGCAAACCGGTAACCTCCATTATTGCCGAAACCCTTCCCAACACTTTTATACTGGCACTGGTAGCCATAATATTTGCAACCATCGTGGGCATTGCCATGGGAATTATTGCTGCCATTCGTAAGGATACGGCCGTTGACAGGATGCTGCTGATAACATCATCGTTTGGCATGTCGTTGCCCTCATTTTTTGCTGCAATACTGGTAGGTTGGGTTTTTGCTTACCTGCTTGGCAGCTACACCGGGCTTAATCTTACCGGTAACCTTTGGGAGGTTGATGACCTGGGCGAGGGGGTTCATCTTCAGCTTAAAAACCTCATTCTACCTGCATTTACGCTGGGTATCCGACCACTAGCAGAAATCACCCAGCTTATGCGTAGCGCCATGCTCGATACCCTAAACCAGGACTACATCCGCACGGCCAGGGCCAAGGGGCTAAAGTTCCGGCACATCATCATGCGACATGCACTAAAAAACTCCCTTAACCCTGTTTTAACGGCAATTTCGGGATGGTTTGCCTCCCTTATGGCAGGTGTCATCTTTGTGGAATATATTTTTGGGTGGAAAGGACTTGGATTTGTTATGGTTACAGCCTTAAACAGCTACGACGTTCCACTGGTCATCGGATGCGTAATATCCATCTCCTTAATTTTCGGTGTGGTCAACCTCATCATGGATATTATCTACTCCCTGCTTGACCCAAGGGTAAGAATGGGCTGACAGGAATTTTTGCTATGTTTGTCTGGAAATTCTGTTGACGGGAAACCTTAAAAATAATATGCCATGAGAAAAAAAATTGTAGCGGGAAACTGGAAAATGAACACCAGCCTGGCAGAAGGATTCAGCCTGGCCAAGGAGGTGATTGCAGGCTCATCGAGGGTTGACCAGGGGGTTGAGCTGGTGGTGATACCTCCGTTCACCCACCTGAGCGAGATTGTAAAGCTGGCCAGGGGCAGCCGTGTAAGGGTGGGTGCTCAAAACTGTGCCCAATGGCCAAAGGGTGCCTACACCGGTGAGGTATCGGCCTCCATGCTGCAATCGGCTGGGGTTGAATATGTTATTCTTGGGCATTCCGAACGCAGGGAGTACTTTAACGAGACCAACCGCTCGCTTTTTGAAAAGTTGCAGCTAGCGCTTCAGGAAAACCTCACCCCTATCTTCTGCTGCGGCGAAAAGCTGGGAGAACGTGAAGCCGGACAGCACTTTGCAGTTGTCGAAAAGCAGGTTGCCGAATCGCTTTTCGGGCTGGAAACCAGGCAGGTTCAGCAGGTGGTAATTGCCTACGAGCCCGTTTGGGCCATTGGCACAGGAAAAACCGCAACGGCTGACCAGGCGCAGGAAATGCATGCATTCATACGTGGCCTGCTGGCCGGCAAATACGGCTCAACACTGGCCGATAGCATTAGCATACTGTACGGGGGTAGCTGCAAGCCCTCGAACGCCGCCGAGCTTTTTGCCAAGCCCGATGTGGATGGCGGGCTGATTGGAGGCGCATCGCTTGTTGCTGCTGATTTTATAGCCATAGCTGGCTCGTTCTGATGGCTGCCTTCACGGAACTCCGCATTAAAACCTCTCCCTTTTCGGAGGAAACCAATGAGATAATCATCGCCCAGCTGGCCGAACTGGGCTTTGACAGCTTTATGGAGAGCGAAAGTGAACTACTAGCGTATTCTAGTATTCATAGTGTTAGCGCTGCTATTAACACCCTTCACTCCATAGCGATTCCGGCAGGGGTGAGCATTGACTACTCCGCAGGTGAAACCGGCGAAAGGGACTGGAACGAGGAATGGGAGACGGGCTTCGAACCGGTAACTGTTGATGGCCGGTGCCACATCAGGGCTTCACATCACCCGGTAAACCCCGCAGCTGAATACAACATAACCATTAACCCCAGGATGGCATTCGGCACGGGGCACAACCCCACCACCTACATGATGCTTGAAGCGCTCATGGACATGAATGTAGAGGATTGCCGGGTGCTGGATATGGGGTGCGGTACAGGGGTGCTGGCCATAATGGCCGAACTGAGAAAAGCCCGTTCCGTCACAGCCATCGACACCGACGAGTGGGCCTACCGTAACACCCTGGAGAACATCAGAATTAATGGCTGCTCCAGAGTAGAGGTGCTGCTCGGCGATGCGCAGCTGCTGGCCAACCGGGAATTCGACCTGGTTTTGGCCAACATAACCCTGAACGTGCTGCTTGCCAACCTGCCGGCCTACGCTCAGAGCCTGGTCTGCAAGGGACATATGCTCCTTAGCGGCATACTCACCACCGACGTAGATAGGCTTCTGCAATATGCTAAAAGCATAGGACTAGAGCCCGTTGCAACCCGAACCCTCGAGGGCTGGGCAATGGTGCAGCTGCACCGGTCGTAGGTTAACTACACCAACCACCCATTAACCTCAGCTACAGGTTCGAGACACATGCTCAGGCCATCGGAGAAGGTATCTGTCGAAATATTTTAGATTTTTTGTGATTTAAGAAAAGTCCATAAATTTGTTTACCAAATAATGTAATGTCGTAGCGTTTATACTTCCCAAGTTGGAAGTAATGCCATATGAAGGGCGGGGATAAACGAGTAGTGCAAAATGCTTGGTCGAAACTATAATCTCAATTTTTTTACTTTACTCTTTTTTCTGACTAAATTTAAACAATGGTTTTAAACACTATGACGCAAGCTATAAAATATAAAATTAAGGACGACAACGTTTCGACATCTGAAGACCTTTTCAACCATTTCAATGTTGGGGCAAAGCCTTTTCTAAAATGGGCTGGAGGAAAGGGACAGCTACTCGACAAATTCCAAGAATTCTACCCAAAGCTACTTAAACAAAAAGAGATTAAAACTTTTTATGAACCTTTTTTGGGCAGCGGTGCAGTTTTTTTTGACATTGCACAGCATTATGATATTGAAGATGCTTACCTATATGACATCAACGAAGAATTGATTTTGACTTACAAAGTCATTCAAAAGGATGTAACAAAACTTCTTGACTTTCTTTATCAATATCAAAAGAAATACATCAAACTCGATAAGAAGCAACGTCAAGTATTTTTCTATGACCAAAGGGCAAATTTCAATTTACAACGCTCCAATATCAACTTTGATAAGTATTCAGAACAATGGTTTCCTAGAGCAGCACAACTAATATTTTTAAACAGAACCTGCTACAACGGTCTTTACAGAGTAAACTCAAAAGGAGAGTTCAATTCTCCAGCAGGTGACTATGATAACCCTACAATTTGTGACGAGCAAAATTTATTAGCAGTTCATCAAGTTTTGAAAATTGCTGTAATCAAGAAAGCTGACTTCAAAGAAATTATAAACGACATTAAAGCAAAATCATTCGTTTATTTTGATCCGCCTTACAGGCCAATAAGTAAAACAGCTAGTTTCAAAGCATACAGTAAACAAGACTTTGCAGAAAATGAGCAAATTCAACTTGCAAAACTATTTAGGCAACTTGACAATAAAGGAACGCATCTAATGTTAAGCAACTCAGATCCCAAAAACTACGACCCTTCTGACAATTTTTTTGACGATATATACCGTGGCTACAACATTACTAGAATTCCTGCTAAACGAATGATAAATTCTGACCCGACAAAGCGTGGAGCAATTAATGAACTCGTTGTTACAAACTATCAAATTGCATAAATGGAAAAAGGAGCTAAGGGTAATATTACTGGAAACCAACTTGAAGTGGCAGTTAAAACTGTTCTTACAGGAAAAGGATTTGAACTTATCAACTATCGTGTTTGGGATAAAAACAAAGAGAAATACGGAGAAGAGCTGCTACTTGAGAATGTTCCATTTACAACAATTTACAATCACAAAGGCAATACAGAATTTCTACTCATTTCAAAGAGATTCAATTTGCAAATTCGTATTGAGTGCAAGTGGCAACAAGTTAAAGGTTCTGTTGATGAGAAACTACCTTACTTGTATCTAAACACAATTGAAGCAATGCCCGAAAATACAATAATGATTTTGATTGATGGCGCAGGTTGGAAGACTGGTGCAGTTAAGTGGTTGAAAGACGCTGTTCAACAAAAAAAATACACAACAGCAGAAACCCAAAACAAAGAAATTATAGTATTCACTATGACAGATTTTTTTACTTGGGCAAACAATACTTTCAACAAATAATTCAAAATGAGCATTTGCAACGGGTGGAAATGATACTGAACAACAGGCCAAGAAAGCGTTTTGGATTTTTAACACCCAAAGAGAAGCTATATCAAATATTGTTTAACAAAAAAGTTGCATTTACAATGAAAAATTTAAGAGATGAATACCTTGATTAGTTGAGAAATTTTGAAGTAAAGTATAAGGAGGAATATATTTTTGAATTTTATGAATGAAAAGTCCGCTCCTACGGAACTTGTTTTCACTAGTTTACCTACTTTCAACCATAAGTTTGCTCCTACGGAGCTTCAATGCCGTAGGCATGTTCTTTTGGTAAAAGCTGAAATATTGCATACCCCCCTAATTCGCTTGACAAAAATTGGCTTACTTACTTAGTACGGTGCACCAGCAAAACCAAGACTAAAAGTAGGCGAAAACTTAAGCTGGATGACAAAATCCAGATTCTTCGTAAAGGGGCAACCCACGGTGTTGAGGTATCCTGCTTTAAGCACCAGACAGCAAGCAGCCTGTTTAACGGCCTAAAGAGCAATTTTTCCCCGGTGATGCCTCGATTTACTAGCATCTCATCACCTTCCGATGTTCCCTTGGGTTAATGGTCTGGAGCAAGAGAATGAAGTGCTGCGTACGATTACTTTCAGGCATGGGCTAACCGGTAATAAAAAATGAACTCAAAAAAAACTCCATTACAGCTGAAGCGGTAAATTGCATAAGCTTTTCGGGGGGAAGCTCCAGGGGAAATGGCAAGGAGGGGAATTTGTCAGGGACAACGATAGCAATTAAGAAATAACCAACAAGTCATCGTCCGTACTACCCTTGACAAATTCAGAACTTGCGCTACCTTTGCTTAAAAAGGATGAAAGGGATAATGTCCCAAACCGTGTTGAGTAATGTGTCCAAAGAGCAGGGAGTTAAACCTTTAGCAGCCTGTAAAATAGGTTTATTACCATTCGGAAGCTGAATGGCAGTACTAACTTAATCTCATCCTCCGTCATGAGCCGCAGACCAGCCAGAAAGCCTCGAATAGCAGCTACACTTGGGTTGATATTGCTGGCGCTGCTGTCGCTAAGAATAAACGCCCTGCATCAGGACGAAGGGAAATTCTCGGGCAACCCGCTCCTCTTCCCCACCGAGGTAAAAACCATAATTCCCGATTTGGGTAAGGATGACGAGGCCTACCTGAAGGCTTTCAGCATTTTCTGGCTTTCCGATTCCATTCCCGAAGACCAGAAGGGAAATATTATCGAAACGGCCAACCTAATACTACCCATTCTACCCGAGAGCAAGGCTATCGTTCTGGATTACATCAAGTTGGCTGCTACATTCTACAGGGATAGCTATGCTAACAAAAACTATGCACCCTGGAATGGCGCGCTAAAACAGCTGCTGCTTACCGAAAACCTTGACTACAACAAGTTGCTGGCTTTCTTCAGGTTTACCCGAAACACCGTTGACAGCTCGTTCTTAAGGCAAACCATAAGCTACACGTGGAAGGTAAGTCCCCATCATTCCTACAATTTTGAATTTAGCAGTAACCAGCTGCTAGCCAGGTTTACCAACGTCAACCTAGTATGCATTACAGGTACCGATAGCATATACATTGAAGGAACCAGTGGTTACTACAATCCCGAAAACGACATGTGGGTTGGAAGTAAGGGTAAAGTTACCTGGGTACGCTCGGGCTACCCGAAGGATGCCATTTTTGCGATGCTGTCGAGCTACCGGTTTCCCCTTTCCAAAAATTCCTACACGGTGGACTCGGTTTACTTCACCAACAAGGACTACTTCGACCGTCCGGCACGCGGCACCCTCACCGACAAGCTGGTAAAGGATTATAAACCGACCACAATTGATTACCCCGAGTTTAAATCGTACGATAACTGGTTTAAAATTAAAAACCTGTTCGAGCGGGTTGACTACGAAGGAGGTTACATCATGAGGGGGTCGCGGCTGCTTGGCGTGGGTTCTGGTGAGCAGCTGGCAAAGGTATCAATCAGCCGAAACGGCAAACCGTTCCTGAAAGTGGAAGGGAATATTATGATTTTTGAACGGTCAATCCTCACCGCCGACAGAGCCAGCATTCTTTTCAGGTTCGAGGAGGACTCAATTTACCATAACGGCCTTTACTTCAGCTACAACAACAACACCCGAACGGTAACCATTTTACCCACCGAACGCATCACCTCGCAAAGCCCTTTCTATAGCTCTTACCACAAGCTGAGCATTTGGACCGACCAACTTTCATGGAATATTGATGGCGATAAGCTGATTTTTGGCGCCTCGAGGGGATCAAGCATAGGGAATGCCAGCTTTGAATCCAATAATTTTTTCAATGAAGTTTACTTCGACCAGCTTATGGGCCCCAGCGACCGTCACCCTCTACTGGAGGTTTGGAACTTTTCCGTCAGGAACAAGAGCAAAACCTTTCTGGCCACCGATCTGGCCCAAAAGCTGCGCAAGCCGGTGGAGGAGGTTAAAATTGAAATGATGCGAATGGCCAAGCTGGGGTACGTGCTCTACGATTTTGAAACCGATGAGGTTCAGGTTACCGAAAAACTAAAGCATACGGTGATGGCGAAGTTTCAAAAGGTTGATTACGACGTGATTCGCTTCTCATCAACCTGTCCTCAAAGCCAACCCAACGCCGAGCTTGATATTGCCAGTATGAACATGAAGATTAACGGCGTAAATAACATTTCGGTGAGCGATTCGCAAAACGTATTCATCAACCCATACAACCAGCAAGTCATCATGCAGAAAAACCGTAACTTTGAGTTCGCCGGAGAAGTGCAAGCCGGCTTATTCAGGTTCTACGGCTCGAAATACCGCTTCAACTACGACGAGTTTAAGATCGACCTCCTACAGGTTGACTCGCTGAAACTTGACTACCAAACCCGTTACCGAGATGGCTATGGCCGTAAAATCCTGCAAAGCGTAGCCAACACCTTTCACATCATTGGTGGCGACATTGTAATTGATAAGCCCAGCAACAAGTCCGGACTCCAGAGTAATCCTGACTACCCCATTTTTCATAGTACTCAAAAATCATACGTTTACTATGACGACCCCTCAATCTTTAACGGCATATACAAGCGTGATTCGTTCTACTTCGAAATACAACCCTTCACCTACGTGAATATGGATAATTTTGAGCAGTCTGACCTGGACTTTAAGGGTATTCTGTATTCCCGCAACATCCTTGCCCCCATTGAGGAAAACCTGGTGCTTCGACCCGATAACTCGCTGGGTTTCATTAAGTCAACTCCACCCGAGGGTTTAGCGCTCTACCGTGGAAAAGGGAAAGTTTTTGATAAAATTGACCTGAGCAACAGGGGGCTTACTGTAAAAGGACAGGTTGGCTACATTACCTCTACCACCCGGTCGGACGATATTTTCCTTTTCCCCGATTCCATGGTTACCAGTGCTGCGTCATTCACAATGGAAAAGCAGGTTGCTGGAGTTGAGTTCCCAAATGTTACAGGCGACCTTCACCATGTAAAATGGCTACCCCAAAATGATAAGCTTTTCGTTACAAAGGGGGAAAAACCCTTTAAAATGTACGATTCCCTGGGCATATTTAGCGGCGACTTGCTACTCCAACCATTAGGCCTTACTGGAATAGGAAGTATGAGCATTCCAAACGCAGCTCTTTCGGCCAGCCTATTTGAGTTCAATGCCGACGATTTTACCACGCCGGTATCGAGCCTAACCCTGTACTCACCAGCTAACCAGAATGTTGCGCTTACTACAAAGGATGTAAGGTCGAAAATCAGCTTTAAAAGTCAAACAGGAGAGTTCTCCAAAACAAACCAAAGCCTTTTTGCCACGCTTGATGAGTTGGGATACGAGGCCTACCTTGACCGTTTTAGCTGGAATATGGTTACCAACAACCTGGCTATGCAAACCCTGATGCAACAGCAGGATGTGAAGGACGGTAAATTTAGGGTTTCCAACATGGTTGAAGGTGATTCCATCCCAAAGGGGTCTCTCTTCTACTCAGTAAAAAGCAGCGAAGACTCGCTTTACTTTTTTTCGGCAAAATCAACGTATAATACAGCAACAGCTGAACTTAACGCCGATAGTGTTAGCTATATCGTGGTAGCCGATGCCACCATTATGCCAAAGGATAAAAAAATCAGGGTGAACAAGCCGAACCGCATGCTTCCCCTTTCCGAAGCCACCATCAAGGCCAATAACCTTACGGCCTACCACCGGTTCTTCGATGCCGATGTATCTATTATCAGCCGAAACAGCTATAGCGGAAAAGGTCACTACTACTACGCTGACGAAAACGATTCGCTTCAAACTATTTACTTTACCCAGATAAAAGTGGATAGCGCTAGGAACACAGTTGCTACCGGAACTATAACCGAACCAGACAGCTTCACGCTTAGCCCACAGTTTGCCTTTGTTGGACAGGTACACCTCTCCGCGCCCCAAAAGCTACTCTATTTCGAAGGAGGAGCCAAACCATCATACCAATGCACGGGAACAACAGGCCAGTGGATAAAATTTGAAGCGTTGATTGATCCCAGGAGAGTTCTTATCCCCATAACCGAACAGCCCAAAAACCTCAACCTCCATCCGTTAATCAGCGGGTCGGTAATTTCGGAGGATTCGATAAAAGTATATGGCGGACTTCTGCGTAACAGGAAAAACTACGATGACAAGCCGCTGGTTAATGCTTCGGGATACCTGAGCTTTAACAACAATAACCGTAGATTTACCATTGCTCCGCTACACAAGCTAAGCAATCCCGATACATCGGGTAGTAGCGTTAGCCTACAAAAGGATTTCTGCATGGTTTTTAGCGATGGCCTGGTTAAGCTACCTGTCAACCTCGGTCAGGTTAAGCTTAATGCTGCAGGCAGCACTACTCATAAGCTAGAAGGAAACGATCTAACCCTTGACCTTGTGCTACAGCTAAACTTCCACTTTAATCAGAAATCACTTGAGGCTATTGCCCTAGAGCTAAACCAGTCGTTTGCGCTCGAAAAGGTTGATCTTTCAAGAAAACTCTACCGAAAAGCGCTTTACCAGCTAGTTGATTCATCCGAGCTGCATGCTGCCATCAGCCAGCTGGATTTATTTGGAAGTTTTAGCCAGATTCCCAAGGGATACGAAAGTACAATCACCTTTTCAGACTTAAAGATGAGATGGAACCCCTTAACCAAATCGTTTGTTTCCAAGGGAAAGTTGGGCATCGGCACAATTGGCAATATTCAGGTTAACCGTTTTGTGAATGGTTACATCGAAATCTTTAAACGCCGGTCGGGCGACCTGATGACCCTTTACCTGGACTTTGGCGAAGATAGGTACTACGTTTTTACCTATACAAAAAGCGTGATGCAGGTTTCATCGAACAATCCCGAGTTTGTTCAGCCCATTGAACAGCAAAAATCGAGCGAGACCAGGCTAAAGGTTAAACCCGGCGAGCCAGGGTACCGTTACCTCATAGGTACAAAAAAAGCTCTGGACCAGGCCCAACAGCGTTACAACCAGCTCATGTCCGGTGATGAGGACAAGGTGGCACCTCCCGAGGATGAAGTAGTTGAGGAAGGAAGGGATAAGGTAAAGGAGAAAGGAGAAAAGAGAAATTAAACTTATCCGCCTACCGGCGGAGCTTGTCCGGCTCCTGACGAAACTTGTCCGCCTACTGGCGGATTCCAAATTCAGAACTTGTCTGGTGGTTTAAGCCCCGAAGAGGCGGAATAAGTAGCAAGGGGCACAGCCCCTTGTACGGGGCGAACAATTTTTTACAAGCCCTGAAGGGGCGGAATAGGTTTGAAACGAAGAATCTGGAGTAGAATTTTGGTAAAGAGTCATTTTTTATGTTCTTTCTTGTCTTGATACAAGAAAGAACCAAAGAAAATCAAGGCTGAAAAGCCCGACCCGATGGGTTCCCCGGGGACGGAACTGCCACG
>Ga0209604_1000479_pt1 | contig 37376 bp, 28 predicted proteins | sample AD_UKC097_MetaG_FD_184405 | JGI IMG/M metagenome (GOLD analysis project Ga0209604, IMG submission 184405) | Active sludge microbial communities of municipal wastewater-treating anaerobic digesters from USA - AD_UKC097_MetaG (SPAdes) (version 2) | ecosystem: Engineered > Bioreactor > Anaerobic >... | reverse complement strand
TAAAGGAAAAACCTATTATTACCGCTTTGACTTTGAAATTATCTGATAACCATATATGTCAAACTGTCTGTTTTAGGTTTATAGTTTGACCCCTTTAAAACCCGCTTCTTGCGGGTTTTATTTTTTATGTTCTGTAACAGCCAATATTTATATTTTTGTCGGGAAGAAAAAACACCGCATGAAAAAAAACATTCTGTTCCTGATACTTATGTTGTTTCTCAGCTCCTGCATCGAGATTAAGGAAGTCCTCAAAGTTAATAGCGACGGGTCGGGGAGCCTGACCATGACCGTGGATATGTCGAAAGCAGGCAGTTCTTTTAGCCAGGCGAATCAACAGGTAAATATGACTTTTGTGAAAGAAATTCAGGACGCTCCCGGCAGGGCCGACTCAGTCCTGAAAACCTGCCCCGGCATCAGCAGCCTGAAAACCAGCAGCGAAAAAGGTTTGTATGTAGTGGGTTTTGATTTTAAAAACTCCAAAGCGCTGAACACGGCATTATACAAGCTGTTCAAACAAAAAAAATCTATTTTCAAACCCGATTTTATCAAGGTTACAAAACACAAAACAAGGCAAATGAATTTTGCACCTTTGTTGAAAAAATACCTTCTGAAAACTTCCTCAACGATGGTAAGCGATATGCTGTTCCAGCTAATCAGGATAGAATCATCTTTTGAACTTCCCGCGAAGGCCAGAAATGTCAGCAATATTAAGGCGTTACAGGAAAATGAAGGCCAGACAATAAAAATGAAATATACCCTCTACGAATTGATAAACAACGATTTTGATTATGGTATCAGCATGACCTATTAGGCTACCAGCTATCGTTGTAATGGATTTTTTCCTTGGAATATCTTTCAGGATGCGGAATTTTTTCGCCGGGCCAGCCAATGGCAATCAGCGACACGGGCATATTTTCCGCGGGCAGTTTTAATAAATCACGTATTGGATCCATCCGCTCGGTGCGTGAGTAAACGCCCAGCCATACACTTCCCAGTCCCAGGGCATGTGCGGCAAGCAAGATGTTTTGGGTAGCCGCCGAACAATTAATACTAAAATAGGCTTCGTTGGGCTCAAGTTTTTTGTCGCCGCAGACCAATATTGCCAGGGGGGCCATTTTTAACACACGGGCATAAGGATGGATGACAGATAATCTGTCGAGCAACTCCCGCTTAGTGATAACCACAAAATCCCATGCCCGCGTATTCCGGGCCGAAGGGGCGTACATTGCCGCCTGCAACATTTTGTCAATCAGGTCATTATTAACCGGTGTGCCTGTAAATTTCCGGATACTGCGGCGGGTAAGCAGGTTTTCGATAGCATCCATAATTTTTCAATTATTGTGTTTAAAGATGTTTCCAATTAACGAGATAGCACCCGGCAACTTCGTTTTTAAGTTTTTTCTGGGCTTGCAGGGCTTTCTCTTTATTTGGGAAATCGCCCATGATTAATCTGTAAAAAACTCCGTTCTTTTTCGTTTCCTTAAAAATGTATCCTTTGATATCATATTGGGTCTGAATTCTCAGCAGGAAGTTTTTGCAGTTTTTCAATATTTTAAAATATCCCATCTGCACGCCATATCCGTCAGGAAAGTTGCCGGCTCCTTTGGCTTCTATAATGGGAATGTCATCCGGCCTTTCGGGGGACACCTTTTTCTCATCACTGCCTGTTATCTGGTTGGTCCTGGTGTCGGGCTTCAGGGCAACAGGTTTCGCAGCCATTATCAGCGAGTCCAGGTTGACGGTAGTATCCTGTTTGAGGTATCCGGTCGGCACATCCACCACTTCAAGTTTTACCTTGTCAACACCATAATGAATAATATCCAGTTCGATGGCGGCAGCTTTAGAAACATCCAGAATCCTACCTTTGGTATGAGGGCCCCTGTCGTTGATTTTTACCAGCACTTTTTTTTGGTTTCGGAGATTGGTAACGAGCACTACGGTGTTAAACGGCAGGGTACGATGAGCTGCAGTAAACAATTTGCTATTATACGGTTCGCCGCTAGATGTCTTTTGCCCGTTAAACCTATCAGCATAATAAGTGCAGTAACCGGTTTGTTCAAACGATTGCCCGAAACTTATAAAACAGAGAAAAGAAAAAAGAAGCGGAAAAAATTTTTTAATCAATATTAATAGGTTTTTGTCATATCATCCGGGACACAAATAATATAATCGGCAACCATAATATATTCAGGAGAAAGTTTGTTAATGTCGCTTTGTTCCACTGTGGCAATGGTAAGTATTTTTAAGTCTGCATTTTTTCGTTTCAGGTACCACATTATTCCTTCGAAATAATCGGAGTGGTAGGTGCCATTATAATGCAGGAACAAACTGCCTTCTTTAGCGTTGCTAAAAATAAAGTGCGCCATAGTAGCATCTTTCAGAGCCTGAGCCTTGGGCAGATTGGGAGACGAAAGCCCCGCCATACCCATTTCAATCATTTTCTTATATTGTTCCAGTTCGGGGTCATACTCGATGGGTAAAGGCGCCAGGAACTTTTTCTCCTCATCGGTAAGGGTATTTAGTTGTTCAAATCCTTGGTGCATCACCAGGGATGCAAATTTGCGGGGAGCGTTGGTGGCTAAAAATTTCAGGTTCGTGTTTCGTGCAAATTCCACCAGGGGGCGATAGTCGGTTTCGTAGTTGGGCCAGAGTTTTATTTGTGTTGTCAGTTCGTCTTCGGTAATTTGCCCTTTCAGATACTTGTCTAAAGCTTCCTGCATATCAGTTTCAAACATTTCGGCACCCAGGATCAGGTCTTGTTTTTTTTCTTTAAAAAGATCTTTTGTAAGCTGCAATTCCATCCAGTGCGAAATAGGATTGTTATGTAGTTCACCAAAAAGCACCACTTCGCAACTCATGATATCTTTGATCATTTTCTGATAGGTAGTTTTTTTCCCGGTAACATTATATATCTGATAGGCCGGTTTATCAACGGTCATCGAGAGCAGAAAAAAACTGACAAGAATAATTAGAATACGGGTTTTTGTCATAACAAATTACTATTTATGAGAAAACAAATATATAAAATTTAAAATAAAAACCGATTGATTATTTTTGATGCGGGTCCAGGTCCGAAGAATCAAAAGCAAAGGGCAGCAGCCCGGCGATATCAGAAATTATTATAATTTTTCCTTTTTCTCCTTTGAGGATTACCCGGAGTGGGTTATTTCCTTTTTTTTCGTATTCGGCCATTACCTGTCTGCATGCGCCACAGGGCGAAACGGGATAGTTTACATCAAAGTTTTTTGATTTTGCCGTAATTGCTATGGCTTTAAAGGCTTGCCCCGGGTACTGTGCCGATGCTGCAAACATGGCCACCCGTTCGGCACACAATCCCGACGGGTAGGCAGCATTTTCCTGGTTGTTGCCACAAACTATCTCACCGTTTTCGAGCAGCAGGGCTGCGCCCACCTGAAATAACGAATAAGGGGCATAGGCATTATTACAGGCTTCGGTAGCCCTAGCCAACAAATAAGCATCAGCCACATCAAGCTCATCCGATGATGCTAACTCCTTATAATTGATATTTATCGAAAGCTCTTTCATGGGTTGTTTCCTGAAATTTACTCCAAAATTAGTGTTTTATTTTCAGACAGGGCATTTTTCTGCACAAAAAGGAGCAAGCAACTAAAATAGGCAAAATAAGTTACGCCGGCCTGAGTCTCAAAAGTATCTTCTGTGAGCATGGAAAATACTACGACAATAAAAAATGTCAGGTACAGAAAATCAAAAAAGTTCTTTTGTCTTAAAGACGGATAAAACAAGCAAAAAAGAAATAACAACAATCCAAACACTCCAAACTCCAACATTATAGTAAGGTACTGATTATGTGGACGAAGCCCGGAATTTTTCAGCAAGGAATCGTCCAGTTCGAGTTTGGCGGCAAATACATTTTTCACATCGCCGGTGCCCAGTCCAAACCAAAAATGGTCTTTGATAAGACGCGCCGAGGTGCGCCATAACTCCACCCGCTGCATCAACGTTTGTTGCCGCGGATCGCGGGTAAACTTATATATTTCTATTTCCCATAACAAGTTTTTCAGCCTGTTCTCAAAGTTGCTTTTTTTTGCGTCATCAACATTGGCCACCCCTTGTTCAATGAGTTTAATTTCTTCATCGGAAAGGCTGTTAACGCCGTAGCTGTCTTTTTTCAACCCCTTTGAGGTAAGGTAACGCACCAGAGTATATTTCACTGGTGAATCAGCTGCATCATTTTCTCCATACTTTATTTTACTCCGTTTATCCCAGGCCTCTTTCAGTTCGGATTCACACACATAAATCCAGGTATAATGTCCATTGTCGGTCATGGGATTTTTCAGGTCATGGACGTACGGATTACCATGCCTAGTAAATTGTTCAAGTTTTTGGGGGTTGACAGAGTCAATATTTATATACTTTTCATAAATATGGTGAACATACAGAGCGCTGCCGGATACCATCACCATGAAAAAGGCCAGCAGGGATATTTTATACACAGGCTTTGATTGTTTAAAAACAAAATAAACCAGCACGACGGCCAGCGTGGTAATCAGCAGTACCATCCCGGTAAACGACTCCATAAAGAAAAGATAATAAATAAACCAGGCTGACAGGACAGAAAAAAATATCTTTATCCCTGTTTTGTAATTGTTTTTGTAAAAAATAAAATAGAGCAGAATAAAAATGTCGGTACAAACATTAAGCGAATACCGGATATGGGAAATTATAAAAATATCGCGGATATCCTGCACAGGGCCGGAATGGAACAAATAGAAACTGTAGACTCCCGAAATAAAGGTTCCGGCAATGTGGGCAAGCAAAATATTGTTTAGCGTTTTTCCCGACAAGGCCGGGCTGGTAGATAGAATTACGGGCAGCGCCAGCAGGGGCAGTTTGATGCGCAGCTCCGCGAGTGCAGTTTCAAAATCATGGGTACAAAACAGACCAACAACATGGAGTAAATAAAGCAAGGTGAATACCAGGGCGGCTTTGTTATGAAAAAAAGCTTTGAATTTAGCGGCCAGCCTGCCCTCAGCCAACCAGTTGGCCAGAAGCACAAACTGGGCGACGCTCATGACATAAAGCGACAAAGTCAGCGACATAGCCATGCCGGTAAGCCCCAAAATGTAAATATACCTGTGAATGTCAGATCTCTGTAGCCGCATAACTCACAAAAGAAAAATTTCTATGCCGGAAAGGTCCGGATTTCTATTTTTTGCTTTTTTTCCCTGTTTCGCTATGGGTGCCATTAAGGATAGATTTATATCGGGAAGTATCTTTTAGTATTTCGATGGCCTTCATCACATCGGGATCATCCTTCAGCGACGATTCAATACGACCTTTCTGATAATAATACAGCGGGATGATATACATTTTCATCATTTGTTTTATCTGCTCCTTGTTCGCAGTCAGGTCGTTGCTTTTTTCTTTTGTAATTTTTTCTTTCAGCAGATCAAAATCATTTTTTATGGCATCATAATATTTTTCGGTTTCGGCTGCTTTTTTCAGATCATCCAGCACCAGTTCGCTTTCCGTCAAATAGGAGTAATCTTTATTTTTCAGGTAGCTGATAAAATCATTATAAATCTCGTCCGTAACCACAAAATCGGCTGCCGGGGCAATGGAGGGTGTCTTTCGGTAAAAATAAACGGCAAAGTCGAAAAAATGATTTTTTTCTATCAGGGCCAGGGCTATATTGCTTAATTCGGGTATTTCCTCAATAATATCCGGTTCTATTCCGCTGCCTTCATACACTACCCTGCCATTTTTTGTAGTAAATGCTTTGCGCAGCGAATCGGGCAGTACGGGAGCGTTTCCGTCTTCGTCTTTATTAAAATAGTCCATCGCCTGAACACAACGGCCGCTGGGAATATAATACTTGGCAATGGTAATTTTCATCTCCGAATTGTACGACAGGGGGATAATATTTTGTACCAGGCCTTTTCCGAAAGTCCGTTGACCAATAATAATGCCCCGGTCGAGATCCTGAATGGATCCTGCAAGGATTTCTGATGCAGAAGCCGAGCCTCCATCCACCAGGATAACCAGAGGAATTTCGGTATCAACGGGTGCTCCCTGAGTTTTGTGAATATGATTCTGGTCTTTGATTCTTCCCTTGGTGCTGACAACAAACTGCCCCTTATCCATAAAAATATTGACAATGTTCACTGCTTCATTGAGCAGTCCGCCGCCATTGCCCCTCAGGTCGATGATGACGCCTTTGAGTTTTTTGTTCTCGTTGAGTTTAACAAAAGCATTTTTTACGTCATTACCGGCGTTTTGTTTGAACTCGCTCAGATTAATGTAACCGATGCTGTCGGCCACCATTCCGTAATAGGGGACATTATCAATTTTTATTTCCTGTCTGGTAATTTCTTTGGTGAAAGCTGCCTGTGCAGAATCGCGTTCGAGCAACAAAGAAACATTGGTTCCCGGCTGGCCTTTCAGAGCGGTGCTAACTTCGTCCACGGTTTTTCCGCGGGCAGTTTTTCCGTTGATTTCAAGTATTTTATCTCCGGCTTTCAATCCGGCTTTGTCGGCAGGTGAATTTTCATAAGGTTCCGAGATAAACACATAATTACCCCTTTTATGTATCAAGGCGCCAATGCCGCCATACTGCCCGGTGGTCATAAACTTATAATCTTCTATATCCGATTCGGGGATGTACACCGTGTAAGGGTCGAGGGATTTCAGCATAGCATCCATGGCTGTTTTCATCAACTGTCCCGGATTCAGGTCATCAACATAATAGGTATTGAGTTGCTTATAAAGAGAGACAAATATGTCGATGTTTTTGGAAATCTCAAAATCGTTCTGAACCTGATCCTGCGCCCGGCCCACCAATGCCGGCACAGATAGCAGTGTCAGCGTTAAAAAAAGTATTTTTATTTTCTTCATTTTATATTTATCAATTACGGGACCGGGTCATAGCCGCTGCCGCCCCAGGGGTTACACGAAAGGATTCTTTTCAAGGTAAGCCATCCGCCCTTGAATGGCCCATATTTTTGTATTGCTTCTACTCCATAAGCGGAACACGATGGTGTGTAACGGCACGAAGGCATCAGGTAAGGTGATATTCCGTATTGATAAATTTTAATCAACAGAATAAAAAATTTTCCGATATACTTTTTCATATGTTTTGTGCCAGATACTTTAAAATTAACTGAACTTTTGCTTCTATTTCCCGGTAAGCGGATGTTTTTTCACTGCTGTAAGAAAGCATCAACGCAATATGTTTATTTTTTTCTTTCAAAGAAACGGACAACAACTCCTTATTATTGCGATAGGCTTCTCTGACATACCTTTTTATTTTGTTGCGGTCCACGGCTTTTTTAAAATGTCTTTTGGCAACCACCACCAGCAACTGTACCGGTGGCTGCTGAGTGTCCGGCAGGTCAATCCATTTAACGGCAAAGGGATACTGAAAATATTTTTTTCCTTCTGCCATCAGGAGGCTTATGCTTTTTTTTCCGCACAAGCGTTCATCTTTGCAAAAGGAGGGCATTGTCGGGAGGTTTCTGATTATTTTTTCACCTTATCGAGAAAGGCGTCAATAGCCATCGGCATAGAGGTGAAACTTTGCGAGGGCCCGAAAACACTTATATTCAGGCCTGCATCGATGGCTGCGTTAAAAGTTGTATTTCCCCAGGTAGCAATTACCATTTTGTTTTGTTTAAAATCCGGGAAGTTTTCGAAAAGCGCTTTGATTCCGAACGGACTGAAAAACACCAGCATATCTGTCTTGGCAATGTTGATATCCTGTTTGACTTCCATATTGGGGATGGTGCGGTAAATCATGGCCTTACGAACGGGTATCTTGTTGGTCTGAAGCAGGTTGACGATTTCCTGTTTGTGGCCTTCCGTGCAGGGTAAAAGAAATTTTTCCTGCAAATGTTTTTTTATGATGGTAATGAGTTCTTCGGGTTTTTCTTTGCCGTTGAAGATTTTTCTCTTCCGGAACTGCACATATTTTTGAAGATAAAAAGCCGTTTTTTCGGAGACACAAAAATATTTGGTGGTATCGGGAATGGTCAGGCGCATTTCTTTGGCCAGCCTGAAAAAATGATCTACGGCATTGTTGCAGGTAAAAATTATGGCCGTATGATCCAAAATATTGATTTTTTCCCTTCTGAACTCCTGAGCTGAAACGGGCTCAATACAGATAAACTTCTTAAATAGGATGTTAAGATTATGCTTTTTCGCCAAATCGTAATAGGGAGATTTTTCGTAATTGGGAGGTTGCGGTTGCGAAATTATTATGTTTTTAACTTTCAATGCGGTGTTTTTTAAGTTAATAAATAATTTTCTCAGACAATCAAAACCCCTTTAAAATAAATGTTAACCAACAGTTTAACGCAAATAACAAGGGGCAAAATTTCGATGGTGCAAAGGTACAAAATAAAATAATACAAACGATGTCCTTCGTTTGACATCCCGATTAAAAAACTTCGGACAAGCCGGTATAAAAACAACAGGGAGGTGATAAACAAAACCGCAAAAAAGAGGATTTTGGCGCCAGGGGCATTCATATAGTGTATCACAAATACCATAGGCGTCAAAAATATGCCGGTAATAATTGAAAAAAGAAAATTATTGGTATTATACTCTGCGGTTTCCCCGGGGGTTTTGAAAGCAATTTTTATCAATATGATCAGAAAACTCCTGAACAAAAATAATGCGACGGTAACACCCAAAATCTCCAAAACAAAATAAAAGTCTATTTCCATCTGATAAAAAAAATGCAGTCCTTGCGCTATAAACATGGAAAGGGAAATATAATAGACCAACAGCAGGGGAAAAGAAAAAAACTCACGTTGTATCAGCCCTTCCCGCATAAGCTGATTGGTAAAATACGGCAGGTAAAAGGCTTTAAATAATTGAGAAATTCGTCTGTGTTTCACAAAAAGAATTAGCGTTCCCAAAACAAGACAAAACAGCAACAGATAAAAAAACGAATCACTGTGCCTGACGGGAATTTCTTTAGGCACAATTTGTATCACGGGGTCCTGTCCTGTGTAAAAAACCGAGGTGCAATAAGCAGTATCCGATTTTGACGAAGTTTGTTTTACATATGTTGCTGGCAGGTTGTCTTTGGAATGGCCCACAAAACAGGTTTTGCCTAATTGTGCGGATACCTCATCCTGTGAGCGGATAAATGTTTTAAAAAACGAGGCGTTTTCCTGCGGCAGAGCATTGACATTATATGTAAGACTATCTCCAACCATAAATTGTGCAAAATTAGCAAAATATGGCGAAATTGGGTTGCACATTTTTGCCAGCATATTTGAAAAATGTTCTAACCCGACTAATTCATATCCATTAAAATCAGATAGAATTTTGAATCAAAACAGAAATTGATAATATATTGTCGGAAATATCAAAATAAATTGGCTCGGTATCAATAATTTTTTTTCTTTTGTCAAAAAATTTAATCATTCAAATATTTATTTACTCAACTACACAGTATTTTATGAATTTACTAGAAAACATCTGCGACAAAGCCAAACAACTCGACAAACGCATCGTCCTGCCCGAAGGCATTTCGGAACGCACCCTGAAAGCAGCCGACATTATATTAAAAGAAGGATATGCACAACTAATTCTCCTGGGAAATTTAGAAGAAATACAATCGCTGGAACATAAATTCAATCTTGACCTTTCGGCAGCACGCAAGATTGACCCGAAAACTTCTCCTGACAAGGAACGTTACGTACAAAAACTGATGGAATTGCGTAAAAGCAAAGGCATCACTTACGAAGACGCCGTAAAACTCATTGAACAGGATATATACTACGGTCCGATGATGATATATATGGGCGATGCCGACGGCGAAGTGAGCGGTGCTGAGCACACCACGGCCGACACCGTAAGGCCTGCCCTGCAGATAGTAAAAACCGCTCCCGGCATATCGGTGGTTTCGGGCGCTATGGTTATGGTAACCAAAAAAGAGAATCTGGGAGAAAAAGGTGTCTTCATTTTTGCCGATGTGGCCATTACGCCTAACCCTACGGCAGAAGAACTTGCCCAGATAGCCGTTTGCAGCGGCGACACAGCCCGCCAGATTGCAGGTATTGAAAATCCGCGTATCGCCTTATTATCATTCAGCACCAAAGGATCAGCCAAACACGAACTGGCAGACAAGGTAAAACAAGCCACCGGTTTAGCAAAAGCCATGCGCCCCGAAATGAACTTCGATGGCGAAATGCAGGCCGATGCCGCACTGATAGAATCTATAGGACAAAAAAAATCTCCCGGCTCACCGGTCGCCGGCCTAGCCAATGTGCTGGTATTCCCCGACCTGCAGGCCGGAAATATCGGTTATAAATTGGTGGAACGGCTGGGCGATGCCGAAGCCATTGGCCCTATTTTACAGGGATTAGCCGCCCCGATTAACGATTTGTCGAGAGGATGTTCGGTAATGGATATTGTTAATTTAGTGGCCATTACCGCTTGCCAGTCTGGAAAATAATTTACAAAACAAACATATAAACTTAATAACAAAATAAAATGAAAGTACTTGTATTAAACTGCGGAAGTTCATCAATTAAATACCAACTCATAAAGATGAACGAAGAAGCCGACCTGCTGGCCAAAGGATTGCTGGAACGTGTCGGCATGGACAACAGCGAACTTACCCATGTGCCCAAAGGCAAAGATAAAGTCGTAAGTATTCAGCCCATACACGACCATACCGATGGTATAAACCTCATTCTCAAGGCTTTGCTACACCCCGAACACGGCGTTATCCAAGACAAACACGAAATTGATGTGGTAGGACACCGGGTGGTGCATGGCGGCGAAAAATTCAGTGGCAGTGTACTTATCACGCAGGAAATTATCGATAAAATGGAAGAATGTTCCGACCTGGCCCCTTTGCACAATCCAGCCAACCTGAAAGGTATTTATGCCATTCAGAAACTTTTGCCGGATATAAAACAATGCGGCGTTTTCGACACGGCGTTTCATCAGACCATGCCCGAACACACCTATTTATATGCGTTGCCTTATGAACTGTACGACAAATACAAAGTGCGCCGTTACGGATTCCACGGTACCAGCCATGGTTTTGTTTCACAAAAAGCCTGCAAATTACTGGGGCTAAAACTTGAAGAAACAAAAATCATCACCTGCCACCTCGGCAACGGAGCTTCGATAGCTGCCATAAAAAACGGAAAATCCTTTGACACCTCCATGGGATTAACCCCGGTGGAAGGCCTCATTATGGGAACCCGCTGCGGCGACCTCGACCTGGGCGCACTGCTTTTTCTGATGGAAAAAGAAAAACTCGACATCAAACAAGCCAACGCCCTCATCAACAAAAAAAGCGGCATGGCTGGAATTACCGGTGTTTCTTCTGACATGCGCGACATTGAAGATGCCGCCAATAAAGGGAACAAACGCGCAGCGCTGGCCCTGAAGATGTATAACTACCGGGTAAAAAAATATATCGGGGCGTATACCGCAGGAATGGAAGGCGTGGACCTGATAATTTTTACGGGAGGCATAGGCGAAAATGCTGTCAACACCCGCGAAGGCGTGATGCAGGGCCTCGAGTTTCTTGGCGTGGATTTCGATTACGAACTCAACAAAGTTTCGCGCGGCAAAGACATTGTGCTGACCAAACCGGGTTCTAAAGTTAAAGTTATGGTTATCACCACCAACGAAGAACTGGTAATTGCCAACGAAGCCATAAAAACGATCAGCCAGTAATGGAAAAAACACCGGCATATCTCAAGCTTCTTAATGACAAGTTGGAAGAGATTACTTTTGTCAAAGAGCCCAAAGAGTTATACGAACCTATGGCCTACGCGTTGACCATGGGCGGAAAACGTCTCCGTCCCGTGATGACACTCATGGCCTGCGAAATGTTCCGGGGCGATGTGTCTGCGGCCTTGCCGGCAGCGCTCGCCCTGGAAGTATTTCATAATTTTACGCTGGTCCACGACGACATTATGGATGTTGCCCCCCTGCGCAGGGGAAAAGAAACCGTATATAAAAAATGGAATACCAATATCGGAATATTGTCAGGAGACGCCATGTTTGCAAAGGCCTTCGAAATTATTGCCGGCTCCGGCGAAAAAACGCTTAAACCATTGGTACAACTGCTTTCAAAAGTTGCTATCGAGGTTTGTGAAGGGCAACAATACGACATGAATTTCGAACAGAGCCCGGATGTTAGTATTGCTGATTATCTGGAGATGATACGCCTGAAAACCGCGGTGCTTATCGCCTCAAGCCTGAAAGCAGGGGCCATTGTGGCCGGCGCCTCCGAACAAGATACCAACGAAATTTACCTCTTCGGCGAAAACCTCGGGATGGCCTTTCAACTGAAAGATGATATTCTGGATATATTCAGTGACGAAAAAGTATTCGGAAAGAAAAAGGGTGGCGATATTGTGGCCGGGAAAAAAACATTCATGTTCCTGAAAGCCATCGAAATGGCTGGTGAAGACACCCGTGCAACGCTGGTCAATTATTTTACCGATACCACAATAGAACCCGACACCAAGGTGAAGGCCGTAACAGTCATCTATGAAAAGCTTTGCGTAAAAAAATGTGCCGAAGATATGATGGATGCATACTCCTCAAAAGCACTGAGCCATCTCAAAAACATAAGAGTGCCCTCAGCCGATAAAAAAAACCTGGAACAACTTTCGAAAGAGCTGTTGTTGAGGAATTTTTAATTTCGTAAAATTTCTGCCATTTATTTCAACCGGATTTTGTTCCGGGCAGTTTTCAGCATAACCATATAAGGCCTGCGCATAAGAAAGCATCCACGTGATAAAAATTTACCGGAAAACGATACCATTTGCCTTGTATATTTTTTTATTTTTGTTTTATCATAACCTGTTCCCCTGACATGAAAAAAATTATTCTCCCGCTGCTGTTATCCATGAGCCTTACTGCCTTTAGCCAGAATCAAAACGAGAACCTCCCGGATGAAAATATTCAGACTGCCGTAGCAGGGAAAGTATCGCATACAAAAACATCACAGCAAAATCAGGAAATTCAGGCGGAATCAATGCCGCAAAATTTCAAATCGATAGTACAGGAAGAAAGCGAAAAATACAGTCAGTACAATTTTCAACGCAATGAACAATGGGACAGCCTTTTTTATGCCCAGAACCCCGGAATACCAAAAACTTTGCTGCCAAAACAAAACAAAACCTGCACCCTAAACAAAGTTGTTTATGGATGGAATCCATACTGGGCCGGCACGGACTATCTGAATTACCAATGGAACCTGTTGTCGCACATGTGTCACTTTTCGTATGAGGTTAATTATTCCACAGGTAACGCAAACAATACCCACAATTGGGCCACAGATGCCGCCGTTAATGCCGCCCTTGCCCACGGGGTGAAAGTTGATCTTTGTGTAACGCTGATGAACCAGGCCAACCTGACCTCTTTTCTGGCAAACAGCACGGCCCGGCAAACTCTTATCACCAACCTGATAAACCTTATTCAGTCGCGGGGTGCAAATGGCGTGAATATTGACTTTGAGGGGATGGCTTCTTCGGACTCTATTAATTTTAAAACATTTATGATTGCCCTCTGCAACCAGATGCACACGGCTATACCCGGCTCCCAGGTGAGCTATTGCCTGCCTGCCGTGGAATGGACTGCCAATAAATTTTCGGCCCGGGCACTGGTAAATTACGTGGATATGTTTATCATCATGGGTTATGATTATTATTGGGGCGGTAGCTCTATGGCCGGCCCTACCGATCCTCTGTACAACTTTAATACAGGATATAATTACACGTTGGCAAAAACCATTACTTATTATCAAAACCAAGGGGTTCCTTTATCAAAAATCATTTTAGGCCTGCCATATTATGGCAAACAATGGGCTACAACTGATAATTCTGTTGGGTCTTCCACTACAGCCACAGGTACTTCTCCCACATATAAAGTCGTCAGGGCCAACGCCGACGGCTATTATTCCACCAAACTTTGGAACAACACTTCGTTCAGTCCTTATTACACCTTTCAGATCGGCAGCCAGTGGTACCAGTGCTGGATTGACGATGCTTACAGCCTTGGCAAACGTTTCGACCTGGTCAACCAGCGCGGTATCGGCGGTATTGGAATTTGGGCTTTGGGTTATGACAACGGCTATTCAAATTACTGGAATAAAATCAGCGACAAATTTTCCACCTGCGCCACCGTCCCCTGTTCCGACACCATTTATGATATGGGTGGACCGGAACGAAACTATTACAACGGCGAAGATTTTACCTATACCATTGCACCAACAGGCGCTTACGGCGTAAAACTGCAGTTTTCGGCTTTTGACGTGGAAGCAGGCAGCGGCTCGGTGTGCGATTACGACTACCTGGAAATCTTCGACGGGCCCAACACCACAGCACCAAGCCTTGGAAAATTTTGCAACACCACAGGAAGTCCGGGACTGATATCCTCCACAGGAAACTCGCTGACCTTAAAATGGCATTCCGATGGCGGCACCATAAATCCCGGGTTCCGCGCTGTTTGGCAGTGCACAACGGATAATGTTGCCCCCGTAACCACAACAAACGTGGTCGGCGCCTGGCAAACGCAGGATTTTACGGCCACCTTCACCGATACTGACAACACAGGCGGGTCCGGCATCGAAAAAAGTTATTACCAAGTGCTGGACTTCGACGGCACAGAATGGCATGCTAATGCCTCCAGAGGTTTCTTTTGCGACAACTTCGACACCTACAACACCCCCGTGTGGTCGGTACCCGCCGGCAGCGGCACATGGACGGTTAACAACGGAAAACTAATGCAGACAGACACTTCCGTAAGTAATACCAACATATATGCAAAGTTGAACCAAGGCCTCTCCAACCGTTATCTGTATGATTTCAACCTAAAAATTGATCCGGCCACCCATAGCACCAGCCAACACCGGTTTGGATTCCATTTCTACAGCGACAGCGGCAGCCTCAGCAACAGGGGCAACTCGTATTTTATCTTTTTCAGGCAGGAAACTTCAGCCCTCGAATTCTACCGTGTGGTGAACAACGTCTATACCCAAACCAAGGTCGTAAACAATGTTACTACCAATTTGGGACAATGGTATAATATTAAGGTTATCCACGACAGAATTACCGGGAAAATTTCTGTATACCGCGACAATGTATTTTTAAGTTCCTGGACCGACACCAGCCCGCTGACCACTGCAGGAAAATATTTCTCCTTCCGCACCGGCAACAGCAAAGTGTACCTGGACGAGCTGAAGATCTACCGTTCGAGGTACTCCTCGGTGACTGTTACAGTCGGCAATACTGCTGACAAAGATATCCGCTATCAGAATCCAGGCCCGGCCACGCACGGAGCCAAAATAAAATCCATCGTCAACGACGCTGCAGGAAACCTCTCGGCAATCGACTATTACGACCTGAACATCGACTGGACACCGCCTGTGTGCAGCACCGTTCACGACGGAACCGGCACCGACACCGACACCACCACCTCGGCAACAACACTATCGGCAAACTGGACGGCCTCTACAGACACGAATTCGGGAATTGCAGGATATTGGTATGCCATTGGCACCACGCCGGGTGACACCAATATTACCGGATGGACGAATAACGCGCTGAACACTTCGGTTACAAAAAACGGCTTGTCGCTTATCAATGGGCAGACTTATTACTTAAGCGTAAAAACTGAAAACGGAGCAGGATTGAAAACCATTTGCAGTTCTGATGGAGCTATTTTGTTTACGCCTACCGGCATTTCGGAAAACGCTGACGAAAGCGTTATTTTTGCGTCTCCGAATCCGTTTAACAAGACCACCACGATAACCTATTTTTCTGCCAACGATCGCGAAATTACCGTAACACTGACCGATATGTATGGAAGAGAATTAGTGTTATCGGAAAAAACTATTTCCAAAGGCAAAAACACGTTAACGATAGATGCTGAAGAACTCAAGCTGTTAAAGGGAATTTATGTATTAAAAATACGCGCACACGACTTTTCATCTTCATTGGAATTAATCAATTATTAATAGTTTTATGCTACCAAATATTTTTCGAATATGAAAAAATTTTTATTGTTTCTTTTGGCATTTTCAGCCTTAACTACCTATGCACAACTGAGCACAGATGAGTTTCTCAACACAAAAATTACCACGACCAAAACCAAAGATGGCGTTTTTGTGCAACGCGACCTGACACGCTATATTGGTGTTGTAGCCAGTATGACAAACCAAAATTTTTATTCCGGCGATGAAGGGCAGCAGTGGCTTAAATACTTTAACCGACCTCACCCCAATGTTACTACGCTGGAAAAATATTTTAAAAGAGCCGGCAAAGAGTTTGGCGTGCCCGCCGAACTGCTCATGGTTATCGGCCAGGTTGAAAACAACTGGACACAGGTAGGCCCCTCCATAGACAAGGGATGGGGCATTATGCACCTGGTGGACAATGCCTATTGCTCTACGCTTAACGAAGCAGCGGCGTTGCTAAAACTGGACCCGCAAATTCTTAAAGACAACGCCCTGCAAAACATCCGCGGGGCGGCAGCACTCATCAAAAAATATGGCGGGAACAAAAAACATAAAAAAACCGAAGACTGGTTTGATGCCGTGAAAAAATTCAGCGGGCTGATTAATGAAGAACTCCGCGAACAGCAGGCTCGACGTTATTATGATGTATTGAAAAATGGTGTTGAGGCTCCTACCGTATGGAACGAAGCCATAACGATTGCAGCCCACCCTCAGATTAATATTGACTCAAAGATTACGAAAAACACTAACCCCGCCAAATCATCTGACTACAGCCCGGCCATTTCTGATTTTATTTCCTGTAATTACACCACCGGCAGAGGCGGAGTGGACATTGACACCTGGGTACATCATTATGTGGGGGTGGGCACCTATGCCGGCGCGATCTCCTGGTTTCACAACTGCAGCGCTGAAGCCAGCGCTCACTTTGTAATACGTTCATCCGATGGGCAGATAACACAATGTGTTGCCGTAGCCAACAAGGCCTGGCACTGCGGCGCCAGCGGGTATCCCTTGAACAACAGCCGGTCGATAGGCGTTGAACACGAAGCAACGGCATCCAATCCCAGCCTCTGGAACAGCACGCCCATGCTACAGGCTTCGGCGACAATGGTTTGCTATTTTGCCGACCTGTACGACATCCCGGCATCGTTTCACAACTCACCCGGCATTTGTGGACATCAGGAAATGCCCGGCACATCAACATCCTGTCCCGGCGCTATGCCCTGGACGACCTGGATAAACTATTTTAACGCATGCAGCGGCACTGCCCCTACCAATCCTACAAATCTGGCCACCTCACAATCTGCATGTCCCGACGACAATGTTACCTTTTCATGGACAAATTCAGGAACCGGCTGGCATATTGACGTTTCAACAAGTTCCAGTTTTTCCACCTATTACTGGAAATTTGTATCAGGACTTACTTCCTACACAGGACCAACCGGTTTTGTGGACCATGCCGACGGAGTTACCCCCCTTGTTTTTCAGCAAGGCACTACTTATTACTGGAGAATAACATGTGGCTCCAGCACTTATAGCGGGCCGTCTTTTACTATGCATACCTGCACTACGCTACCGGCAAACCCAACGGTTACAGTTGCCGCGTGTCCTGCCACGGCTGTAAATTTTTCCTGGTCAAATTCGGGCAGCGGCTGGCATATTGATGTTTCGACAAGCTCCAGTTTTTCTACTTATTACTGGAAATTTGTTTCGGGACTTACCTCCTACACCGGGCCTTCCGGTTTTGTTGACCATACCGACGGGGTTACCCCATGGACCATCCAGGACGGAGTAACTTACTATTGGAGGGTGACTTCAGGATCAAACTATGTGCCGGGAACACCATTTGTTAAACCCGCCTGTGATGTTACCGCACCAACCACCGTTGTGGCAGCAGGGCCTGACTGGCAATCCAAAGATTTCATCACCTCTTTTACCGATACCGACAATTCGGGCGGAAGCGGGGTAAGCAAAAAATATTACCAGGTGATGGACTATAACGGCACCGAATGGCGCGCTAACGGAATGAACGGATACTTCAACGATAACTTCAACAGTGCGGTAAATGCCGAATGGCAAACGACCACCGGCGCAGGCAACTGGACAGTAACCAGCGGACAGCTGGAACAAACCGATGAATCGTTATACAATACAATCCTTTCGGCAGCAGTGGCCCAGACATCGGCAAATGAATACATGTACCAATGGACGGGTAATATAACCGGCACAGGCACCGACAGACGCGCAGGGCTACACTTTTTTGCCAGCGAAGCCACCTCCGCTAACCGCGGAGACTCCTATCTGGTATGGTTTGAAGCCGACCTCGGCAACTGCAAAATCTATAAATCACTTTCAAACTCGCTGACGTTGATCAATACCTATCCATACGCTATCAACGCAGGAACTGCCTATGACTATAAAGTTACCTACAGCCCGTCATCAGGGCAAATCAAAATATGGATAAATACTACCCTGGTTGCCTCGTGGACAGATCCTTCGCCCATTACCTCAGGCAACTATATCTCGCTGCGAACCGGTAATTGTGACGGTTTTTTTGATAATGTAAAAGTGCGCAAAAGCCGCGGCAGCAGCGTTACTATCACTGTTGGGCCTTACAACAACAAAGATGTGCGCTACGAAAGTCCCGATTCTACCATGGAAGCATGCAGGATAAACACAATAATAAACGATGTACACGGCAACTGGTCACCACAGGCAGCCAAAAATGTAAAAATTGACTGGACAGGGCCTGTAACAAGCGTTAACACAACCGGAACATGGCAGACGGACGATTTTACCGCATCATTTACAGATACAGACTCCCTGTCAGGTGTCCAGGAACAATTCTATAATGTGAGTTATTTTGATGGCACTGAGTGGAGCGCCAACGGGGCTAACGGTTTTTGCCGCGATGATTTTGACAGCACCATCAACCCAATCTGGCAAATCCCGGCCGGAGGCGGCACCTGGGAAATCATCAGCAACAAGCTCAACCAGACCGATGATACTAATACGAACAGCAATCTTTACAGCCCGTTAGCCCAAACTTCAGGGTACACCTACCTGTATCACTGGACGGGCACTACCACGGGCAGCAGCGCCACCCTAAAACGTTTCGGACTGCACTTTTTTGTTGATGACCCCACGCAAACAAACCGCGGTAATTCCTACCTTGCATTTTTCCGTTTCGACCAAAACAAGATAGAAATTCAGAAAGGAACAAATAACGTGCTTGCGTTTGTCGATACGGTTACTTATGACCTTACACCCGGAATCACCTATGACTTTAAGGTTGTGTACAATCCCGCCTCAGGATTGATCAATGTTTACCTGAATAATATCCTCATGCTTAACTGGACAGATCCTTCTCCCATCACTGGCGGTTCTTACATTTCATTACGCAGCGCCGACTGCAATGCAGTATATGACAACCTCAGGGTTTACCGGTCACGCGGCTCGTCGCAGCTTATTACAGTTGGGGCAGGAGCCAACAAGGATGTTATGTTTGAAAACGCGGATACCGCTCAACCCTCATGCATCATTTATACATTAGCAATTGATAAAATCAATAATATTTCTTCCCCTGGTGTTTTAAATGCCAACATTGATTGGACGGCACCTCTGTGCGCTATGGTAAATGACGGTACCGGTAGCGATATCAGCGAGACAAATTCTCTTACCACCCTTTCGGCCAATTGGATGGCCTCTGCCGACACCAATTCAGGAATTTCCAGGTATTGGTACGCCATAGGCACCACACAGGGAGGAACGGATGTGATAGGGTGGACTGATAACGGACAAAACACCTCCATTACTGAATCGGCATTGACACTGTCAGCCGGACAGACCTATTATTTCAGCATAAAGTCCGAAAATGGCGCCGGTCTGATGTCTGTGTGCAATTCGAATGGAGTAGTGGTTATAGATGCTTCTGACATCGAAGAAAGCAAGCACAATCCGCTTGTTACGGTCTTCCCCAATCCTTTCGGCGACAACGCCACCGTGTCGTTTGAATTAACGTGCAGCCAACATATAGAAATTTCGCTTGTTGACCTTCTTGGCCGAAGCATACTATTGGCCGACCAGATGTTTGCTGCCGGCAAACACACCATAGAGATCAATTCAAGAAGCATTAGTATTTCAAAAGGCCTATACTATCTTGAATTTAAAGGTGACGAACATTCGTGGGTTGAAAAAGTGGTTCACTATTGACCCGGATTCGGAATAAGGATATTGTGTTTTTATACCAAAATGAAATATCAATACGTCCTATGGGACTAATTGATATTTCTTATTTGGTTATGCCGATGGTCAAAATAAATAGTGCAAATGAATGAAGCGAAGTGTGGACTATAACATCTGTTGCATCGGCACTATACCATAAGGCAATACATATATTAAATTTCTAACAGGTATTACAGCACCTGCATCCTGCTGGCATCCTGTTTTATAAACACGAACAACAGCAGGGTAAAAGCCAGCAGCGAAGAACCGCCATAGCTTATAAAAGGCAAAGGTATCCCTACAACGGGAGCTAATCCGATGGTCATCCCAATATTTATCACCACGTGAAAAAATATTATCGAAGCCAGGCCATAACCGTAAATTCGGCTAAAAGCAGACCGTTGTCTTTCTGCAATAAAAAGTATGCGAAGGATAAAAAACACAAAAACACCTAAAACCAGCAGGCTGCCCACAAAGCCCCATTCCTCTCCGATAGTGCAAAAAATAAAATCGGTATTCTGTTCCGGTACAAATTTGAATTTGGTTTGTGTGCCATGCAGAAAGCCTCTGCCAAAAAAACCGCCCGAACCAATGGCTATCTTCGACTGATTCACATTATAACCGGCATCTTTCACATCCGATATTTTGCCCAGCAACACATCGATACGTTTTTGCTGATGCGGCTGCAGCGCATGCTCATAGAATAGATTCACGCTAAAAACAAAAGCTATGATACCCGCGACAATCAAAGAATAATTCATGATATTTTTCCGGCTCCTTCTGATAAAAAAGAACAATAGCACAGCCACGGCCAAAATAAAACCGCTAACAATAAACTTATTGATCAACAATGAAAAGATAAACAAAAATATCATGGCAAAACCTATTATCAGGACGTTTCCCGACAATCCTTCGCGGTAAAGCACAAAAATAAACGCGGCAAAAACCAACATTGACCCGGTTTCGTTTTGCAACAAGATGATGATTACCGGCACCGCCAGCATGGCAAAGGCTTTCACGCGCGTAGACAAGTCCTGTATCCTGATATCTATACTGCTCAAAAATTTCGCCAGCGCCAGGTTCGTGGCAAATTTGGCAAGCTCCAGAGGCTGAAACCTCACCGATTCGGTAATGACAATCCACGAGCGGGAGCCATGTATCTCCTTGCCGATAAACAGGGTTATCAGGAGCAAGAGTATGGCCAGCCCATAAATGATATAGGCAAAAGTGGAAAAAAACCTGGCATCAATAACCATTACGCATAATGCCACTAACAGCGCAGCAGCCATCCATATCATTTGTTTGCCGTGTTCCTGCGAAAAATCAAAAAATGCCTTATGCTCCTCAGAATAACCGGCTGAATAAATATTCATCAGTCCTATGAAGATAAAAAACACATACAGCGCTATCAGCACCCAGTCTATATTGGCCTTGGTATTTCGCGATGTGCTCATTGGTTATTGTCAATAAGTTTCGACTCCATGATTTCCTTTTCCAGGTCGGGCCGTTTCACCTTGCGGGTAAGATACTTTTCAATCATCAGGCTGACCACCGGCGCAGCCCACGTAGCGCCATAACCCGAATTTTCGACTACGGCGGCTATCGCAATCTGCGGATTATCTTTCGGGGCAAAAGCAATAAATATAGAGTGATTTTTGCCGGCATTCTGAGCCGTACCCGTCTTTCCGCATACCTTGATGCTGTCCATCCGCACATTATGTGCCGTACCGCCTTCTACCACAGCGTACATGGCCTCGACGATATAATCGAAATAGTGAGGATCTACGGTGGCCTTGTGCTTTTTCAGAAATTTTTTAGTATAATTAGTCTCTTTTCCAATGGCTTTTACAATGTGCGGCGTGTAATAATAACCCCTGTTGGCAATAACGGCCGCGAAATTGGCAAGCTGCAAAGGCGTAAGCAGTATTTCTCCCTGCCCGATACCCAGCGAGATTACCGTCAGCGCACGCCAGCGGCTTTTCCCAAAATACTTATCATAATACTTGCTGGTGGGAATGTTGCCCTCCGACTCGCCCGGCAGGTCCACCCCCAGTCGTTTTCCCACCCCAAAACTCAGCACATGGCTGCGCCAGGCATCAAAACGTTCCGTGGTATTTTCATATTTCTTGTTTTCGAGAATGTTTTTAAATGCCTTACAGAAATAAGCATTACATGATGTCTGTATGGCACCGTGCAAGGCGATAGGCGAATAATGCCCGTGACATTTCACCATTTTCCCCTGCGTTAATGGGAATCCGCCATGGCAGGGATAGGCCACCGTAGTATTCAGCACGCCTTCCTGTAAAGCAATAAGTCCTATCAGTGGCTTGAAAGTTGACCCCGGAGGATATCGCCCCGACAAAGCACGGTTGAAAAGGGGCAGGTTTTTGTCCGAAATAAGTTTCAGATAATTCTTGGTCCGGTCGCGGCCCACCAGGATGTTGGGATCGTAGGTAGGACTCGATGAAATAGCAATGATGCCACCTGTTTGGGGATCGATAGCCACCACGCTGCCCCGCTTGTCTTTCAGCAGCTGTTCGGCATACGACTGCAGTTCAATGTCCAGGGTGGTAAACAATTTTTGGCCGGCCCTGGCTTTCAGGTCGTATCTCCCTTCCATATAACTGCCCATATCCCTGCCATGAACGTCCACCATGATAATGTGGTAGCCCTTCTTTCCACGCAATTCCTCTTCATAGGATTTTTCCAGGCCGCTGATACCGATATAATCGCCGGGGCGATAATACTCGTTGGTATCGATAAGTTCAGGGGTAGCTTCGCCGATATAACCCAGTATCTGTGCTGCATACGGCTGAGGATAGTTACGGATAGTCCTGGTCTGTATATAAAATCCAGGATATTCCAGCAGTTTTTCCTGAAGCATAGCATAGACTTCCTTGGGCAATTTTTCTTCGATAATTGTAGGAAGATAAGGCGAGTATTTATAGGCGGCTTTAAGCTTTTTCCTTAAATCGGCCTGTACTATCCCTGTGAAGGCGCAAAACCCAGCAGAATCAAAATTATCGGGAATCTGTCGCGGAATGGCCATCAGGTCGTAGGCAGCTTCGTTGAACAACAAGAGTTTTCCGTTGCGATCATACACCAGGCCACGCGCAGGATATTCGGTGATATAGCGAAACGCATTGTTGCGGGCCGACGACTGATACGTGTTATCAATAACCTGCATATAAAACAAACGAATCAGAAATATCACGCCAAACACTAAAAAAATGCCTGAAATAACATAACGTCTGGACGAATAATTTTTCTGAAGCCGCATCACAAAATTTTAAACATCAAAATTAGTGATTTCTCACGAAGCCTTTAATTAATAATGGCTAAATCTTTTTTGGGCTGAAGTGATGACACCTCTGGTGTAATCTTTTCCATGCGCGCAGTCGTACTCCCACATGCACGGGTGGCAGGCGGTTCAGGCCGGTACTGAGAATCCGATGAAAAATTGATTTTCAATGGCCCCTATCCCAAAGGGGGTTGAAAATCAATTTGGGTTAGTGGCGGTCTGACTTGGTAAGCCATGTGCGAGTGGCGGTCAGGCTGCCACTAGATGCTACCTGCGACGATAGAATCGGCAAGGCACGGGCACGTGTTTTTAGTGGGAGCACGACTTGCTTACAGCGCTGGCCTGTGCGCAGTCGTGCTCCCACATAAGCCACCGACCGTGGCTGTCATGACCACGCCACGCAGGCAGGCCGCATTCTTCCCGGTGTTTCTCATAATTTGAAAAGCGAAAACAAATTCAAAAATTTGAAGTTTATAAAAATGTACGGCAGATAATTGCCATAAAATATCATATTTTGATTTTGGCATCTCAAAAAAGATGTTATCATTTATTTTCCCGATTTCCCTACGAAACAAGTTTTTTGATAATTTTGCACCAAATTAGCAACAAATTAAATACATCTAAAAAAACGGAACATTAATAAATTTTCAGCCCAATGAAAAAAAATCTATCTTTCAGAGTTTATAACTCGACACGTTTAAAAGGCCTGCTGGCCGGATTATTAACAATGTTATTTGTCAGCGGATCATACGCCCAGTATGTTTCTGTAGAAAGAGCAAAAACAGTGGCAAAAAACATTTACAAAGAATGTTTTTCAACTCCTTCGAAGTCCGCAGCTCAGGTACAGATAGCAAATGAAAAAACGTTATATACTCATGAAATTCCCACCATGTATGTGTTTAATATGGATCAGGGTGGTTTTGTTTTGGTAGCCGCCGACGAAAGGATAGAACCGGTGTTGGGTTATTCGTCCACAGGCGTTTTTGATATGAACGACCTGCCCTGTTGCCTTACCTGGATGATTGATCAGTACAATGCCCAAATATTTGAAGTAGCTTCTGACGATGTGTCCAATAACATGTACGAAGTGAACGAAAACTGGGTAAAATACGAAAACCCCAATTTTCAACAATCCACGCAGCAGTTATTGGCCGTTGGCCCGTTGACGACCACCACCTGGTCGCAGGGTTGTTATTATAATGCCATGTGTCCGGCCGATGCCTCACTGGGAAACACCCGATGCGGCCGCTGTCCTACAGGATGTGTGGCCACGGCCTTTTCGCAGGTGTTAAAATATTATAACTTCCCGGCACAGGGTGTGGGCACAAAATCATACGCGCATGATACTTATGGCACCATCACCGCCAATTTTGCCGCCACCACCTACGATTGGGCTTCTATGCCCAATAAGTTGCTCAGCAACAATCAGGCAGCAGCCACCTTGTTATTTCATGCCGGTGTTTCCATTAATATGGATTACGGCCCCAGTGGCTCCTCTGCTTATACCACTGACGTAAGAAAAGCCCTTGTCAACACGTTCAAATATGCTTCTTCAGCACAATACGTTTCTAAAACATCTTATTCGGAATTGCAATGGACAACCATGGTCAAAGCCGAACTTGACGCTTCACGCGTTGTTCTCATCAACGGGTATGATGAAACAGCCAAAGCCGGCCATGGATTTGTCTGCGATGGTTATGATGCCACCGACCACTTCCATATCAATTGGGGATGGGGCGGTAGCTGCGACGGATACTTTCTTTTAAACGCCCTCAGTCCTTCATCCTATTCATTTAACTCCTCGGTGGGCGCAATCAAAGGGATTACCCCTTCAGTCACCGCCTGTGCCTGTTCAGGACAACAGACCTTAACCGCTACCACAGGCACCGTAACCGATGGCAGCGGGTCCAACAATTATGCAAACAACCTAGATTGCAAATGGCTTATCAAACCCACCAACGCCGGCTCCGTTACGCTGACCTTTACCGCCTTTGCTACTGAATCAAACTACGACAAAGTAAAAGTGTATGACGGAGAAACAACAAGCGCACCATTGCTCGGCACTTTCAGTGGCTCCACCCTGCCGGGACAACTGACAGCTTCCTCAGGAAAAATGCTCATCCATTTTACTTCCGACGGCTCATCGGTTAATGCCGGATGGAGCGCCAATTATGTCGGCAACCCAATAACCACCTACTGCAACGGAACCACCACGCTTAATGCCGCCTCCGGCACTGTAAGCGATGGCAGCAGCAGCAACAACTACAGCAACAACTCCGACTGCTACTGGCTGATTTCCCCTACCAATGCTGCTTCTGTAAAACTCACTTTCACTTCGTTCAAAACCGAATCCACCAACGACAAACTGTATATTTATAACGGCACCACCACCAACGCACCCTTGTTAGGCACTTACAGCGGCAGCTCCAAACCACCGGCGCTCAGCGCTAGCAGCGGAAAAATGCTCCTGCGCTTTGTTACCAACGGCTCGGTAACAAAATCGGGATGGTCGGCCAAATATACATCCACCAAAGCTTTTTGCTCTGGAACCACTACGCTGACTGCCAACACCGGCACTATAACCGATGGCAGCGGAAGCAAGTACTACGACCATAACGCCGACTGCAAATGGATTATTAAACCCTCGGGCGCCGGGTCGGTAACCCTCACGTTTTCGGCTTTCAGCACTGAGTCTGGCGTTGACCTGGTGAGGATTTACAACGGTGAAACCACCAACGCACCACTGCTGGCCACATACAGCGGCACGGGTTCTATACCGGCAGCCGTAACCGCAAGCTCAGGCAAAATGTTAGTGTGGTTTACCACCAATGCTACCAACAAATATGCTGGTTTTGCTGCCAACTATACCTCTTCGGCCAAAAACGTTGCCGGCATGGTGGACGAAAATACTGATGACGATATCGTGAAGATTATGCCCAACCCAAGCAACGGAAAATTCAGCCTGGAGTTTCCGGAAATGAGCGAAGCAACAGCTTTTTATATTACCGATGTCACGGGCAGGATGATTTATTCCCGTGATCTCCATCCATCAGGTAATGTACAGAAAATTGACCTGTCGATTAACGTGGCTAACGGGATGTACTACCTGACCATCAACACGCCTCAGGCCCGAATAAGCCGGATAATTGTCATCAACAGAGAAAACTAATCGGCCACAGCGTATCAATTTTGAATTATTAATTTTATTATACGACTTAACATGAAAAGATTCTTTCTTGTGACTATCTTATTAGGTGCTTTGCTCACGTCCAATGCACAAAACAAAATAAAGCCCCAGATACTCAAGGGTGTCGAAAAAATGTCGCCTTTGAAAAAAGCACATGGTAACGATACTGACATATCAAGAACAAATACAAAGTTCATGAAATCCGGTGCCGGCACCCTGCAAGCTGAAAAGAAAACCGTGCAGAACAAATTTTCCCCTAAAAGCAACGGTATCTGGGACGTGCAGTTTGCGCACAATGTAACCATTGGCAGCGGTATCGAAACCGATGGCAGCCATTTTTATGTGTCACAGTGGAATCTGGATTCTATCTTTGTGTTCAACCTCAACGGCACCGCCGCCGGAAAATTCAAACTGCCGGTAACAGGCATCCGCGACCTGGCCTATGACGGGACATATTTCTACGGCTCCGACGCCTCCAATATCATTTACAAAATGAATTTCAATACCTACCAGATTGCCGACTCCATTGTATGTCCGTCTTACATCAATGTCAGGCATATCGCCTACGATAATGTCAACAATGCTTTTTGGGTTGGAGACTGGGACAGCGACATATACCTGGTTAACCAGTCGGGCACGGTGATAAACACCATCTCTGCCATTGACCATGAACTTTACGGCATGTATGGTTCAGCCTTTGACAACACCACGGCAGGCGGGCCTTACCTGTGGGTGTTCGATCAGGGTGGCTACGGCTGCGATATCGTCATGATAAAAATTTCCACCGGCAAACAAACTGGCATCATCCACGACTGTTCGGGCGATGTGGCTTCAGACCTTCTGGAACCTATCGCCGGAGGATTGTTTATTCATCCCGACCTGGTGAGTGGAACGGTTACTCTCGGAGGTATCATTCAGCGTCAACGTATTTTTGGCTATGACCTCGCCTCGGTAGTGGCTGCACATGATGTAGGCGTAGAAGATGTTCTCTCGCCCATTTTATCATCGGGCTGTTCGCTGAGCAATAACGAAAACATCACCGTTCGCCTCAGAAATTATGGTTTAAACAGTGCCGGCAACTTCAACCTCCACATGAACCTCAACGGGGTGGATTACAACAAAAACATTACCACTACCATGAACAGTTTTGCCACGCTGGATGTTACCTTCTCCGGCACCTTTGATTTTTCGCAACCTCTTGTTTATAAGATGGAATTCAACACCGCCTACACCACCGACCAGAACACCAGCAACGATACGGCGTACTACCGTGTCATCACCGGAAACGGCCTGATAACCGTAGATGTATGGACTGATAATTATCCCTCCGAAACGTACTGGGAAATTTATAATAACTATACTTACGACCTTTACGGCTCTGCTGAAAGCATGACCGATACCAACGCTTTTTATACCACCGACATGTGTGTAGACACCAATCTTTGTTACGGATTTACCATCTTTGACGAATACGGTGATGGCATGGCCCCACCGGCATATTACGAAATTTTCTTTAATGGCAATTCCGTGGCATACGACGATGATTTTACCGGCCTCTTTGAAGAAGTGCCTTTTATCGGATATTGCGATTATGCCGACCTGGGAGTTACCGGAATTTTATCGCCTGTTTCATCCTGTGAACTTAGCAGCGAGGAGCTGGTTACCGTGATCGTTAAAAACTTTGGCACCCAAACCATCGATACTGCCGAAGTAGCCTTTTCTCTGGGGGGCACTACCTATACCGAACCCATTTACGGCCCAATTAATTCACTGGAAGAAGTAGAATACACCTTTATAAATCTGTGCGACATCTCGGCTCTCGGCACACAAAATCTTATGACATACACTGTGTTGACAAACGATATGAACGAACATAACGATACCACCATCAATGAAATTGAAAATTACATTCCTGCATCGCTGCCCTATAACGTGGATTTTGAAAACGAGGCCGTTAACGGACAGTTACTGGTGGAAGATGAAAACCAGGACTATTTCAGCTGGTCGCTGTATGATAATGGCGGCATGAACAATTCGAGCTGCGCCATTTATTCTTTTAATCCGAACGAACCGGCCAACGACTGGCTGTTTTCAAAGTGCATCCTGTTGGATTCCGGGCAACAATATGCCCTCAACTTTTATTATAAAGCCCAGGATATCAATTATCCCGAAAAACTGAAAGTGCATCTGTGCGAAGCACCCTCCTCAGCAGCGGCATTTACCGAAACCATCATCAATCTGGACAACATCACCGACACTACCTTTGTGCCCGCCAACGTGCTCTTTGATGTAAACGACTATGGCAGCGGAAATTATTACCTGGGATTTAATGTGTATAGCACGTTGAGCGGCTGGAATCTTTATATTGATGAGATTTCTGTGAGCCTCCCTGCAGCAATATCCGAAATTAACATCGCCAAAAAAGAATTTTCGGTATATCCAAACCCTGCATCTTCCACATTGACCATCACACAGATATCAGGCCAGCCCAAAGGCAACAACACGGCTTTTGTATATGATATACAGGGACAGCTGCTGATGCAACACGACTTTTCTGCCTGCAAAACAGAAATTGACGTTCAGCAACTCTCTAACGGGCTATATGTTCTGAAAATCCAAAGCGACGAAGGTTTCTGGCTGAAGAAATTCATAAAGAAATAACTGTAGAAAAACACGTGCTGCTAAAAGCCACGCCTCCTCCAACTTCCTTTTGTTAACAATAATTTTCTGCATTTACTTGCTTTCAGGTTTCTTATGTATTATTTTTGCCAAATGGTTAAACCATTTATTTAAAACACATGGTTAATAAAGAACATCCTCAAACCACCCAGGAAATCATTTTTGAGGCCGCAAAACGGGTGTTTATCGAAAGAGGTTTCGATGGCGCCCGCATGCAGCAAATTGCCGATGAGGCGGGCATTAACAAGGCTTTGCTTCATTATTATTACCGCAGCAAAGACAAACTCTTTGATGCCATTTTTGCCGAAGCTTTCATGAAATTTTTGCCCAACATTTCGCAAATTATGATGTCGGACGAATGTTTTGAGAGAAAAATCAGACTTTTTATTTCGCACTACACCGATATGCTGATGGATAACCCGCATCTGCCTTTGTTTATCATGCACGAGATACAAAGGAAACCCGATATGATTGTAAAAATCCTGCGCAGTTCGGGCATCAATCCCGCCGTGGTTGCAGTTCAATTACAAAAAGAAGCAAAAGAGGGCAAAATTCGGGACATCCCCCTGCCCCACCTGATGACAAACATTATCGGAATGTGCGTATTGCCATTTATCGGGCGACCAATACTCGAAGGATTATTGTTTAATGGGAACAAACAGGCTTTTGACCATTTTTTAAAGGAAAGAAAAATTTTAGTTGCGGATTTCATTATTAATGCCTTACAAAATAAGTAACTTATCCCATGAAAAAAATACTTTTGCTATTCGTTGTGTTTCCCTGGATGCCTCTTTTCGCACAGCAGCCTGACACGATCAGCCTGAACTATTGTCAGCAACTGGCGCTGGACAACTACCCGCTTATCAAACAAAAGGAACTTTTATCTGAGGCTGCAGGACTAAAGATAAAAAATCTCAACACGAATTACTTTCCGCAGATCTCGCTGAACGGCCAGGCAACCTATCAGTCGGCAGTTACAGAGATTCCACAGATAAGCCCTATGTTTAATTTTCCTTCGATGAGCAAAGACCAGTACAAAGTTACCCTTGATGTGAACCAGATGGTCTGGGATGGGGGGATAACCTCGGCACAAAAAAAACTGGAAACCTCCGGCCTTCAGGTAGAACAAATGAGTGTGGATGTCGAAATCGCGAAAATAAAAGAACAGGTAAATCTCATTTATTTCAACATATTACTGGCACAACAAAATGAAAAGGTGGTCGGAAATATTCAGGATGAGCTGCAATCAAAATTAAAAAAGATCGAAGCCGGAATAAAAAATGAGGTACTACTTCAAAGCAATGCCGATGTTCTGAAGGCTGAAATTATAAAAACCGAGCAGCAACTTATCGAACTGGCAAATGCAAAAAGTGCCGCACTGAATATGTTGGCTGAATTTATCAACCGCCCCCTTTATGAAACTACCGAACTAAAAATCCCTGACGACATTGCCATCGTACCTGTTTTTGACAACAAACGCCTCGAAATGCAACTGCTTGATCTGCAAATGAACAAGCTTGACATCTCAAAAAGCCTTGTAAACACGAAGGTGATGCCCCGCTTCTTTGCTTTCGGGCAGGGTGGATATGGCCGTCCGGGATTTAATATGTTGTCAAACGATTTTGACTTTTTCTATATCGTCGGAGCAAAAATGACCTGGAATATTTCCGGATTTTTCCAGTCGGGCAGGGAAAAACGCATCATCGACATTCAGAAAAATATTCTGAATACCCAAAAAGAGACTTTTGACAAAAAACTGAAAATTGCCTCACAAAAAGATGCTGCCGACATCACAAAATACAAACAACTGATCAGCAAAGATGATGAGATCATCCGGCTCAGGCAGAACATTACCAAAACAGCGTCGACACAACTGGAAAACGGTGTAATCACCGCGACAGAATATGTTACGGAACTTAATGCTGAAATGTCAGCGCGGCTCAACCTGGAATTACATAAGATTCAAATGAAAATAGCAGAAATAAATTATCTGAATTTGATGGGAAAACTATAGAATTCAGAAGTAGGATTTCAGAAGTCAGAATTAAAAAAATCAAAAAAAAATAAAAAACACCATTATATGAAAAAATACCTGTGTATCATCAGCATTGCATTATTAACCGCCTGTTCGGGCAGAAACGACAAATCGGATGCCTACGGTAACTTCGAAGCCGACGAAACAATCATTTCTTCTGAGGTAAGCGGAAAGATTATTCAGCTTGATCTTGAAGAAGGGCAGGAAATTAAAGCAGGTACCATCGTTGGCATAATTGATACTACCGACTACCAGCTAAAGAAAGAGCAGCTGACCGCACAGAAAAATGCGATTGCATCAAAATCAGGAAACATTGCTTCGCAGATAGAAGTGCAGCAGCAACAAAAAAATAATCTGCTGATCGACAAGGCCCGAATAGAAAAACTTTATAAAGATGGCGCAGCTACCAAGAAACAATTGGACGATATTAACGGGAGCATCAGCATGGTTGACAAACAGATACAATCGATCCAGACACAAAACGGCAGCGTGGCTGACGAGATACTCGCCATCGTAAAACAAATTGACCAGATAAGCCAGACCATTAAAAAATGTTACCTCTCCTGCCCTGTTTCAGGAACGATACTGAACAAATATATTGAGCAAAATGAACTTGTAATTCCGGGAAAATCCCTGTTCAAAATTGCCGACCTCAGCAGTGTTTTTCTCCGGGCTTATATCAGTGAGTCGCAATTAGCCAATGTAAAACTCGGGCAAAAGGTCGAAGTGCTTATCGATAAAGGTGAAGACAATACGGCAAAATATGAAGGTACCGTTACATGGATATCATCAACAGCAGAGTTTACGCCAAAAATAATTCAGACAAAAGAAGAACGGGTAAACCTGGTTTATGCAGTAAAAATAAAAGTAAAAAACGATGGAGCATTGAAGATAGGTATGCCGGGAGAGGTAAACTTTAACGGAAAATAAGAGTCAGGAGTCATTCCGCCGCCGCATAATATTAGAAAATGAAAAAACAATAAAACAATTTTACTATAAAAAACCCGAATCAATTTTACCCAATCAACTCAATCAACCCATTTAACCCATTTAACTTATTTAACTTAATTCCCTCCCCTCACGAATGAACAACGTCATCGTAGAAAATATCAGCAAAAGTTATAAAAAGGCCGGTACTTCGGGAAACACTCCCATTGATAAAATAAAAAATGCCAGGTCCCGCAAAAAAGGATTGAATGCTGCTTCAAACGAAATAAAAGCCCTTGACAAGGTTTCTTTCCGGGTGGATAGCGGCGAGTTGTTTGGATTTATTGGCCCCGACGGGGCAGGTAAAACAAGCTTGTTCAGAATATTGGTATCGCTGCTGCTGCCCGACTCGGGAACAGCCACCGTATGCGGATTTGATGTTGTAAAAGATTTTAAAAAGATACGGAATATTGCAGGATATATGCCCGGGAAATTCTCCCTTTATCAGGATTTGACGGTAGAAGAAAATCTGACTTTCTTCACCACGATCTTCGGTACTACAATACAGAAAAATTATCATCTTATTAAAGACATTTACTGCCAGATCGAACCATTTAAAGACCGCCGTGCCGGAGCTTTGTCCGGGGGGATGAAACAAAAACTGGCTCTCTCATGCGCCATGATCCACAAACCCGAAATCCTTTTTCTTGACGAGCCTACGACGGGCGTGGATGCCGTTTCACGAATGGAGTTTTGGGAAATGCTTCACAACTTAAAAAAAGCAGGTATCACCATCATTGTTTCAACGCCATACATGGATGAGGCCTCACTCTGCGACCGCGTGGCGCTGATACAGGAAGGAAGTATTTTAAAAATCGGAACCCCCGAAGAAATAATTACAGATTTTCAGAAGCCCGTGTTTGCCATACGATCTGAAAATACGCACCAACTCATCCGCGACCTCGAAAAATCTCCGGAATGTGAAAGTGTTTATCCTTTCGGGCAATATTTACATTTTATCCCGGAGAATGTCAACATTGTGATTGACACACTTTCAAAAACCATACATGAAAGTCATCCGGAAGCTGAGGTTTTTCAGGTCAAACCCGACATAGAAGATTGCTTTATTAACCTGATGAAAGAAAAAAAATGAACGGCACAGAACCCATAATAAAAGTAAGAGATCTTGTGAAAAAATTCGGAAGTTTCACCGCAAATGACCATCTCAATTTTGATGTGTATAAGGGCGAGATCTTTGGGTTTCTTGGTGCCAACGGCGCAGGCAAGACTACGGCGATGAAAATACTGTGCGGATTGTCGGAACCCACATCGGGAAGTGCCAGCGTTGCCGGATATGACGTGTATCGCGAGCCAAACAAAATTAAAAATTGCATCGGCTACATGAGCCAGAAGTTTTCTCTATACGAAGACCTAACGGTAAGCGAAAATATCAGGTTTTTTGCAGGTATCTACGGAATGGACCGGAAGGAAATAAAAATAAAAAGCCGGCAACTGATCGAAAAACTAGGACTTTCAGATGCCGCCGACAAACTTATTGCCGACCTTCCGCTGGGCTGGCGTCAGAAACTTGCTTTTTCGGTAGCACTGGTGCATGATCCGGAGATTGTATTTCTGGATGAGCCCACCAGTGGCGTCGACCCTATCACACGGCGGCAGTTCTGGACACTGATCTATGAAGCAGCCAGTGAAGGAGTGACGATTTTTTTAACGACTCATTATATGGATGAAGCCGAGTATTGCGACCGGGTTTCGATTATGGTTGATGGAAGGATCACGGCATTGGACACACCTGGAAAATTGAAAGAACAATTTAATGCTGAAACAATGAATGAGGTATTTATAAAGCTTGCAAGAGTAAGAAGTGATAAATGAGAGGATTTTGAAAAAGGAGAAGATTTAGTTGTATATGGTAAAGAGTAGGATGGATTAAGTGATGATGATAAATGTTCTTTGGAAAAATAAAAATTACTGATTATTAATTTAGAACTTTAAACTATGCATTTTTTTAAAAATTTAGAAGTTTGGAAATTGTCGATGGAAACTATAGTCGAAATTTATAAAGCCACTGATGCATTTCCTGTAAAAGAACAATTCGGATTAATTTCACAGATAAACAGAAGTGCTGTTTCAATAGCAGCTAATATTGCCGAGGGCTGCGGCAGAAATACAACTAAGGATTTCAATCATTTCCTTGATATTTCACTTGGTTCAAGTTTTGAATTGGAAACTTTAATTATTGCCTCGCAAAATATCGGATATCTGTCTGAAGAGAAAAGCCTGTCAACAATCAATAAAATTCATTCCATTCAAAAAATGTTATACGCTTTGCGCAGATCGACAAACAAACCAAGATAAAACCATACCCCAATGAACAACATGTCAACCTTCCACCCACCCTCTACCTTTCAACCCTCTACCCGGCTACCATTTACCTTTCTACCAGCTACCTTTCTACCCTCCTCCCTCCTAACATCTACCTATCCCTCCTAACATGAAACACTTCTTCGGCTTTGTCAGAAAAGAATTCCACCATATCTTCCGCGACCGGCGGACGCTGATAATTTTGTTCGGCATACCCGTAGCACAGATGCTGCTTTTTGGATATATTATCACCACGGAAGTAAAGGATGCCCGCATCGCCATTCTCGACCATTCGAAAGATGAGACCACCCGCAAGATCATCAACAAACTCGCCTCATCAGGATATTTTATTATTGCCAAATACCTCAGCCATGAACAAGAGATAGAAGCATGTTTCAGGCAGGGAACAGTTAAAGAGGTGGTGGTTTTTGAACCGGATTTTGCACAAAAATTACAAAATGAAAAGATGGCCTCCGTACACCTGATAGCCGACGCCTCCGACGCAAATTCAGCCAACCTTATTGTAAACTACACAGGAGCTGTCATCAACGATTTCATTGCAAAGGAAAACACCTCCTCGGCACTACCCCTTCAGATTATCAGCGAGCCGCGTATGTTATACAATCCGGAGCTCAAAGGCGTTTATATGTTTGTTCCCGGCACTATGGCCATGATACTCGTGCTGATATGCGCCCTGCTGACTTCGGTAAGCATCGTGCGCGAAAAAGAACTCGGAACGATGGAAGTACTTCTTGTTTCGCCACTCAAGCCGCTGCAAATCGTTTTGGGGAAGGTGACGCCATACATTTTTCTTTCTTTTGTCAATGTGATCACCATATTGTTGCTGAGCAATTTTGTGTTCGGCCTGCCGGTCAGGGGAAGTATAACATTACTTCTGGCAGAGAGCTTTCTCTTTATATCGCTGGCATTGTCTCTCGGCATCCTTATTTCTTCTTCCACAAGCAGCCAGCAGATGGCTATGGTGGCTTCCATGCTGGGACTGATGCTTCCCTCCATATTGCTTTCAGGTTTTATTTTTCCGATCGACAATATGCCGGGATGGATTCAATGGATATGTTATATAAATCCAACGACCTATTTCATTATCATATTGAAAAACATCATGCTAAAAGGGCTGGGATTCATTAGTGTCTGGAAAGAAACAGCCATCCTGGCAGGAATGACATTGTTTTTGCTGATGGTCAGCACAAAAAAATTCAAGGTCCGGCTCGGCGGAAAATAGCGACATAACCATGAGAACCATACTGTTCATATTACAGAAAGAATTCATACAGATACGGCGCAACCGGATGATGCTTCCGGTTATTTTTGTCGTTCCATTGTTACAACTGCTCATTCTGGTCAATGCTGCCAACATGGAAATGAAGCATATAAAAATCTGCATCGTGGACAATGACCTGAGCAGTTCGTCGCGTCTAATCACAGGAAAATTCAGCAATTCAAAATTCTTTACTTTACAGTGCCATACATTCAACATGGAAGATGCCCGGCGACAGTTGGAAAACGACCGTGCCGACATTGTCCTTCATATTCCCGCAGGGTTTGAGCGGGGCCTGATACGCGAAAACAAGGCGAAAGTCCAGCTGCTGATCAATGCCATCAACGGCACGGTGGCCGGCATAAGCAATGCTTATGCCGCCCAGATCCTCGCAGGAGCCAACCGCGAGATTATCATGCAATGGTACGGAATCCCGAAAACCCAGGCAGCTTCCGCAGCAATTAACATCATTCCGGCTTTCTGGTACAATCCTGATATGAATTACAAAATTTTTATGGTGCCGGCCATACTTGTGCTGCTGGTTACTCTCATCGGAATGATGCTGGCCACACTGAACATTGTCAGAGAAAAAGAAATGGGAAATATTGAGCAGATCAATGTTACCCCGATACGGAAAATTCACTTTATTACCGGTAAGCTGCTTCCATTCTGGATCATTGCCTTGGTGATGCTTGCCATTGGTTTGCTTATCGGGAAACTGTTATATGACATTCCCATGGTTGGCAGCCTGCCTCTCCTCTTTGTTGTGGCGGGCATATACCTGCTGGCCATGCTTGGTTTCGGGCTGATGATATCAAACACTGCTGCCACCCAGCAACAGGCCATGTTTGTCATGTTCTTTTTTATACTCATTTTTATCATGATGAGCGGCATCTTCACCCCCACCGATAGCATGCCACACTGGGCACAAACCATTAATTACCTTAATCCCGTGGCCTACTTTATGCGGATCATCAGGATGATACTGCTTAAAGGCTCCGGTTTTGCAGATATTTACAGGGACTTCCTGATACTACTCGGTTATGGAATAACAGTAATTATTTTTGCCGTGATACGCTACAGAAAGGTTTCGTAACAGGAGCCAAAAGCCCCACAAAATCAGGTATTAATAAAATATTTTTGAAAAACAGTTGCTTTAATCCAAAGTTTATGTACCTTTGCACTCACATATTGCGGGATGGAGCAGTGGTAGCTCGTCGGGCTCATAACCCGAAGGTCAGAGGTTCGAGTCCTCTTCCCGCTACTGACGCGGACTTTTCGGTTTTTTTACTGGAAAGTCCGTTTTCTTTTACCGCAAAATCACTTGAAATACAGCGAATTAGATTAAAAAAACTGTTGTAATCCTTGGTTAGATATTCC
>Ga0209604_1000474_pt1 | contig 37611 bp, 24 predicted proteins | sample AD_UKC097_MetaG_FD_184405 | JGI IMG/M metagenome (GOLD analysis project Ga0209604, IMG submission 184405) | Active sludge microbial communities of municipal wastewater-treating anaerobic digesters from USA - AD_UKC097_MetaG (SPAdes) (version 2) | ecosystem: Engineered > Bioreactor > Anaerobic >... | reverse complement strand
AAAAGCACAGGCCCAGATAGGTCATATTGAGTGTATCATCCTTAAAACAGGAGGCCGACTTCAGGGCATTAAAGTGTTCTTGGCCCAAAACCCTGGCTACCATATCCAGAGGGAATTGATCAACAGCCGCTGGTACAGGTGTATGGGTGGTAAATACGCACATATCTCTTACATCCTGGGCACAGGTCATATCAACGCTGCAGACATTGTGCGTTTTCATCTGTTCTTCCAGCAGAGAGAGAATCAGTAAGGCTGAATGCCCCTCATTCATATGATAAGCTTGAAGCCGGGAATAACCGAGTGCTCGCAGCACAGAGATGCCGCCCATGCCCAGTATGATTTCCTGGCACAAACGATAGTGGGCATCTCCTCCATATAAATAATCAGTTAAGGCCCGGTCCCACTCAGAATTTTCAGGCAGACAGGTATCCAGAAAATATACAGTTACCTGGCTGCCAGTTACACCGGTAATAATCAGTCGCCACGGTCGTATTTTAACTTCACGACCTTCAATCTGGACTGAGACTATCGTATCGAGCGGCTCAAGGAATTGAGCTGGATCCCAGTCGAAGGGTTCCTCCGTCTGATTTCCCGCTTGGTCAAGGTGCTGGCGGAAATATCCCTTGCGGTGGAGGAGCGTTACACCTATTAAAGGCACTCCCATATCGGCTGCAGCCCGTAACGTGTCGCCGGCCAGTACTCCGAGTCCTCCGCTGTAGGTAGGCATTTCTGAGATAATTCCTACTTCCATGGAAAAATAGGCGACCGGAGCAGGATAAACTTTTGAGTGGTTGATGGCCATATTGATTTCTCCTTAAAGGTAATGAAATAACATCGTTGTTAATAGCGTTAACATTGCGAATGAGCCTTGAAGACTAATTTACCAGATTATCATATTTCTACTTTTTAATCATTGAAAAAATGGAGATACATTATCCTATCCCTGTTTTTTACATAATTTAATTTTCCTTCTGACAACTCATAAATCTATGATGGCTCGGCCTCCTGTGCTCTTGCAGTGTCAACTTAAGTCAATCTTTATGTATATGCTGATCCTGACTTTCCAGGCGGCTCCTTGTATTTCGTTATTATCTCCTTTTTCCAGCTTTTCCTTCCTAAATTCCAACAATTAACTCAGCCTTAGACTCCATCTTAATTTAATGCCTTAATTTTAAGTTTAACTCAAATTCTATACCGGCATAGCTATTATGTGTTACTTTGAAATATTGCCAGCCCGCTGGCAAGACCTCTTCAAAGCTATTTCCCTTTATGTTATAGGCCTCCCTTATATCCGCATGATTGGCATCCACATGAACAATAATTATTTTGAAGCCCTCAGCATCTAATTGCTTTATTGCTGCCTTTTCCAGTGTCATAGTTTTCTTAAACTCAATACACTTATCCCAGCCATGGTTTTTTGCAAAATTCACGAAGGAAGCATATTGTTCATCTTTTAAGCAGGCTACGGCAACGCGGTTATTCTTAAAGAAGGCGGCAGGTACCTTTATTAATTGTAGCCCTGTTTCTACCTCCCCTTTAGGCAGCTCTTTGGATAACTTTATCACACCATTTGCCGTATAATATTTCTCATTCTCGTCATTTACCATTTTAAGAATTTTTTGAGGATCCTCACCTGCCAGGTATCCACTTGCCCATCTCGCCTGACGCGGCTGAAAATCACCTACTGGAACGACATGCCTTATTTTATATCTGCAGAACTTTGGCCAATCTATTAGCATGCTATAGTTTATATTGCAGCAACAATCTATTATGCAGTCTATTTTAATCTGACGGTTCCACAGCTGGTTCAGATAATGCTGAAGAGCTTTGGTCACAGCATTACTTGCCTTCCAAACTTTTGAAATCTCATCGCTTAATTCGAGATCATAATTTTGTATAGGCTCATTGGAATGAACAAGACCATACAAGGCTGAAATAAAAAACAATTGATTATCATCTACCCATGTCTTCAGATCAGCTCCAGAGCTTTCCAGGCCGCTCATAAAATCGCCTTGCCTGTACCTTTCAAATGCCTTGAGGTATTCTCCATCACTCGAGTTCCCCCCAAAATCTGGCCCCTCTACGGGCCTTTTTAGACCAGATTTCATTGTTTCCGGGACCATTTTTCTTGTCCTCAGAAGCTCTGGAATGGCCTTATAATCCCACTTGTAGTTCGTTATTAGGTCCCCCCTGCCCTTCTTTACCATAGAACAGGTCGTTATGTATACGATCATTTCGTCCCCTCCTTCTTGGCATCTATTGCCTTTAAGACAATTATTCTTCTTTTCGCAGCGTTTTGGCTCTTTATTATAGTTATTAAAATAAATAAGCCACCAGCCAACTTTGTCAAGACAAAAATTACTTTTGCTATAAAATTATGTTTTTTTTAAAATATAGCAAAGTTAGGGCAAATGTGTTCTAAATTGCTAAACCTGGATAAGGGCGGGGATGCCAGCGGAAGTCGAGCGCAATTGATTTGCAACACTCAAAGCCTGCAAAACTTTAGACTTTTTATCCATGGCACTTTATTTTAATATTAAAGGCGTGCTTGTCACCTATCTGATGACTTTAAAGGAGGTATTCAGTGAGCCAAGATTATTTAAATGCTCCAGACCAGGAGATAAATAAAGACAATAAGCTTGGATTTACCTGGGTCCCAGTTTACCAACAAATAGCCAGGGCTCTTCTCGCCTATGAAAATCGGCAATCAGAATTAATAGAAATGATAAGAGAACTGGAGCAGGAAGGGTTGCCAATGATTTCTCTTAAAGACAAAAATTCCCAGGGCCAGACTATTCTATTGAAAGAAATTGATCCTTTTACTTTTTTCGCTAATTGGAATCGAAATATATCTGAAGCTAAAAGAAAAGAAATTATAAAAAGGGTTCAAGCCTTTTTAAACTTGCCCGTGAACTCGCCTAAAGATTTCTGGGGCATACCGACTATGGCCAAATATCAGAGCTGGTTTTTTTGGTGGGAAAAAGATCGGACTCCAGACGATGTACCCACTTTATGGAAGCTTTTTAAGGAGGCTCTTAATGGAGATATAAATCAAGATACCTTCAATTCTGTTTTGAAGATTAAGGGAATAAAATACAACATTACAATCGGGCTTTACTGGATAAATCCCGATAACTTCATCAACCTGGATAGCACGAATCGCGAATATTTGAAATCACATCATATTAGGGTTAATTCCTTAGACAGTTTTGATACCTATCAAAGAATTCTAAACGAGGTAAAAGAAAGAATAAAAGAACCATTTTATAAGATTTCTTATAAAGCCTGGGTCTCTAATCCTGCTAAACCTAGAAGATATTGGCTATACAGCCCCGGCGAAAATGCCAAGTACTGGGATGAATTCTACGAGAGTGGCATCATGGCTATAGGCTGGGAGCATATGGGAGACCTGACCGAGTACCCTGATAAGGCCTCTTTAGGTGAAGCTCTGAGCAAAACTGAAGGAAAGCCGGTAAGTTCTTTACTTGCTGACATCGCAGCTCTTCATTCTTTTACCCACTTGATAAAAGAAGGCGATGTTGTCTATGCCAAATCTGGTAGCAACAAAATTGTTGGTCGTGGTCTAGTCTCCTCTACTTATTACTATGATAATAGCCGTCCCAATTATAAGCATGTAAGGAAGGTAGAATGGCAAGCCAGAGGCGACTGGGAGCTCCCAGAAGGAGAACAGCAATTACCATTGCAAACATTAACCGAAATTACAAAAAACGAACATCTCGTTTATATATTATCGGAACTGACTAATGGTAAAAATGATAACCCGCAAAAAAATTATTGGTGGCTGGACATCGATCCTAAGATATGGAATCCGCTTGATTTCCCAGATAATACTACCCAAACCTATACTACCCATAATGAAAAAGGAAAGAAAAGGAGGATACATTCGTATTTCCAAAAGGTGAAACCCGGAGATCCAGTGATTTTCTATTTAACGTCTCCGGAAAAAGCTCTGGTAGCGGAAGGAGAAATAACAAAATCTGCCTACACAAATGAAAATAATCAGGAACAAATAGAAATTAAAAAGATAAGGAATTTTAAATCCCCTATAAAATTAGATCAGTTAAATTCAATCCCAGAACTGCAAGGTGCTGAACCTTTAACATTTTCTCGGGGTACTCTTTTTAAATTGACGGCAGATCAATATGAAGCTATAACCAGCTTGATCAATCAAACTACTCCGCCGATAGAAACACCCGTTCAAGTCCAATATACTATCGAAGACGCCATCAGGGAGCTGTTTATTAGCAAAGAGCAAATAGAGAAAGCAAAGGAGTTACTTCTCTTAAAGAAAAACATCATCCTTCAAGGTCCACCTGGCGTTGGCAAGACATTTTTTGCCAAGCGCCTGGCCTATTTGGCCATAGGAAGTAAAGATGATGAAAAAATAAAGATGATTCAGTTTCACCAGTCTTACTCGTACGAGGACTTTATACAAGGATATCGGCCAAATGATAAGGGCAGCTTCGAATTGAAAAATGGTCTCTTTTATCAGTTCTGCAAGAGGGCTCAAGAAGATCCTCAGAACAAATACTTTTTGATAATTGATGAGATAAACAGGGGTAACCTAAGCAAAATATTTGGCGAACTGATGATGCTTATAGAGTCAGACAAAAGGGGAAAAGAATTTGCTATTCCTTTGACTTATTCAGATTCCCTAAGTGACACTTTTTATATCCCTGACAATCTCCATATGATTGGCACCATGAATACTGCCGACAGGTCCCTGGCTATGGTTGACTATGCTTTGCGGAGAAGATTTTCTTTTATAGATCTTGAGCCTGCTTTTAGCAGTCCAAGCTTTAGAGAATACCTGATCAGCCACGAGGTAGCCGAAAGCCTAACTGATCAAATCATAACTAAAATGAACGATCTTAACAAACAAATCGGAGAAGATAACAACCTCGGGCACGGTTTCAAAATTGGTCATAGCTACTTTTGCCCGCTCCCAGGTAAAAAACCAGATGAGACCTGGTATAAATGGGTTATCGAGACAGAAATTGTTCCTTTACTCAAGGAATATTGGTTTGATAATCCCAAAAAAGTTGACGAGAACAGGCGGGAGCTTTTAGATATACATCAATGAAGATTCCCATTCAAAATATATATTATCTGCTGTGCTACGCCTGGGATAAGCTAGACGAACGAGATATTGTCGAAGTTGAAGGAATCGAATCAACGGAGCTGTGCGACCTATTTGCCAAAGTCTTAATCTCTGGCACTTCTCATCTTTTGAAAATGGGACTTGATCGTGGATATCTGCTTATTGGAGAAGAAATATCTGGCATAAAGGGGAAGATTGATTTTGGCAGTTCTTTAAAAGGTAATCTTTTAAAAAAAGCCAGGGTCTATTGCTTATTCGACGAGCTTGACCATAATATTCTTCATAACCAGATTTTAAAATCCACGCTTCTGAAACTGGCTTCTGTTGATGAGCTTGATAAAGAATTAAGGAACCGTCTTTATGAGTTACTAAAAAGGTTAAGGGAAATAGATGAAATTTATTTAAACCAGGCCGTTTTCAGGAAAGTTCAGTTAAATCATAATAACGCTTTTTACGATTTTCTTCTCAAGATATGCGAGCTTGTAATTGACAACCTCTTGCCGACGGAGGAACGGGGTCGTTCTAAATTTCGTGATTTTTTGCAGGATGAAAAAAAGATGAGTATTCTTTTTGAGTCCTTCGTCCGTAACTTTTATAAACTTGAGCAGAATATTTATCAAGTAGATCGGGAAGATATCTATTGGGACATAAGCTGGGGTGATCGACGCTTGCTACCTAAAATGCAAACTGATATATCTTTAGAAAGCCATGATAAGAAGATAATAATCGATACCAAATATTACAGTGAAACTCTAACTGAGCATTATAAAGTAGAAAAAATTAGAGAAGCAAACTTATATCAGATATTCGCCTACTTGAAAAATATAGAAAAAAAGAGCGAAAAGGCTAAATTCTCAACCGGAATCTTATTATACCCTTCGGTGGATAAAGATCTGGATTACAGAGTGAGCATTCAAGGCCATGAAATTATAATCAGGACTATTAACCTCAATCAGGACTGGCATAAAATTCATGCAGACCTTTTGGCCATAATCGGCCTATCTCCACCTCAGCCGTCAACTTAGGTAAATCTTAAACCGAGAGTTCGAGAATAATAAACTTTGGCATTCAATTTCTAAATTATCCTTTGCCTAGTCATCACGCTTCTTCACGATCAAATAACCACCCATGTCAAAGACGTTAAAAGAATCATAATCTTCGTTTTCTTCCTTTTCTTCAAGAGATTCTTCAATATAGCCATCTATCAATTCTTCATAATTCTCCTGGATATAAATGTTGACTCTCTCTTCCATTAACTTATCGAGCGAGATCCACTGCTCCCGGTCAAAATCCCAGTATATCTGATCAAAAGTATAGCAATACGGCCTCGATAATTTGCTCAGCATGGATATTATCTTTTCAAAGGGAAGGCCAGAATTTATCAGCCCTTTGAGAAATCTGACTTCGGTCATTTCCTTCTCATCGAATATTTCTTGTTTTTCAGGATCAAAACTTAAAAGATTCACCTGGTGCCACATCTTTAACGTCTTCAAATCAACTCCAACTTCTTCTACAAACTCTTCTCTGTTTCTTTTGAATAATGATGGCTCATATAGCCAGCTTGACTGATCTTCAATTCCGGGCATAAAAAGCCCTTCTATTCTGGGTTCTTCTATCTCAAATTTCTCACCAGATAAGACATATTTCCTTCTGCTTTCCGTCGTTATCTCTAGGATAATAAAATGCCGTTCTCTTTCGACCGCATATTTCTCTCCAAGTCTTCTAATAGCTTCCTGATAGGCTCGGTGGATATGAGATTCAAGATCTTTCATCATCCCGCCTTCTGATATTGCAGTAATTCAAATAATTCATGGCAATGATAAGAGTCCGCCTTGTATAAGCCTGTTTTTGGCCAGACTGGTCGCTGCACTTCTAGATTTGATGGTTATTAGTGCAATAAACTTCGTAACCACTCTTCCTTGAAATGCACATACACAGGTTGACAGAATTCCTGTCTCTTTGTAATATGCAAATATCAGGATCAGGGAATTTATGGGCAATCGCATGACAATCGCAGAAAAAAATCAGGGAGTTTTGTATATTGATCACAATTAATCATAAAGATACCTTTATATGTATATGGCTTGATCTAAGAAACGCTCTTAAAATTGACAGGTTTACATGGAATGATAGCTTTACTCCCGTATTTCAAGCTTTGAGAATAGATCAGCCAGGAAGAGCACCGTCGGTAAGGGAAATCTCAAAAAGAGCCAGCCATGGCGTTTACCAATTAATCCCTGAAGGCAAGGATATTGTCAATAGATACCCTTATAAGAGGGAATAGATGAAGAAATATCAAAGTCTGATTTTGATTTTAGTTTTAATCATGTTAACTGCTTGTGCTACACCTAAAGATATAAAGTTCACTCCACTGACTCCCGTCAAAACAGATGGAGTAATAACTGCCATGGATCTGTTTCTAAAGGCGGATCCCGAGACCCAAAAAAAGAGACCCCCTAATGCCATGGATATAGTAATTTTAGGTAATGAGAAAGTCCAGGTAGCACTTTCCTTATATGAATTTAAGGAGATTTTTTGGCTTTCTGTATATGTATATAATGATTTAGACGTACCTTTTGTGCTAAATGCCTCTGACTTTATCTTAATGGACGCAAACAGGACTATCTTTAGCCGGCTTCAACCTCATGATGCCGCCAATCTTTATCTATCAAAATTGTCAGAGCAACCTCCCTACCTTTATGAACCTAAGTACAACATTTACCTTCAATCAAATACCACCGGCTATGTTTCATCTTCGGGATATGTGAGTGCAAATACGACCACTACTGGAACCGTTTATGAAGACCCATATTATAAGCTGGGTTATGATCTGGGATATTCAATAGGATTAGCGATGGTCGGAAATTACAATAAAAAGATTATGAACATGGCTGGCGCGGTATATTCTTCAGGTTTAGTCGACGGAACATCTGTTCCACCAAAAACTGGCCTTCAGGGCGCTGTGTATTGGCTTAAAAGATCTGCTCCTGTGAAACCAATAATATTAAGGATCAGCTCTTTTAATCGTGAAATAGAGTTCAAACCAAAAGCTCCGCCAGGATAAATAATTGAACTGACGCACCTGCCGCTGGGTGTTCATGAGCCTGTCCTTTCTTGAGCCGCCATTTCGTACTCGGAAACCTCCCGTTGGCTGACCAGCGATGGCTGGTACTGACCCGGACTTTCTACCTCAGCCCTTGCCAGCGGCTCACCCTGCCGGCTCTGACCTCCATTTCGTTACCTTTTTGCTGACACCTCCTTACTCAGCATAACCTCTATCTCTTTGATGTATCCACCTCCCCACGCATCAGTATAAAATTAAAAACTCTTGACTCAAGTCAGCCAATAGGATAAAAAAATTATGCCTAGCGTCAATACGCTCAGAAAGGTGGCCGACTTCCGTTGGTTTCAGTGGCCGAAATCATCGGATTACCCAGCTTGATGTATATTTTAGCGATATTGCTTTTAAAAGGTTAAAAACAAAAAGGGCAAAGGAGAATGATAATTAATGGCAGGCAGTCCAAAAGATAGCAATGCTATTATCCATGCAAAATCTCAGGAAATTGTACTAATAAATAATGCTCTTATTGAAAGAGGATTGATCTCACTTTCTCTATTAGAGATAAATGATGATCAGGTTCAGCAACTTCGTTCGAAACTTGATGATTTTAATTTTGATATCAGGGCTGAAGCTCTTAAGACTATAAGCATAATTGGAACAGCAATAAGAAGTTCGAGACAGTACGCTGAGGCTATTATCGTACCATTGTTGCATAATTTATATCATTATTTTGGTCCTAACCTTGATATAAGTTATCAACGGCAAGGGGAACTTTTTTCTCATGGTAAACATTATCCCCCAGATGAAGATTATCTTTATCTCTTACTCTCCGCTATAGAATCTCTCGGAGGTTCAAGACAAAGGCCTTATGAATTGATTATGGAAAGTTTATATTATGGAAGCCAAAAAGTAAAAATCGAGCTTTTAGAATGGCTCGTTAATATTGATATACCTTACTATTTAGAAGAAGAAATATCTAAGTTTTTAGAAGAATCTATCAAAACATTGAATAAAAATGACATCTTTAGCTTAAGTCTTTGGTATGCTCATGCCAGGATAAACAATAAAGTTGATGAATGCTTGCACTACTTGGTTGAAGAAATAATTCTTGAGCCATGCGAATACGAATTAAAGGAAAAAGCTAGAGAATATGTTCTATCAATAATTGATTTTGATGAACTGTCTGATAAAGTATTATTTGATATGTTATATTCCTTGGCAGAATCCGACTATGATGAATTGGCCTTGGAAATAATTAATAGTAAAATAATCTTTATAAATCCGGCAAGTTTTTCAGACGAAAACTTGGAGTTTGTATATCGTTTTATATCTAAAAAATCGGAAGAGGATGAAGAAATGGAGGAATTAAAGGAGGAATTTAAAAAAGAACTACAGCGTAGGGGGTTAATGTAAAAGATGAAAATAAGTGACAAGAGACCAAAGACTCCCGAAGAGATAGAACTTGAAATTAAACAAAAAGAAGTAGAGCAGCTCGAAGCTGATCTAGCGGAAAAAGAGCTAGAACTCGCTACCCTGCGAGCTGAACTGCATAGGTTCCATTATCTTTATATGAGAGAGGTGGGCTATCTATATGCAATATTAGATGACATTGAGGCGCAAATAGCTGAAGCGGTAGCAAGGCGGTATCCCTGGGACAAGAAGGCAATAAAAAAAGCAGAAGAGGCAAGAGAAAAAGCAAAACAATCAGCATCAGAATCTGCACAGAGCGAAAGGGAGAATATTAATCGAAATCAATTTAAACCCTCGGAATCATTAAAGGCACTGTATAGGGCGGCAGCAAGGGCGATCCACCCAGACTTGGCTGAAGATGAGACTGAAAGACAATATCGCCATAAGATAATGGCAGAAATAAATGATGCATATGAAAACGGGGATGAAGATAAGATAAGGACTATCCTGGAAGACTGGGAAGAAAGTCCTGACAGAGTAAGAGGTGAAGGAATGGGCTCCGAGCTAATTCGAGCAGTTAGAAAAATTTATTTGTTGAAAAAAAGATTAGATATAATCGATAAGGAAATTAAATTTCTTAATGATAGTCCAATAGCGAAATTGAAGAGAAACGTTGAAAAAGCCAAAGCCCAAAGAAAAGACTTACTTAAAGAGATGGCTTCTAATCTTAAAAAAGAAATAGAAGAAGCAAAAGTGCGTCTAATTCAGATCAAAGAATCGTGTGTCATGAAATAATTTAGGAAAAAAGCCAAATTAAAATTTGTATGTATTCCAAAGCTTGCGTACATAAGGAATAAGAAATTGGTTTTGGGCCTGGCTGGACAGATGATCTCTTCGGTGCCAATTTTGCCTCATCCCCTCCCCAGGAGGTCAGTATACAAAATCGCCTTAAGATATAGGGGGATAATTTCTATTTATCTCTAGCTTTTAGGGCGAAAAAGCAAATTACCCCTGTAATAATAATTATCAAACTCTGCACCAGAAGAAGTCCAACATTGACCTTCGCCATGCTTCCAATAAATATAAAACGATAACCAAGGTGACGTCCGCCAATTGCAGCGAATGGTGGAAAAAGCAACAAAAGAATGAGCACAGATACTGTAATGGATAAGACTATTTTTTGGTTCTCGTTCATAAGCCCTCCTTCTTTATAAGAATTGAAAATACTTTTTTCTATTATATTTAAACAATATGAATCTAAGCCTGCAATTGGCCGTGTCAAGTTTAGTTAATAATTTGGCCATCGCAAACTCTCCATTTATTTAATTTAGCTGCCTCGGCCTGCTCTGACTCTAACAGCTGGTCGAGCTTATCTGACTTGTCTTCTTGTTTTAATTTAGGTTCAATTTTCTTAACAACAAAATCGATTTTTCTAAAATAATCCTTATTTTTTTAGCAACGCTTTTTTGGATGCCTCTCGTTACATGGCTATTATTATGGATTTCAGCGATTTCAGGAAAAGTTACATATAAATTTATGATACTCCATATTTCATTTTGGATTTCCATTATAAGTACAAGCTTTTCGGGCTCAATCCAATTTCCATAATTTGACAATAATTTATCTGCATTTTCCCAAGTAATTTTCAACTGCCTAATAAGTGTTTCCCAATCTGTTTTAGTTAAAATCTCCACACTAGAATCCACAGAAGGTAAAAGAATAGTTTGAGCGAGCCTTACCATTTCTTCCCGAATCTTTGAAAGATTATCACCAAAGATTACTTCTCTATTAAGTACTTCATAATTGATTTTAAAGGCGACTCGAAATTGGGAAACAGCGAGGGTGGCAAAATCGAAAATCTTCTTTTCGATTAGAAGCTTTGCAGCCGCCCAACGCTTTTCCTCATGCTGGTTTAGAATATAATCGATATATAATACACCGAATAAAATGCCAATCAATGTAACAGCTAAATTTAAAAAGAATCCCTGCCATTGAATTAATAAATTGAGCACAAAACATAATATAATTAGTAACACAACAGGAATAATTAATTTTTTCCATAGGTAAGCTGGCACTGGAGGCACCTCAAATCCCCTATACCTTAGCTGATTTTATTTCAGTCTAAAAATGGTTGCCTATAGAAAAAGATATTTGCTAAAAACAGCATATAATCTCTCAAAGCGCGCTCTTATTTGAGTATTTCCTTTATTATAAGATCGCTCAGGACTCTCAACAAGGTGTCTTCTTCTCTGCCAATAATTGTTTTCCCTTTTAGGCTTTGCCTTGTTGTTATCTCTTTTTTCAGAATTTCTAGCAATTCAGACAGAATTTCCTTATAATGCCAAATTTCTATTCCGTCCTCTTTCAACTTATCCTCTAAGTTCTTTATAGAATAATCAACGACGAATATTTTCTTTACCTCCTTAGCCCAGTCTCGATATTCTGAAGTTTTGAGAAAAGACTCAGCATGAAAAAACCATGTCTTTATCTGTTCCGCTACAATATCTGACTTTCCTGTACCCGGAAAACTCTTGCATTGAATTATCAAAGGCGGCTCATTAGGCTTGATAGCCAAGATATCAATATCAGTCCAGCCGGAGACTTTCTTCCCGGTTTTTTCTTTTTGGAGCTCAAACCAAATACCTTGGCGGATAAGATATCCCTTTTTAATTAAAAACCTGGCCACTACCTCGTCGACATAGGATATAGGCATTCTGAATCCCTCCCTATAAAGTCGCAGCATTATTGTTTAACGCTACAACATAATATTAACGTGTATTGACCCTAATCGTGTTCTTCTTTTTCTATTTCAATACCTGCTTGGCTGATGGTTTCTTTTATCTTGTCTTCATAATCAGCAACGGTAATTTCTCCCCCTTCAGCCTTGATTTCGACTGCTACTCGACAATCATCAAACTTGCTATTTAAAAAATTTATAATCTTGGAAATATCTGACATCCGGCTGCGAGGTACTGCGACTTTTAAATGTAGCTTCTTATAGATAGGTGCCTGTGGCTTTGTAGGGGTGGACTCTTTGACGCCCGGTATCCCTGGTATCGGAGCAGCCTTAGGCGGGACTACCTCAGGCTCAATATCAGGTCGGCATAATTCTGCTGCTAAAATAATTTCGTTATCGCTAATTTCCGGGGTAACCCTGTTTTTAAAATGCTTACAGAGAGGCTTTCCTCCTTCAACATACCCAAGCCCAAATATTCCTCGCTCTACCCCTTCCTGTATGCCTTTTTTGAAGCCTTCAGCTGAGGTCAATCTCATCTCTCCCGGTGTTTTCCATAAAGACTCCAAAAGGCCTTTTGTCTCGACGTAACTTGCCCCTTCCAGGTACCTTTCTCTTATAACCACTGGAGAAATTCTTTCTAATATTTCGCTTTCACTTCTTAGCCGATTAAATATTTCTATATTAAAAAATGTCTCTCCAAAAGTCGGTACACCCAAATCGATTTCTTTAAATTTATTTTTGACTGGGACAAATACATGACGGTAACACTTTCTTAACTCTTCATATCCTCTGGCTTCAAGGTTCTTTAGCTTCTCTTTGATTTCCTTTTTCTGGCTCTCGGTTAGATTTAGATGCGGATCATTCTGTATGGACCTCATAGCCAACAATCTTCTGAGATAATCATAAAAAACTGGTCTCTGGCCAGAATCTGGTGCCAAAAATATCAGCATATTCCTATAAATTCGAGGGGATTCTCCATGTTTTTCGATGAATTCCCATTCTGGATCGCTGTCTTTTAATATTATAAGTTTTAAATCAGGCGTATCTGGTATATCCCTATGATTATCCGGCCAAATATAAATGGCAAGTTCACCCCTTTTGGAGATAAAATTTTCCAAGAGGAGCCTTTCTTCCTCAATAATGCTCTCGTTAGTAATATTCTCTTCTCGGGTGAGTAAAATTCTGTTCAAGTTGGGCTGGTTGGTAAAATATAAATCTTCATCAGAAAGATAAAAGAGCTTTTCCTTTAGCCCATTTATAACCGAATCAATTATTGAACTCTGAAAGTCTGGTTGACAGCCAGACAATTTCAATTCACGTAAGCCAACGCCCTTTTCCCCTCTTCCCGAAAAAGAATACATAAAAATTGTTCTGGAAATTACCGTCCCGAGCTTATAAGCCTTAAAAGCGTTTCCTATATTATCATCTACAATCCTAGCCCCGGCTTCTTTTGAGGTAATGTCTTGGGCAATAATACTATCCCATTCCTGCCCAATGTGCTTAATAAGCTCTCTCCTAATTTCATTGTTTCCCAGGTCAAAATCACCCAGCCTGATATATGGCACTTTTTTATCCAGCAGGTCATAGATCACTAATGACAAAAGCCTGAGCACTCCTCTTGTCCTTTGGAATGTTGGAAAGGACCCCCATCTTTTGTATAAAACGTCAATCACTTCAGGTTTAAAAGGAAAGCTATTGATAAATCTTTGTCTATATCTTTGAACTTCATCTCCAGACAATAGCCCCTCAGTTGTGGCATAATTGACAAAATCATTGACTGCCTTTTTTGCCCCGGCTTCGTCTACACTCTGGAACAACCGTTTTCTGATAACATGCTCGATTTCTTCTTCTTCAACTGGGGTATAAATCCTCTCCGTTCGCCCCGTTACCTTTTGTAAAGAGCCGTATAATTTTTCGGCATTTTCGTCATAATGCTCCATAACGCTAGATGGAAGTGTTATTACCAGAAGAGCTTTTTCTAAGCTGGAAACGGCAGCAGTAATTTCTTGGATAAAAGCTAATGTCTGAGCCGCCAGGTTAGAATCCCCAACCTTTACACCAGCTGCTTTGGTAGCATATTCCAGGGTTTCATCCATCAGAATGAGAACGGGTTGATTCTCCCCTAGAAGCCGCGCCAATTTCTCTTTTCCCGGAGAAATTTCACCCTTGGTTAATTTAATTTGACCGGTCAATTGCTTTTCTATCACTTCCCATGGCCGGGAATCTTTTGGGTTTAAGGCAGAGCCGTCAAATACGCAAACCTTTATGCCCTTTCTCTTAGTCTCATGGTAGAGTGCTATCAAGGCGTGTGTTTTGCCGCCACCAAAAGGAGTTTGGAGCTGAATTGCCGAATCGCCACCTTTGCCCTCAAGTCTTTTATTGACTACATCAAGCAGGTTTTTCAACCCCTTAGTCGGATAAGTTTTATTAAAAAATAGATCCCTATCCAGATAATCCGCAGGTGCCTTACCATTAAGAACTTGCCAGATATCGGCAGCAAAAATATCCATGGTAAGCTTGCCCTGCGTGATATCACTATGTGGAACGGCTATTTGACTGAAAACTTTCATCAGAATAACCTCCCCTGTTTATTTTTAGTCTCTTTTTCTTTTATTGCTTCCTTTATCTTTTCCTTACCACTCAGAAATCCCTCCAGAAGCTTTCTCTCTTTGCTTTCATTAGGTAAAGTCTCAGCTATGGCTTGGGCCACTCGATAAAAGACCTCATTTTGGCCAAAACCAGTTTCGGATAAAACCTGGCTGATCTTATCCCTCTTTCCGTCTTTCCACAAAAGGACAACACGATGCAGCACATCAATCAATTCCTCAGAATCTTCCAGTTCCTCAAGTTTTCTATCCTGTGGCCCAAGGACGCTGATAAATTCCTTGTTTTTCTTAATAAATCCTTTATTCCATTGCTGGCTTATATCTATACCGCTACTCTGGCCAAGCTTTTTAGCTTCATCAAAATTAATCGTAGCCTCGCCATAAGTCCATCTCCACAAGATATAAAATCTGGTCAATGGACTTAGTTGGCCAGCTATCCCGTTATGAAGAATCTTCTTTACAGCATATTCAGTGACTATCTCTCTGACATTTTCTAAAAGCTTGTCAGCACCGATAGGATTTCCTTCATAGTCCAGAACCTTTTTATATTTGCCGAATATCTCAATTGATGAACCGATAGCAGACACAAAATAGTCGGCACCGCTAATTCCCTCTTCCCAAAGCCTATCAAGCTTATCATGTATGTGTTTTTTTATCTCTTCTTTAACATCATTCAGCCAGCCGGTTTCTAACCGCTTCATCTTACGGCAAACAAAATAGATAGATGAGGCCAAAGCGGCGGACTCTTTGGCTCTTAGTCTCCCTTTCATTTCTGTATCTATTGGCCAGGATGCGGTCACCACAAGACCAGATTCAAGTAAGGAATTTATCAGCGTTTCCCAGCCAGAGGTTGACTTATGTGTATAAACTATGGTGGCAATACCATTTGGTTTTAATACTCTGGCTATTTCCAGGAAGGATTTTTTTAACATTTCTTCAAAGTACCTTTTTCCAGCTTCAAAACCACCTTCATTATGAGAATAGGCCACTATTTCTTTTGACTTCGGAGTCAATGGGGTCATAAAAAGTTCCGGGTATAAGTCTCCTATGCTTCTTTTAAGCCAAACATAAAAGAAATCAGAAAGATATGAATACGGCACGTTGTCATAATAGGGAGGATCTGTGAACACTGCATCAAAGTATCCATCTGGATAAGGAAGTTCTGTGGCAGAAGCCTGCCTAACCTGGTGCATCATTAATGTATCTTCAATGTTTATCGAAAGAATTCCTGAAAGATGCGATATAACCTCGATAGTCCATTCTGAATTCTGTTTGATGCTTCCCGTCACTCCGCTAAATGGATTTATATCGATAAAATCCCACATCATAGGCAACGCCTGCCTCCCAAAAACATTAGCGGGAGTTTGTCGCATTGGTTCCCACCTAGTTAGTGTTGAATAAAACGGGACTGCGCGACTTATGACCAACGATAGATAGCCAATAAGCGCTTTGGCATATTCGATATTATATCCATTATTGATCATTTTTTTATGAGCCAGCTTCACTTTTTCTATAAATGTTATCAAGGCGAGTTTCTGGCGGGAGTTGAAAAGGTCACCCCACTTGAGCATGCCATATCTTTGAACACGAAAACCTAAGGTTTCTTTTGGTGGCAACTCTTCATCTGGAACAGGATCAATTCCCCACTCCTCCCTTAGCTTAGCCCTTTTCTCTTCAAGGTATCTTTCTGCGGAGTTAAAAATCTCAAGGTCCCTATCTGTTGCCAGCCGATACCTTTTCCCTTTTTCGCCAGGTTTGTGGAGGACTACCGCCACCATTCTCTGTTCTGCTTCACCGGTTTGGAAGAGCTTCCTCGTGGTCTTATCATCTACGGTAGAACCACAAACCGGGCAAACCGCTATTGCCCTTGAAACGGTACCTTTTTCTGGGTCAAAATCCTCGGGCATTTTTTCATAGCCGGTTCCAACAATCTTGAATTCTACTGCTTTGCCTTGAACATAAGGATAGAGAGATACCTTTTTCTCTGATTCCTTATTTTTCTTTTCTTTTTTTGCCAGCCAGAACTGCCGCATTAGAGGAATTTCCGCCCGGCAGGAAGGATTCTGGCAAGGTATCGTTCTGGCCCAGATATAGCCAACAGGAATTGAGCCATCATCGTCAGCAGGATAAAACCGGCCAATTTCTTCCTTAGCCTCTTTTAAGACCCAATCACCCCACTTTTTCACATCTTCTATTAGTGGGATTATTTCTTTCTCCTCCTCGAACCCGAGTTCTTCTTTGAATTTTTTGTTCTCAGGTTGTCCATATTTCTGAGGAAATTCAAGCGTGCACTTAAGAATAAGGGTAGCAACTGGATTATATTCAAGGGCATGCGATTCGCAGCCAAGTCTCATCGCTTCTAAAGGAATTGAGCCTCCACCGGCAAAAGGGTCAAGTACTTTTGGTGGTTTCCCTCCATTGGCTTCAATAATTTCTCTTCTGGCCCTCTCCAGAAGATCGTGATTTAATGAATTTTCCCATTTAGAAAGTTCTATGATGAATTGCCTTTTCTTCTCCCATTCCTCTGGTGTTTCTGGAGCGGGCACCAAAGCCGCATAGTTCGTTACTCTTGAGCTGGCCAATGGCCGGCGTGCCCACCAGATATGTAAAGTTGAGATATAGCCTTGTCTGATGTTTTTCTCTTTGGCAGAAATCTCGCTAACCTCTTTAACTGGAAAAGTTACTTCAATTAGTCGCTTATCTATCTTTGCCATCTAAATTCCTCCTGTTTTTTGCTTTTCCACTCTGCAGCCGAAATAAGGAATCTAACGACCTCAACTCTTTCAGCCGGCGTTAAATTTTCAGCCGGGTTGCGGATAATGTTTAAGATAGGATTTGTCCCAGCGTTGGTAACAATGTAAAGCCAGTAGTCATTTTTAAACCTCTTTGCCTTAAACCATTCATTTTGAGTCAGGGCAACGTCACCTTCATTGGCTCTGCTTTTTACCTCAATATACCTAATTCCGTCCTGGCCCTTCGAGCGAATGTCAAAGCCTAAATTTTCCCTGGAGACATCTTCTGGTTCCCTGCCTTGGCTTCGCTCATATTCCATTGCTATCTTCATACCTATGGCTTCAATGTCGGCATCCTCAACCATCTCTCCAGGAACCGGTATTACCTTTATGACCGTCAGCAGTTCAGGCATATTCATAGAAAGAGTCATTTCTCTTTGAATTTCGACTTCCAGTTCCTTCCGGGCTAATTCATATCTTTTTTTCTGTTCTTCCTTATTCCTTATTGGCAATTCGACCTTTTCACCCTGGGCCAATCTATCCACCAAGCTTACAATTTCGAGATCTAATTGCCCAATTAGAAAATCAAGAGACTTCAGCCCATATTTTCTTTTGATTTCAGCCTGGCGACGTCGTTCATCGCTAATTTCACCTTTAAATTTCTCGATGGCTTTTATGGCTTGAGGAAGAAGCCTTTTACTTTCAACTTCTACCTTTTCAACTTGACCAGCATAAGGAGAAAAATCCCAGATGATAGCCGGGTTGACTTCGCGGCATTCGTTACCGTCGTCATAAAGAGCAATTATCCTTCTGCCAGCTACATCATCTTTTCCGTCTTTAATCTCACCGACATAAAACCAGATATACCCATTATATTGGCCAGAGCAGTCAGTAAATACCGCCCCACGTCCGCTTATTTCCTTGAAATTATTAATTGCCCACCTTATAAGCGCTTCGAGCAAGGGATGGCCAAACGAGATAAATTCAGCATCAGGATGAGCAAAAGCTTGCTCTTTATCAAAGGTGACATTGGGATATCTATTCATCAATAACCCAAATCGGTTTTTAAAACCTACTGCTTCTGCAATTCTCTTTAGCTCCAGAGGAATCGAATCAACTGCCAAGAAGCCCCCTCTGAGTTCACGAAATTTTCCACCAGCACGAGAGAGCGTCTTTTTAAAAAAAGCCTCGACATATTCGGGAATAAGTTTATTTTCACGTGCTTTTTCTACCCATTCTTTTATCATAGGATAATTGATAAAGCGGGTAGCTAAGGTTTCTCCCATCATCTCTTTTATCCGAGCAACATATTCTTCGTCGCACTTGATATCAAGTTCACTTAATATTTCCTCCATAGTCTTGGCATTGGTGGCCGCATCAAGCACCAGTTGATAAAGATTCTTCCCATAAAAAACATCTCCAATGACATCAAAGACCCGGTCATTGCCGAGGGTCCGTCGGATTTCCTCCAGCTTTTCCAGGATTTTTGCTAAGACCTTACCTTCCCTGGTATCATCGGAGACCAGATTGAAAATATAAACATCCTTACGCTGGCCATAGCGATGTATCCGGCCCATCCTCTGTTCTAAGCGATTGGGATTCCAAGGAATATCGTAATTTATCATAAGATGACAGAATTGAAGGTTGATACCTTCGCCGGCTGCCTCGGTAGCCACCATGATGTCAGTTTCGTCGCGGAATATTTTTTCAGCTTTAATGCGTTCATCGATGTCCATTCCGCCATGAATAAAGTTGACTTTGTAACCCCAGCTTCTTATTTTTTCTGTCAAATAATCAAGTGTATCCTTAGATTCAGTAAAAATTAGGATTTTAGGATTGCCATTCATTTCATGGATCTTTTTGAATCCTTCTGTAATAGCCTTTCGTAGTTCTTGCAGCTTTACTTCATTCTCATTTTTAATGATGTCTGTGGCCTTATCAATGAGGTTTTCGACTTTTTCGATTTCACGCTTTAATTCTTCCTCATTGGCTGCCAGGCTAACAGCTTCCCATTTCTTTTCTTCATCCCATCTTTTTTCTTCTTCAAGATCCTCGACTTCCTCGATATCAATTTTTATATCCCTTGGTACTTCTCCTTCTTTTAAAACTTTTTCTAATCTCTCTTTTCTCCTTTTCAAAGATTGAAGCAACGCATAAGTACTTGAGGCCATGCGGCGCTGAAGGATCATTAGAGCAAAGGCGATGTTTCGTTTCCTAGGATCACCAGATGTCAGGTTGTATTGTTCTATTATGTACCGAGATACTTCGTTATATAAGGTGCGTTCATCATCTGAAAGCCGAAATTTTATCGTATTAGGAAACCTTCTGGTAAAAAGCGGCCGGCCTTCAAAATCTTTCAGATCCTCCTTTAGCCTTCTGATAAAAAGCGGGTTGTCTTTGTTACGGAGTGATTCTTCGACCATTTCGCTTGAAGCGAAAAATCCCGGATAAAGCAAGTCAAGAAATAACCGGAAATTTTCGGGGTCTCCTTTATGAGGGGTGGCAGTAAGGAAAACAAGATGATTAGACAGGCGCGAAAGGGTTTCACCAAGTCTGTAGCGTTGGGTTTTATCTGTCTTTTCGCCATAGGTATAAGCAGCCATCTTATGAGCTTCATCAACTATAACCAGGTCCCAGCTAGCCGAATTCAGAGCCGGCAATATATCTTCCTGTTTAGCAAAATCAATTGAAGTAATGATTTGATCATTCGTTTGCCAAGGATTTTCACCATATTGAGATCGATGGACGCCACGATCAAGGACAACAAATCTTTCGTCAAATTTTTCCTTCATTTCCCTAATCCACTGTTCTTTTAGGTGGCCGGGGACAACTATTAATATTTTATTGGCCAGCTTGCGCATTTTTAGTTCTTTTATTAAGAGGCCGGACATAATGGTCTTGCCGGCTCCAGGGTCATCAGCAATTAGAAACCTTATTCGTGGTTGCCTTAAAATGTAGCCATAAACTGCCTCAATCTGAAAGGGTAGCGGGTCAATCCTGGAAACGCTCATAGCCAGAAGAGGGTCAAATAGCGACGCATAGTTAAAACGCGTCGCTTCTATAAAGAAAAAAGTATCCTCAGGGGGAGCAGCAAAATCGATCTTGGATTCTGCAGGTTTAAGAAGCTCGAAATCAGACCGGCTTAAGAGTCTATCTATGCCACGATTGGTATTTTTAGTGTAGCCAACAATGCGGACATATTCGTCCTGTTGCTCTATTTGGCTAACAAAAACGGGTTCATCCCAGAAGGGCCCCCTAACAATATCCCCCACTTTTACCATATTCTTTGCTCTCCTTTATTGCATAAATAAAACTTTAAATTTAGCCTCTTCAAAATATCCTAGATGATTGCCTAAAATGATAGGAACGTCAGACTAAAGCCTTCTCCATCGAGATGCTGCCCCTGTTTCTGGCAACTTCGTCGAAAAAATGAATATTTTCATAAGCCCTTAAATTTTATTTGATATCATAGCATCTAATCAACTTAAATTTTTTAAGGAATCCATGTTAAATTCCTACCTGCCTATATAAAGGACAAGTCCATGTTCATATTTAATCTTAGGAAGGCAGTAATCTAAATATTATATCTATCAAATAGGACTTGACACAGATTTGGGCGATAATGTTAAAATCTACCCTTGGTTTTTATAAAAATAGATAAAAAGGAAAGACGAGCCTTCCGTTTGTCTTTACATCAATAATTATGAAAATTTTAAACGAAATTGTCAGCTACTGGTATGATTGTATCAAAAATGAAGATATCTTAGAAAAAGACATCTCGATACATGTCAGAAGCAAAGCCGTCCTTTATCCCTTTGATTATGATCCCTTTGTTTTTGATAGAAAAGATAACTTGGTCCCTATCTCTAAAAATGAAAAATTAGCAGCCTTTTCAGAATATATCAATACCAGAAATTATGAAGTTTATTACGGTTACCCACTTTTATTTTACTATGATGATAAAGAACAGAAGTATCTTGTCGCTCCTCTTTTTATAATTAAAGTGAAGTTTCTCAACAAAGATAGGAGATTATACCTCCAAAAGGACGAACAATATCCAACTTGTGGTATTCAAGCTTTAGGTAAATTGGGCTTCCGCACTGAGGAAATTGCCGATTTAAGTCAGAAGATAGACACGCTATTCAGAGGAAACCTTTCTTCAAGTAAGACTTTGGCTAAGAAGTGCCTGGAGATAATTCAACAAGAAGCTGATTTTTCTATTAATGAGACGATCGATCCAACAAATCTAACCAATGATATAAAGATTTCAAAAACCATGGCTCCTGGTTTATATAACAAGAGCCTGGTTTTTGCTGGCGAAAATACAGACTATAACATGAATTTATTACGTGATTTACTCGAATTAAAAGAAAAACAGGATTTAGATCAGACTGCTCTTTCATATATTCTGGAAAATATCTCAATAGTAAAAGGAAACGAAATAATACCTGTTCTGCCTTTTTCCGCCAACGAGTATCAGGTAAAAGCACTGCAAAATGTATTCTCTAATAAGTTAAGTGTCATTACAGGTCCACCTGGCACTGGAAAAAGTCAGTTTATTTCGAACCTTTTGATAAATCTTTTTCTTGAAGGAAAATCAGTCCTTTTTGTCAGTCATACCAATGAGGCCGTTAATGTCGTCAATGAGAAACTTAACGAACAGTTTAAGAACTTAATGATCAGAACAGGTAACAAAGAGTTTCGTCAACAACTAAAGGAGAGATTCAATGAAATAATTCTAATGTCTCAAAAGACACCTCCAGGCATCAATAATCAAATTCAACTAAGATCCATGTGGCAGGCAATTTTAAAAAATAGAGCCAAATTAATTGAACTTGACCAGCTGGAAAAAGCCTACGAAGAAGGCTATTTAACCTATAAAAATGTAACGACTCGTTTTTACGATGGGCAGGGCCTTGAACAACTATTTGAAGAATTGCTTATACACCTCAAAGAGTTAAAAAAACTCTGGCAAAGATTAGAGAAACTTAGAGTCAAAATAGAGAAGGCCTCTTTTCCCTGGTGGGAGTCATTTTTACTCATCTTCTTCCCAGATTATGCTAGAAGGAAAAGAGATAGATTATTCGAGAAACTAAATTGTCTTTTGCCATCCAGGGCTATAAAAATCCTTCAAGCATCAGATGATCTTATAGCAATAAAAGGCTGGGATGAACCCGGATGGCTAAGACTGCAAGAGTTTATTGATTTGCTAACATGCTATGTAGAGCTTAAAAAGCTTAGAGCAAAGCTCGATGCTTTTCAACCACGGACAATAATTGAGGGTAAAATAAAACAATTAGAAAACGATTATTTTGCGGCCTCAAGGAAATTTGTAGCCGATCTGTATATTCATAAAATGCTTGAAAATGAAGTCAGTATCGGCAGGGTAATTTCATTTTTGAACGAAGTAAACTCACGAAAGCCGCATGAAGATGGTATTGACTCTTATCTTTTTAAGGGCGCTCTGGACGTTTTAAAAGTCTGGTCATCAACTCTGAAATCAATAAGAAGCACCTTTCCTTTGAGTCCAGGGATTTTTGATTATGTAATTTTTGACGAGGCCTCTCAGGTCGATTTACCTTCCGCTGCCCCGGCTCTTTACAGGGCAAAGAGGGCCATCGTGGTTGGCGATCCCATGCAGCTCACTCATGTAGCCGGGATAACTGTGGATATAGATAAAGAACTCGCCCACGTCCATGGTCTGACAGAATATAAAGCAATCTACCCTCCCCGGATAAGATACTGCGATGTGTCATTATACAGGTCAGCCGAAAATTCTTTGGTTCATAAACCAATACTATTAACAAATCATTATCGGTCAGAGGACCAGATTATTTCCCTATGTAATCAAGCTTTTTATGGTGGTCACTTAAAAATAATGACGAAGCTCGACTATTCACGTTACCCAGGCAACCTGCCGATTGGGGTTCATTGGATAGATTGTCGAGGCGAGGTTTTTAAACATCCGGCAGGCAGCAGGATTAACCAGAAGGAGGTAGAACGGGTAAATAAAGTCTTTCAGGATTTATTACCAAAAATATCAAGCACTAACCTTACGGTCGGAATTGTAACTCCTTACTCTCGTCAACAAGATGCGATAGCCGAAATAATTACTAAATCAACACCTCCAGAGCTGATTGAAAGACATAATGTAAAGGTGCTGACGGCTCATAAATTTCAGGGTTCCGAAAAGGATATAATGATTTTTTCTTTAGTCCTGGCCTCACAGGGAAACGGTAATAGCGACAGATGGTATAACATTTACCCGCAGATTTTGAATGTCGCCTTATCGAGAGCCAAGTATCTGTTATACATTGTTGGTGACAAGAGTTTTTGCCATCGCAGACAAGGTGTTCTTAAGACTTTGGTAGAAACATATGATGAAATTAAAAGACAGGAAAAACTGGAAAAATATATTCTGGCTGGAGATTTTGATTCTCCAACAGAAAAGTATCTTTTTGAGAGATTACAAGCTGTAGACTTTGAGCAATTTGGCTATGAGTTAAGACCCAAGCTGGTCTTTAAAAGATACACTCTTGACTTTGCTCTTTTAGGCAAAAATAAGATAGATGTTGAGTGCGATGGGACTCAGCATGAGATTATTGAAGGTTTCCCCGTAATTGAAGATGTTGAAAGAGATGATTTCATGACAAGAGAAGGATGGAAGGTTCTAAGATTCCCTAATCACAGAGTTTTATCACAGACTGAAGCGGTCATCGAGCAAATATTGAAAAGCTTGTAGATCGGGCAAGCGATTTTATTTGCTTTCAGTCAGAAATTCATACAGGGGTTTGAAAGAGGCGGTAGCGCGGATTATTTCGTCCTTGAAATTCTCGCTTTCCATTTCCGGATGATCCTTGAAGAAATATCTTGTTCTGATCATGAGCTGGCCGTTATAACCCTTTTTGCGGCCAATGGCGCTTCTCAGGCCTTCCCACAGTGCTTTGTTTTCTTTGACTTTCTCTTCGGGATTGCCATTTATGGTGTCCAAATTCATCTCTATCATCCCGTCGATAACACCATCTTTTCTCCCCACATAATGGCGCTGCAAAAACTCGAGGTAGATATTAGGCAGCTTACTTCTTAGCTCAAAGAGCTGGCTTTCAAACTCTCGGAAAAGATTATCATCCTGACATATTGCCTTAAGTCTTTGCCACCTCTGGCCAGCATTATGGGGAATTGTCAGTCCGATAAACAAATTGGTCTCGCCCAAGGAGAATGTAAAATGTAAATCCTTAGTAAAATCTTCCTGGGGAGCCAGGTAGCCCCAGGCCGCTTCAGGATAAATCTGGTAAGGATTTTTTGTTCGTTTGTAATACTGCTTTTCGTATTCAAAACCTTGATAAATTTCTTGAACTCTGGGTTTTATAGCCCGGATTAAATTCCGGAGAATGTTATTGGCCTGCTCAAGATCATATCCTTCTTCCCACTTTTTAAACCCACAAAACCCGATCAAATCGTTTTGCATGTATAAAAACTCCTTTAGCTGACTTTGAAGAAACTCTTCAGCGTTCTTCTGGCTCTTATAGTCACCAAGCATTTCATAGATTTCACGCCAGGACAACCAGATCGAATTGACATCAATTTCGCCCCTGGCTTTAAGGTCTTCTATAGGTGATGAATCATCAGGTGTAATCACGCAAAGATAATTTTCATTATGGCGCTCAAGTTTTTTAAGGTGCGATCTCAACTGCTCTGGCCTGACGGCACCTTTCACAATTTTCGACTCAATTGCTATGGCCGTTTCTTCTCCGAATAGAATGAGACCATCTGGAATGGACTGGGTTTGTTCCTCGGAGCTTTTTATATCTTCATCAGCTCCGGGCTTCCTAAAAGCTTTGAAAACAATGTCCTCGTTTTTGGCTATTGTTCTACCTATAACCTTCTTGAGAAAACTGTCTAATAGCCGCCTGTCTCGCTGCAGGGTTTGTAATAAGGCATTGGTTACACGATTTTCGGGCACCTGATACTGATCAAAGATATTTCTCAAGCCTTGATTGCCCATTGCTTTTTTCTCGCCCTTTAGCCCTCAGAAGGCAAACATTGAGTCAAAGTTTATATAAAAATTGTTTTTATTTTATAAGACTTCCAAAGAAAATTCAAATTGTCCTATCTGAAGCAAAGAACATCACGGGCAGGCTATAAAAACTGGTTTTCCCCACAAAAAAAGTCTCTTCCTTGACAATTGGCACCCGGCGGCTTATTTTATTAAATGAACGGTTAGTTAAGAGGGGCAAAAAGCATGCACCCCAGAGAAAACGGAGCTACCAAAGAGAAAATCATTGAAACGTCAACTGAGCTTTTCTCGAGAAAAGGCTTCGATTCTACCCGTATCGAGGAAATTGCTAAGGCAGCTGGCGTCAATAAAGCTCTGATTTACTACTACTTCAAAAGCAAAGAGGATCTCCTCGACCAGATTGTTCATTCCCTTATGGATAAGGCTGCTTCCCTGGCCATGGATTTCGTCCACTTCAACATCGTCCAGCTTATCAATGAGGGGCGCCTGGAGATTGGCAGAGACCGGCTGCGTTTTAAAGACAAAGAGGCCGTTGACCAGTTTGTCAAAAATTCTCAGCTCTACTATCAGCGCCTCCTGGATTTTGTACTTGAATATAAATCTATTTTTCGTATATTAATGTTAGAGTCGTTAAAGCACGGCAAGCATCACAAGAGCACTTTCCACCTGCTTGACCATCTGACTAAAGACGACGAGACCAACCCTATTTTCAGAACGATTGTTGAGGCCGACCGCAATTTCACCTACTCAGAGGAAATGGTTCTTTTCCGCTTCTTTTTTACGACGGTTCCGCTGATCACTTTCGCGGCCTATTATGATGACTACAAGGAGATTTCCGGGTTGAGCGAATCTCGTTTGCGGGAGCTTTTCCTGTGGGCTTTCCAGACCACCTTTACCTCGTTCATTTCCGGTAATGAAATCTGGTTGAAGCAGAAGGAGGTAACCAGATGACCAGCTGGCCGGTCAGCAGTTGCTTGCCGGTGGATTAGATGGATATTTTTAAGAAGTAAGGAGGTAGAGGGATGAAAAAAGTTCCAAAAGCGGCGGTCAGTCTTTTATTAAATTATTTCGTCGACGATCCCCTGCCGAAGCTGCCCAAACTATTAACACTGGCCGAAACTCTCGACCGCGGGCACAAACGGACCAACAAGATTCGTCGGCTTCGCGAGATCCTGATGGATGAAAACAACAACTGGCATCTGTTCGTCAAAAAATTAGCCGGGGAAGTGGATCCAAAATGCCTGAAAAAGCTGGTTGAGTGCTTTTTTGTCAACTCGATGCTGGACGGCATCCCTCTGGCTCACGAGCTGTCGGAAAAGTATGACTGCAATATCCCCTGGGTAATCCTCATGGACCCGACCACTGCCTGCAATCTATCCTGTGTGGGCTGCTGGGCGGCTGAGTACGGGAAAAACTACAACCTTTCCTATGAGATGCTGGACTCGATCATCCGCCAGGGGAAAGAACTTGGCATCCACTTTTATATTTTTTCAGGCGGCGAGCCACTGGTCAGGAAAAAAGATATTCTGCGTTTGTGCCGAGCTCACCAGGACTGCTATTTCTTTGCCTTTACCAACGGCACGCTGGTTGATGATGAATTCTGCCAGGAATTGCGGAAACTCGGCAATTTTGCTCTGGCTTTCTCTATCGAAGGCAACCGTGAGGAAACTGATTTCCGCCGCGGCCAGGGCACCTATCAAAAGGTCATAGAGGCCATGGACAGAATGAAGGCCCATAAGCTTTTCTACGGCTACTCAGCCTGCTATCACCGCTACAATACCGAGAATGTGGTTTCCGACGAATTTGTGGACGATATGATTGCCCGCGGCTGCCGTTATGCCTGGTATTTTACCTATATCCCGATAGGAAAAAGCGCCAGGACCGACCTGCTGGTTACCCCCGAGCAGCGGGCTTTTATGTATAAGCGTATCCATGAAGTTAGGGCCACCAAACCGCTGTTTGCCATGGACTTCTGGAACGACGGTCAGTATGCTTATGGCTGCGTGGCGGGCGGCAAACGCTATCTTCATATCAATGCGGCCGGCGATGTCGAACCCTGCGCCTTTATCCACTACTCGAATGTTAACATCCACGACGTCAGTCTGCTGGATGCACTGAGATCGCCCATCTTCATGGCTTATCGGCGGAGACAGCCTTTTAATGACAATCCGCTGCGTCCCTGCCCGCTGCTGGACAACCCGGAAATTCTGGTGGACATGGTCAAAGAGTCGGGAGCTAAATCAACCGACATGGAGGCCCCGGAGGATGTAGAGGAACTCACTGCCAAAACACGGGAAGCAGCCAGAAAGTGGGCGCCAGTAGCTGAAAAAATAAGGCCGCGGCCCAAGGCAGCACAAACTGCACAGGGGACGGAGACAACGCAGGCAGCAACAGCCCAGGCGGCTGCTCAGGCTGCTGAGCAAGCAGCTCAAGCTTCCGCGCAGGCAAGCCATCCCTCCGCTGAGCCGCCGACCCCGCCTTCGGCTTAATGGCCTCGGGTCAGTCAGCAATTGGTTCGGGCAGCAATCCATCCATCGGTTTAGCTGACAGGCGTTAGGCTCAGTAGCAGACTAATATCGTCCTGTTCGATCGCAATTTATTTAGCCACCGTTATCTGACTGCTTTCCTTTTTTCTTTTTTCTGGCCCATTCGATGGCTTCCTCTACATCTTGTTCACTCAAACCAAGTTCAGCCATTTTTTTCCTGACTTTTTGTAACGGGCGTTTGCCAACGGAAGTCATCTTCACCGGCTCAAGAATTATGCAGACAATTCACAATCAAAGCCCCGAGGCAAAGCTGAAATCGCCCCCCGCACCTATCACCACAAATATTCGAAAACGCGGACCGAGCAGGCAAGCCCCCAAAATAAAGTTTGAATCGAGGCGAGACGATTGGGTTATAATAGGCGCGAAATTAAAAATTGAGGGCAATGAGCAACTCCGGGTACATCTGGATAGATAATGGAACAAACCATAAATAAAAAATTAAAAACAAACACAAAGGAGACAGGAATGCATCTCTTAGCCAGCCCGGCCGGCCTACCCGGGTCTTCCTCCAGGTTTTCGTCTCGGTTTTCGCCTCGCTCAAACCTGAGCCTCAGGCAAACCGGATCGAAAGCGGGAGGCCTTTTAACTAAAGCCTCAAGATCTGTGACTGTATCGGCAATACTGGCAATATCAGCCGTCGTTATGCTCGCTTTGTTTCTGACATCTTCCCCGCTTCTCGCTCAGACTTCCCTATCCGCCGCCTCTCTTAAAGGCGCCCTCGCTCCCTGCGACCTCCGCGTTGAGTATCTCGCCAACCCGCTCGGTGTGGACACGCCTCAACCGCGCTTTTTCTGGAAAAACAGGCACAGCGAGCGCGGCCAATCTCAAACCGCCTTTGAGTTAATTGTCTCCTCATCGCCTTCCGCCGACACTGGCGACCTGTGGGAATCGGGTAAAACGAGTGGTGACTCTTCGATTCAGATTGTCTATGGTGGAAAGCCCCTGGCCAGCAACCGCACTTACTACTGGAAAGTCCGCATCTACGACTCTGAGGATAAAGCCAGTCCCTGGAGTGAGGTGGCCCGCTTCGATACCGGGCTTCTCTCGCCATCAGACTGGAAGGGACAATGGATTGGAAGCGATGGGCTTCTGCGCCGGGAATTCACTTTACCGGAAGAGCCGCGCCGCGCCCGGGCTTATATCGCTGGTCTGGGCTATTACGAACTGCACTTAAACGGCCGACGCGTCGGCAATCATGTGCTTGACCCGGGCTGGACCAACTACAAGAAAAGAATTCTCTATGTAACCTACGATGTAACCCGCCTTCTCCGGCAGGGCAAAAATGCCATTGGCGTCATGCTTGGCCAGGGCTGGTATAAATCGCGGGCCCTGATATTTGAGCTTTATATTGAAGACGCCAGCGGCAATGTGACTGAAATTCATTCTGACACTTCCTGGCAAACCGCCCGCGGCCCCATCCTTGAAGACAGCATCTATAACGGTGAAACCTACGATGCCCGCCTTGAGCAGCCGGGCTGGGACCGACCTGATTTTGCTGCGTCTCCCGCCGGCAGCTGGCATCAGGCCTCCGCTGTCGAAGCACCCGGTGGGGTTCTGTCATCTCAAATGATGCCGGCTATCCAGGTGATTGAGACCATCGTGCCTCTCACCATGACCAATCCGGCGCCCGGCGTCTATGTCTTCGACCTTGGTCAGAACATCAGCGGCTGGGCCCAGCTCAGGGTAAGCGGTCCGGCCGGAACAGATATCCGCCTGCGTTTCTCCGAGCTTCTCTACGACAACGGCCTCATCAATCAGGAAAACCTCCGCTCGGCCCGGGCTGAAGATCATTACATTCTGCGGGGCGACGGTGCCACCGAAGTCTGGGAACCACGCTTTACCTACCATGGTTTCCGCTACATTGAAGTGACCGGCTTTCCCGGAACACCCAGGCTCGATTCGGTTCGAGGCCGGGTAGTTCATACTGCCGTTTCACCAGCTGGCAATTTTTCAGCTTCAACTCAAATCCTCAATGACATTCAGCACCTTATTCTCTGGGGCCAGAAAACCAACCTCCACAGCATCCCGACCGATTGCTGCCAGCGCGACGAGCGGATGGGCTGGATGGGCGACGCTCAGGTAACAGCCGAAGAAGCCATGATGAATTACGATATGGCGGCTTTTTACACCAATTTCCTGCGCAATATCCGCGACGAGCAGGCGGCCGATGGCTCCATCACCGACACCGTGCCTCATATCTGGGGCCAGCGCCCAGCTGATCCGGCCTGGGGCACCGCCTATCCACTAATCGCCTGGTATATGTATCAAAATTACGGTGACCGCCGCCTCATCGAAGACTATTACGACTCGCTCAAAAAATACGTTGAATTTCTGCGGAGCAAAGCCGAAAACGGCCTCCTCAAATACAGCTACTATGGCGACTGGGTGGCCATTGAAAAATGCCCGGGAAGCCTTGTCTCAACTTTCTATTATTATTACGACACCAAAGTGCTGGCCGACATGGCACGCCTCATCAACAAGACCGCCGAGGCCCAGGCCTATGACAAACTTGCCGGCGACATTAAGGCTGCTTTTAACCGCGAGTTTTTTGACCCGAAAACTCGTAGTTACGGCCCGACCCAGACGGCCAACGCGCTCCCCCTCTTTATCGGCCTGGCCACCGACAAAGAACGCGGCCCCGCCTGGAGCGAGCTGTTTAATGACCTGGTCTATGAACACGATTCACATCTGACGACCGGTATTATCGGCACAAAATACATCCTCGACGTTCTGACCTCAACCGGCAACTCCGACCTGGCCTACGATATCCTGACCAGAACCGATTTCCCGAGCTATGGCTATATGCTTAAAAATGGAGCCACCACCCTCTGGGAAATCTGGCAGCAGCGCCAGGGGCCATCCATGAATTCTCACAATCACCCGATGTTGGGCAGCATCGGCGCCTGGTTCTACCGGGCCCTGGCTGGCATCAACATCGCTCCCGACTCTGTGGCTTATAAAAAGCTCGTTATTAAACCACAGATGGTAAGAGACCTGACCCACGCCTCAGGCTCACTCAGCACGATTAATGGCGAGGTGGGCTGTGCCTGGTCAAAGGGCGACCGCCACGTTAAGCTCGAAGCGGTTATTCCGGTTGGGAGCGAAGCTCTAATTTATATACCAGTTTTTAAGCTCCGGAATCTCCAGTTGACCGAAGGCGGGACAGTGGTTTTTGCTGACAGCCAGCTCAAGACTTCTCTTCCCGGCATCAAAAGTATCGAGGCCAAAGGCGGGAATCTAATTATTCAGGTTGGTTCCGGCCGCTATGCTTTTAAGCTGACCGGAGAATAAATTTATCAGGCTTTTCTTGAAACATAAGAAGTGGCCGCCACGAAATAAACCACAGAAATCAGTAGAAACCACAGCTTGAGAGCCGGCGTTGAAATTTGGCCTCTAAAATTCAGCCAGGCCAGAAGCAGACAGCCCAGTAGCGCCGCTATTGAGATTATCTGGAGAAGCTTTTTCTTCATTTATTTTTCCTTTTTATTTTTCTCTTTTTTATTTTTTATTTTTCTCTTTTCTTCCCTTTTTCTTTTTTTCTTTATTTGAGCTTATCTTCCCCGCCATTATCTTAAAGTTCTCCACTGGTTCTCTTTTTTACTAACTGCTTATTTATTATTTTCCCGTTCTCCATTCTTTCCTTTTATTGTTCTATTGTTTTATTACTTTCATCTGTTTGCATTGACTGTTGCTCGTCTGAAGTCTACATCCAGTTCTTTATTTCATTTTATCCTTTACCCTGCTCTGTCCTGTCCATCTCCGGGCACCCTTTCAGATTTTCATTTCCGCCGTTTCCATCCACCTTTATCGTGGTTTGCCCTGTTGTCCTTTCTGGCCTTCTATCTGTCTCCCGCGGCAAATTTCTGGCACTTTTTGTCTCCGGCTGTTTTGTTTAACTTTTGTGGATTGCCATTTTCTATTTTTGCTGTTCTTTTCCTTTCTTTCTCCCTTTTTTCAATCTTACGTCTTTATGCTTATGTTTTTAAAGTTTTAGCCCAACCTCGCCCAGCCTTTCTTCCACCTGGCCTTTGTTTCGAAGCGGAAGATTCAGCCCGAGGTAAAACAGGATGGCAAAAATGTAGCCCGGCAGCCAGCGAAAATAAAGATGGACAGGCAGGGCAAAAGCAAAAGCCAGGCTCCCTGCCCAGACCAGCAGCACTTTCCAGTTAAAAGCCTTTTTCTTCTCTTCAGCCTGATAGCGCGGAATCCCCAGCCTGGGGAAAATCCAGTGCTCGGTAAAAACCACCGCTCCTACCGGCATCAGCACCAGTCCGTATATGGCCACATAATCGAGTAGTTTCATGAAAAACAGCGGAAAACAGGAAAGCACACTGGTCACCGCCCCGGCCAGCAGGGTGATTTTCCAGCGCGGCCAGCCCGTTATGGTTTGAAGAGCCAGCCCGGCCCGATAAAGGGTCGGATTGGCCGTCGTCCAGCCAGCCAGCAGCACCCCCAGCACCCCCGCCAGTCCCAGCGCCTCAAAAGCCATCTTGCCGGGATGCATTTCACGCCCGATAGCGGCCACCATCACCCCTGAGCAGATCCAGGCTAAAAAGTGGCCGGAATAAACACCAAAAGCCGAATATAAACCATAGGTCCACTTTCTGGCGTAGCGGAAAATGGCCATATCCGACAGGCCAACGTTCATGGCTAAGTTGCAGAACCAGGCAAAAAAGACTATATGCCAGAAACCAAGCTTTTCCTGACCGACCGCCGCTAGTCCATTCCAGATTTTAGTCGTCGCCACTTCCCAGAAGTTTCCAAAGTCGGCCCTTACCCCGAGCTTGGGCAAACTGACCAGCGCCCCGGCAATAAAGATCATGAAGATCCAGGGTGAAGCTACCTCGGCAAAACGGCTCAGCTTTTCAAAGCCCAGAATGGCTACGAGAGTAAACAACCCACCCAGAACGAGGCAAATAACGACCCACAGGACACTGTTGGGGAAAATATCATTTAATCCCGGGACTTTCATTTTAAAAGCCAGGCCGGCCGCCGTGGCCGAAACCGAAATCATAGCCCCGGCTAAGATGCAATAGAGGAAGGCATTGGCCACATTATAAATTAAGGTAACTCCGGGCCCGGCAATTTTCCTCAGATACCAGTAAAGTGTCAAACGGGTATCGACGGCAATCGGGGCACAGATGAATGTCCAGCTCAAAACAGCCAGGAGATTACCGAGAAGCAGACCCAAAATTAAATCAGAGGCCGTAACGCCATGAAGGACGAAAAAAGCTCCAATGACAAACTCGGTAGCCGCCACATGCTCACCGGCAAAGACACTGGCAAAAAGGACACCGGGCTTGAGACTGTCGGCTGTGACTGGCTCTCGGTCAAATTCATAGAGTTGATCCATTCGAGAGGCAACTTCTGACAATCTGAAGGCCATGACCCCTTCTCCTTCACCTTAAAAGAACTTATAAACCTGCTTTCCTTACCACCACTCCGCACCAGCCTGTTCTCTTCTCCTTCATCCTTTCTCCTCCATCAGAGGAAAAATCAGGGAGACAGGCAATTTAGAAAAATCGTAGCATGTCCAGATTTTGTTATCAATAAAAATTGAAGATCAGAGGACGTTTTCCATCCGGCTGATATTTCAGGTTCAACAGCCGCCAGAATAAAATACCTTTTTCCTTCAGAGCCAAAACATTATAAAATAGCAGTCTGTCTGATTAAAATCATTTTCAGGAGAGAGGGATGAAAGAGACAAACCCCGGCCTTGAACAGGAAAATTCGAGACGGCGCTTTTTTAAGCTGCTGGGTGGAGGCTTTATAACTGCCTCCAGCTGGCCCCTGGTCCGTCAGGCTTATGGTCAGGTAGCGACTGATCAGGAGAAAGAACAGGCCCCACCTATCCCGAAAGCAACTGGTGCGGTTGATCCGGCCGATAGCAAATTCTGGTCATTTGTGAGGGAGCAGTTCCCGATTACCAAAAACAAAAACATCATCTACATGAACAACGGTACAATGGGTCCATCGCCTTATTACATTCAGTGGATGTTTTTTACCAAAGAGCAGGAAGTCAATTTTAATGGTATATATGGCGGACATGATATCGCCCGGGCTAAAGTGGCCGAGTTTATTAACTGTCATGAAAAAGAAGTCGCTCTGACCCATAACGTGACGGAAGGCATAAATATCATAGCTCAGGGACTCAAACTCAAACGGGGAGATGAGGTTATCATTACCAATCATGAGCACGCTGGCAATGCTATTCCCTGGTACACCAGGGCGAAAAGAGACCGGGTGGTGGTTAAAGTCGCCCCTCTGGGCAGGGATGCCGCCGAGACACTGAACAATATTGAGCGAACCATCACCAAAAAGACCAGAATCATCGCTGTTCCCCATATGACCTGTACCAACGGCCAGATTCTGCCGGCTAAAGAAATTGTCGAGCTGGCTCACCGGAAAAGAATTCTGGTCATGCTCGATGGAGCCCATCCGCCAGGCATGTTCAAGGTTGATGTGCGCGAGCTCGATTGCGATTTCTATGCGACCTGCGGCCATAAGTTTTTGCTGGGGCCAAAAGGAACGGGTTTTCTTTATGTTAAAGAGGAATTGTTTGATCGGGTTGAGCCAATTATGACCGGTGGCGGCTCCGATTCAGGCTGGGATTACCAGCGAGGCCTCCACGGCTGGAACAGCACTGCTCACCGCTACGATTACGGGACGCAGAGTCTGGCCCTTTATTGGGGGCTCATGTCCTGTTTTGATTTTGTCAACGGGATTGGTATTGATAATATCACCAGACGCGACAAAGCCCTGGCCAGCAAATTTCTCGAAGGGCTGAAGGAAATTCCTCAGGTCGAGATTCTCACCCCACTTGAAGAAAAATCACGTTGTGCCCTGACCGGCTTCCGGCTGAAAAACATGCCTTATGATAAATTTCAGAACTGGCTCATGGAAAAATACAAAATTAGAATTAGAGGTGTGGGAGAAGGTGGACTCAATTCTCTGCGGGTCACAACTCATATTTATAATACCTTCGAGGAAGTTGAACTCCTGCTCAAAGCCATTCGAGAAGCTACCAGAGTGTAATTTCAATCTTGAATTGAGACAGAAGGGACATCAGTCGAGGCTATTACGTTGAAACTTTTTAAGCCAGCTTACCGTTTCATCTGATTTAGAGATCAGATAATAATTGACAGGGTTGTCTGGTAAGAGTATTTTTTTAAAAATATGACTTGAGTTTAAAATTAGCACCTACGAACAGATAAAAAGTATAAAAGTGAGACAGTAAAGTTAGATATGAGGATGCCGAGGAAATCTATTATTCCTGCTTTATTTCTGTCACTGGCTTTTTTTCTGCCGGTAGAAAGCTGGGGCCAGGTGCCATCGTCTGATGAGCTCATTAAAAACCAGTTAACTGATGATGGTGTCTGGGCAAAATGGCTCGAAGAATTTGATCTGACTCTTAATTCTTTTTACCTCAGAAGCAAATCTCTTTCTGGCCAGAATGAATTTTATCTGAGCTTTAAACTGAGTCCTTTTTCTACCCTACCTGGCTTTGCTATAACCGATCCAGTTAAGTTTGAGAGTCTGGCCACGCCTTCCCCTAACCGACCCAGGGCAACTATCGAATTGCTAACTCTGATGACTATTTCGGGCGCTGATTACTGGCATAAATATGGCCAGTTTCTGGAAGACTGGCAATATCGACCTGTCTGGCGTGATCAGAAGAAAAGATTCTTTTCTTTCCAGGCCTACCGCTTTGACCATAATAACTTCAAGCTGAACTGGCGGCATTCACTGGCCGGAATGATCTATTACGAACTGGCCCGTAGCAACAATCTCCCCTGGTGGAACTCTATGCTGTACTCACTGGGTGGTTCTCTTTACTGGGAATATATCGTAGAATGGCGCGAAGTTATCTCCATCAGTGACAATATCATGACCGGTTTTGGAGGTTATATTCTGGGCGAATCCTGGTTCCAACTTGGTCGCTACTTTTTCAATTCGCCCAGAAAAGTCGGCTATTACCTGAGCTGGTTAAATCCATTAAACAGAATTAATGGCTGGCTGGAAGGAAGAGATAAGCCTCTTTCTCCCCATTTTTATCCATTTAACTATCAAGCCCAGGATGTCTTTTTATTCCTTGGCTACAGAAATTCACCGACCTCGACCAGCAGCGGGAATGTCGGCAATATGTTTTTTCAATTTGGTTCTGAACTTTTCATCGAGCCCGTTTACGGCTTACCAGGAAAGGTGAACGAAACTTTTACCAGTCCCATTTACAGCAGCCTGGACTATTCACTGACCTACCATGGAGAGAACCGCGAGGAATTGGAGCTCCGGGCTAGAGTTATTCCCTGGGGAAAATTTATTCAAAAGATCGATGAAGGCAAGAACGGTTACAGTTTAATTTATGGTCTGGGTTCAGCTTTCCACACTTATGTCAAGAGACCGGTTACCGACTATGACGCCGGCAAGGTTAAAATTACTGACACGGCCGGTTTTCACTTTGAAGAACCAAGAAATTTCCGGGATAAAATGGGCTCAGTTCATCTGCTGGGCCCGGTGGTAGACGGCACATATTATAAAAGCGACTGGTCTTTCCGTTTTAGCGGTGAAGCTTATTTTAGTTTTGGCATGATTAACGCCCTGGCCCTCAATAAATATTCCCTTGACCACGATGTTCAGGGCATGAAGACAACTGTTACCTGCTATGGCTATTATTATGCTCTGGGGCCGGCTCTGACTGCCATGGCCGAAATTGATCATTCCTCTTTTCGTCTTCGTGGTTTCGCCAGTTATATTTATTACCGTTCAATTCAGGGCCTGGCCGAACTCCAATACGAGATGACCGATGACTCCGTCATTAAAGATTCCAGATGGCATACCGGAATTCAGTTCCAGTGGCGGCTGCCGATTGATAATCTGTCACTTTTCAGTTCAATAGAATGGGTACGAAGATGGGGAATCGTTCATGAGGTAACTGACCGAACGTTAGAAAAGCGCTATTATCTCGGTCTTAAATACAATCTTTGATAAAAACTTACATTAAAAGGCTCAAAGCAGGCCTTGCCTGGCCTTTTTGTCCTTTTATATTATCAAAATAGTCGGGTTGTTATCTTAACATGAAAGTTAAAACATGTTAAAATGTGCTGTAAACTAGGGAAATGTTATGGCTCAAAAGAATAAACCGGCTAAAAATTTGATATTCTGGGTGGCCTCGCTCGTTTTGCTGGTTGTCCTCTGGAGCGTCTTTCCTGCCGGTCCAAAGATTAAAGAATATACTTTTACCGAGTTTCTCGACCAGGTAGAAAAGAAAGAGGTTCAGGAAGTTACCATTCAAGACACCCAGGCTCAAGGAAAGCTGAAGGATGGCACGGCTTTTAAGACCACTCTGCCGCCTATTTATGCTGACCTGATCAAGGAATTGC
>Ga0209604_1000468_pt1 | contig 37745 bp, 20 predicted proteins | sample AD_UKC097_MetaG_FD_184405 | JGI IMG/M metagenome (GOLD analysis project Ga0209604, IMG submission 184405) | Active sludge microbial communities of municipal wastewater-treating anaerobic digesters from USA - AD_UKC097_MetaG (SPAdes) (version 2) | ecosystem: Engineered > Bioreactor > Anaerobic >... | reverse complement strand
TGCCGAAAAACTTCTTGATCCGCAGGTGCTGCTTGATCCATTTGAAGAACAACTCGACCCGCCAGCGGGCGCGGTACAACTGGGCGATGGTCAGCGCCGGGAGCTGAAAGTTGTTGGTCAGAAAGGTAAGCACCGTGCGGGTGTGCGGCACCACCACGCGAATGCGGCGCAGCTGGTTGGGATAGGCGTCGGGTTGGCCGGGCAAGGTGATCGTCTGGTCGCAGCGCACGCCGGTGGCGCGGTCTACGGTGAGGGAGTAGACCCGGTGAAAGGACAGGTTGCGTTTGGCGCGGATCACGAAGAAGGCCCGCGCGGCGTCGATCCGGAACAGCCGGCCGAAATCGAGGTAGCCCCGATCCAGCACGTCGAACGCCCCGGGTTCGGGCATCACCGCGTCGAGCAGCCGCACCTCGTGCACGATGGCCGGCGTGATCACCACCCACGACGGAATGCTGCCGCGCAGGTCCAGCAGGGTGTGCAGCTTGATGGCGGCCTTGGTCCGACGGAACTCGGCCCAGGGGAACAGGGACAGGCACAGGTCGATGGTGGTGGCATCCAAGGCATAGGCGGTGTGGTCGAGGGTGACGCCGAAGTCGTCGTGCAGGTACAGCGGCCGGGCGATGCGGATCAACTCGTGGGCCAGCTCCTGGTAGATGCGCCAGTCCCGGTTCTCGTTGGCCTTGGCCAGGGTGTTGCGGGCGACGTGACCGCGAATGCCCAGATGGTACAACTTGCGGCCGGCCGTGCGCAGGCACAGTTCGATGTCGCGCAGGCTCTCCCGCCAGGTCAGCTGGGCAAAGGCCAGGCAGAGGAACTGATCCCAGCAGGAGAACGAGCGGACGCGGTGGTCGCCCTGATAGCGGGCGACGCAGCGGGCGAACAGGTGGTGCGGGACATGGTCCATCAGTTGGGCGAATACGGTGCGGCCTTCGTTCATGGTCTGCGCCTCCGGATGGGAAATATCCTGCCGGAGATGCTAACCGAAAGTTCAAATCGTTTCTGGCGAAAATGCCTATTAAGCGATTCATTTATATCATGTTAGAAGGCAGTGAAAATTCGTTAAAGGGACAGTACTGATCTTACACAGGATATTTATACATCATTTTGCAATAAAGAATTTTTTCACTATCCAATAAAGCATAAACGACATACAGATATATACAGGGATAGATGTTACAATAAATTCAATAATGAATATAATGAAAACTGTCTCGGATGACATTACACGAGGATATGTGTGTTCCAAATGTTGAGTATTCGATGCATTTATAAAAATTAGAACAATCGAGATAACACTTACAACAAAACAACCGAACAATGGAATAATAATTCCCCAAAAGCATCTCCATTTGATTGAAAGATCATGTATTCTGAAATAGTATCCATAAAACGCGCTCAAAATAATAGAAACTGGTGAAAACAATAACACGATTTTCTGGTTTAAGGTCCAAAAATCAAAATGTTGATTTGTTACAAATAAACCCCATATAATGACAGATATAAAACCAAACATTCCTCCCAAAGTAAAAACCTTTAAATCAACCATTTTCATTATAAACTTCCTTGTTTAGACAAATATATATATGTATATGTCGAGCGATTTAGAATACTTTTATTTGTGCACTTCTAAACAGCACTTTTCTATCATTTCTTCCTGAAAAGTATGACAACTGCGCCAATACGACCATTCTCCTAGATACGAATGAGCAAATTTAATAAGACACTCTTTAGCATCTTCACAACTCCAACACTTGCATCTATCAGAAGATGCAATTCCCCCTTTTCCATAAAAAGTACCTTCAGTATCATAATGATGAGGATCTCTGAAAGCAGAACCACCAAAGACAGGGCCAACCCCATTTAATACACCTGGTACTCCTGCGAAGGTATCATAGAATCCTACTTGTCTGTCTGGCCACCACCCATAACTTCTGCTATCTTCATCATAAATAAATCCTATCTGAACCCACCAATGACCATATTCAATACCATCAGAAAGTTCAATATCCTTTCTCCTAATGATAATGTCTTCACATATATCACCAGCTTTTAGACCTAATTGGTCGAAAAATCGAGGTGGATTAGAATAGGCATAATGATATAAAGGGGGGAAATTGGGCGCTCGAACCGGATCTTGAGCGAGATACCGGCCTGCTTCCACCGAATAGTACCGATTGCAGTTGTACATCAGGCTCGACTCTGCATCCCTATATTGACCTGGGAAGCGGAGATTGCTAGGTGCGCTTTCGATTGCTGTTTCAAGGCGTCCAAATGATTGCCAATCAGCCTGCCATACAGAATTGAAGGTTTCGTCCAGCATCTGCTGCGGTGTGAACAGATGATCAGTGATGAAGTAATAACGATCGTCTCCCAACGCGCACAGACAAACAGGATCTACACCCCATGGACGGTCCGGCTGCCAGGCGTATTTCCGGATGAGCGCGCCGGCGGTGTCGTATTCGACCAGCAGACCTTCATGGCCATAGACGAACCACGTGGTGCCGGTTGGGGATCCATCCGTGAACAGATCCTTCCGGGTCCGCTGGGACAGGTGGTCGTAGAAGTACCGGGCAACCAACTCGCCGTTTCTCCAAACCTCGTTCATCCGGTTGTCGAAGCTGTAGCCGTACTGGTCGGTTGTGCCGGCGGCAGGATAGGTATTGGAGACGGTGGACCCGTTGGCGTCGTAGGCAAACGTGAATGCGGGAACCGTCGGCGGGGTCTGGCCGGCGGGATCGTGGGCTCCGTCGCCGTAGGCGAGGAGCTGGTTGGCGGCGTCGTAGTGCCAGACCGGGTGGCCGGCGTCGGCGGTGCGGTTGCCCACGGCATCGTAAGCAAAGGTCTCGTCGGCCTTCCAGTCGTAATCGGCCAGGACCAGCCGGTCCAGGGCGTCGTAGCCGTATTGGACCAGGCCGAAGTCGGTGGTCTTCGACAGGATGTTCCCCGCCTCGTCGTGGGTGTAGGCGAAGTCCGAGATCACCGTGCCGTCGGGCTTCGTGTACCTCAGGTCCACCAGCCGGCCGGCCCGGTCGTAGAGCCGCTCGACATGCATCCCGAAGCCGTAGTCCATCGAAGCCAGGGAACCGTCCGGATTGTAGGCATAGTCCACCGAGGGGGGCGGCTCGCCGCCGGGCCCGGGCCGGTCGGATGCCAGGCGGGCCACCTGGCCGCGGGAATCGCGGGTGTACGTGATGGTCTCGCCGTCCGGATACGTCAGGGCCACCTTTCGCCCCCGTTCGTCGTACGTGTAGCCGACGGTTTTCCCGATTATATCATTGGTGATGGTGAGCTGGAGGTTGCGGGCATCGTACGTGTAGCTCATGGAGACGGCGGGATTGAGCGCCTGGAGCAGGTTGCCGTTGGCGTCGTACGCGTAGGTCTCCTGGGTGGCGTCGGGGTAGTGCTTGGCGAGCAGCCTTCCGGCGGCGTCGTAGGTGAAGGTGATGGTCTGGCCCTCGGCGTCGGTGGTGGATGACAACCGCCCGGCGGCGTCGTAGGCCCGCGCGTGGGTCCGGCCCAGGGGATCGGTCTCGGTGAGCAGGCGGTTCAGGGCGTCGTAGGTGAACGCGGTCGTGTGGCCGTTGGCGTCGGTCACCGCGGTGCGGTTGCCGGCGGCGTCATAGGCGCCATCCGCTGGAAAATGTCGATTACTGCCCGCCGCGCCAGGGTTCTCCGGGAAGCAGTGGGAGCAGCGTTTCCTGAACGTACTTGGCAGCACTGCTCAATTCCCAGTCGATGTCGGGGGCGATGAGGGGCTCGATATCGGAAAAGAACGTCTCATCGGTTAGCTTTTCGGCAAGATTCATTTCCATCTCGGCTCGGCTGATCTGACAGCCGTCGTGTTCGAGGTATCGCTGGAAACAATGGATGATTCGAGAAGGATCCACGGGTGCCCGGCGGCTTGCGATGAAGAGATCAAACAGGTCGCGCCCTTTCTTGCGCTGGTACAGCGCCCGCAGTTTCGTGCCGAGCAATTCCTCCAGTTGGTACGTCTTGACCGAGGCTGAATCGGCGAACCACCTGGACCGAACAGCGTATTCACGCTCTTCGACGCCCAACACGGAAAAGTGCTCGCGGGAGTTGATCTCAATCTTGAGGCGCATGGGGATCGGCGGTTGAGATTCCGATGTCATTCGGTAGATCAGGACGACGCGGCCCTCCTTCATGGTGCGCTTGGGGATCCCCAGCCAGGGATCGACCGATTGGCGGATCGCATCCAGCAAGTTGCCAATCGGACCAGGCGTCGTTTGCACGAGGTCGATGTCTTCCGAATACCGGGCGGGGGGGCGAAGATGGAGTTTGTAGAGTGCGGTGCCGCCGCGGAATGCGAGTGCGTCAGCAACCTCGGTTTGTTTGAAAATGCTCACGATCGCCCGGCTGAGGATCAGGTCTTGCTCCACTTGGGCGTCCGTGGCCCAAGGCGCCTCGGCGCGCCACTCGGTTATGAAGTCGAATGGGATCATAGGTCGGGCTCCACCTCTTCGTTCACGAGCAGACGCCAACGGGGATCTCGTCCGGCTTGATGGATGGACCCGCGGGGCCGGAGGGGAACGTATTCCTTTGCGCGCGCGTGCACGTATTCAACCAGCGGAGCAGCCAGCTTTTCTTGCCCGATCCGCTCGAGCAGGAAACCGAGCCGCTGTGCCCAGGGCAACGGCGAGAGAGAGGCCGCGGTGAGGAGCCGGCCGGGGTTCAGACTGGCGGAGAGCTCCGAGAGGAGAGTGGCCACGTTGGAAAGACCTCCGGAATGACCCGGATAACCGACCAGGTCAAATGCCGTTGCCTCGGGAGAAGAAACACGGAGCACCCCTCGCAAGGTGTTCCTTGAAACAGTCGGGATTTCCGCGAGATTCCTGCGGGCGATGAACTGGACGCGCACGCGGCCGCAGCGGATCGGTGGCCGGTTCCGGGGAACCATCACCTGGAAGACCATGGGCGCCTGGTGCGCCGCGCCGTGGAGGCTGGCCGCGGTCAGCAGTCCGGCGTAATAGGCCACGTGGAGATGCTCCATGAGTTGGGGGATGAACTGATCGGCGGGAAGGCATCCGAGCGTCCGGTATTCCGGCGGCACGATGACGTGGAACCCTCGGAAGGGCATGGCCACCCGAGTTTTCCGATTCAGACGGCGAATGGCCGCCCGCGCTGCCGCCGGCGACACACCCAGGGCGGCGATGGCTTGCTCGGTGGTGAAATGGTACTGTCCCTTGGCAGCCAGGCTGTCGACGAAGGAAACCATATCCATTCGCTTGGACTCCGCATTCACACGACAAAAGTAACGATAATTATTGTTTTTGTCAAGTGATTCCGGAACAGACTGACTCGGATGAGTCGCATCAGAAGGGCTGATTCCTGTCACACTGGCGTCACACTCAACCACAAATTCCGGTGGTTTCCGGCGATTTCCCGCCATTCCCGGCAATAGAGGGAGAAATTTTGGAGACACCTGATTTTCCACGCATATTGGCATGGCTTGGTATTGCTGATTGCCATCCGATATTGGGGCGATCAGATCGTACGTTCGGTCTTCGGAACCGAGGGTTGGGGGTTCGAGCCCCTCCGGGTGCGCCATTTTTTCAATAACTTACACGAAAATCCAGTATAATTGCACTTGTTGCCGGCTGTGGTGGGGTGTGGTGGGGTTTCAATGCATGCTGTGACACGAAGGGATTTTTGAAAAAACCGATGCTCTGATTGATCCAAATTTTCTGGCACATTCATCCACTTCAAAATCGAAGTTGACTTAATAGTTTTCAGTGCGATAATGTTTTTCAGCAATTGCTGAAAATGGGGTTATTTATGAAAATCGATGGATTTGCACTTGTCCAACAGGCAAAGGAACTGCTCCGTTCCTGTCTTCTCCAAGTGCCTTCATTGCGGATGGAAAGAGACAGTGCCACTTCCGAACAAGAGGCGGCAGGCGCCGATTTCGCGATCTGCACAGACATTCAGGGTGCGAAACAATACCTGATCGTGGAAGTAAAAGCCAGCGGTCAGCCCCGCGTGGTGAGAAATGCGATCAATCAGTTAGATCGGTACCGCTCTCAGTGGCCAGACAGTTACGGCGTCATTTTCGCCCCTTATATTTCTGAGCGGACGGCTGAGATATGCCGCGACGAAGGAGTTGGCTACCTGGACCTGGCCGGGAACTGTTACTTGAATTTTCAGACGGTCTTCATCCAGAAGGTGGGATTGCCCAATCCGGTCCCGGCTCGCCGGGAGTTGCGCTCGCTGTATTCGCCGAAATCCACCCGGGTGCTTCGCGTGCTCCTGGCGAATGCCCGGCAGAGCTGGCGGTATCAGAGGTTGGCTCGGGAAGCCAACGTCAGCCTGGGTCAGGTGGCCAACGTACTGCGAATCCTGCGCGACCGGGAATGGTTGACCGACGAAGATGATGGAGTGAGGTTGGCGGCGCCGGCGGAGGTGTTGACCGAATGGGCGGCCAGCTACAATTTCAGAAAGAACGTCGCCACGGATTACTACTCCCTGGAATCGCCGGACGAAATCGAAAAGACGCTGGGATCGGTTTTGAATGATCGGGGGATCCGGTATGCTCTCACAGGCTTTTCAGGAGCAGCCCGGATATCACCCGCTGTCCGCTATCAACGGGTCATGGCTTTCGTGGAAGCGATGCCGGAGGATGCGCTGGCGCGCATGAAATTGAAACCCGTGGACAGCGGCGCCAACGTGACCATTCTGAGTCCCTACGACGAGGGCGTGTTCTACGGGGCGGGGGCGGTGGATGATCTTCAGGTCGTGCACCCGATCCAGCTCTACCTGGACCTCCGCAACTTCAAGGGGCGGGGTGAGGAAGCCGCCGAGACCATTCTGGAGGAGGTCATCAAGCCGTCATGGTGAGTCGCAAGGATTTTCCCAAGGATGAAGTCGAGGCCGCGCGGGCCGTCTTGATCGAACTGGCGCATGTCCTGGCCGCCTACCGCACTGATATCGTGCTCGTCGGCGGCTGGGTACCCGAGGTGCTGTTCTCGAACAAACCCGCCCCGCACGTGGGCAGCCTGGATGTGGACCTGGCGGTCAACCACCTCCATCTGACCGAGGAGCATTATCGAACGATCCGGGAACTGCTGCTGGCGAGAGGCTACTATCCCGGGAAACAGCCGTTCATTTTCTTCCGGCAGGTTCCAACCGCCTCCCGCTCGATCACGGTTCAAGTCGATTTCCTGGCGGGTGAGTACCAGGGCACGACGGCCACCCACCGCCACCAGCGGGTGCAGGACATGATGGCCCGGAAAGCGCGGGGTTGCGATCTGGCCTTCGAGGATCCGGTCGAGATCCGGTTGGCAGGACCGCTGCCGGACGGCGGTCTGGACACAGTGATTGTCCGGGTGGCGTCGATCCCGGCTTTCATCTCCATGAAGGGAATGGCCCTGGCCGACCGAATGAAGGAAAAGGATGCCTGGGACATCTACTATTGCCTTCGCTTCTTTCCAGGCGGAATCGACGCCTTGGTTGATGAACTCAGGCCATGGAAAAACCATGGTTTGATTCGTGAGGGATTGACGAAAATCGCCGAGAAGTTTGCGTCGGAGAACCACATCGGTCCCAAGATGGTGGCGGATTTCGAGGAGATCGCGGATCCTGAGGAACGAGCCAGGATCCAGCGTGATTCGTTTGAACGAGTGCAATATCTCTTTGGAAAATTGGATCTTCTGAATAAGCGTCCCGAATGACCCGACTTCTTCTGATTTCTGACACCCATGGGAAACTGTCGCCGATCAGCCGGCTAGCGTTCGAAAACGGTTGCGAAGCGGTGATCCACGCCGGTGACTTCGGGTTCTCTGACGAAGAGAGTCTCGACCGCTTGAGCGACCGGGAAGTGGCGCTGCACATCCGGCACTCCGAGTTGAGCCCGGAACGGAAAAAGGAAATCCTCGCCAAGCCGACCGCCGAGCAGAGGGAGTTCGTGAAGTGTTCACTCCCCCTGAGTGAACTGCCCGAGTTTCTCCGGGGCGAGAAGCGTTTTGACGTCCCGGTGTATGCGGTTTGGGGCAACCACGAGGATGTGGAGGTCATCCGGCGGTTCCGTTCCGGTGACTATGCGGTAGACCAGTTACATCTTTTGCATGAGGGCGTTTCGTACCACGTGGGCAATATCCACGTTTTCGGCCTGGGCGGGAATTTCCTGGTCGGCAAGAAACTCTGGCAAACGCCCATCGCCGTTGGCCGGGGCAAGGTGTGGAGCGTCCTGCAACAGTACGCCTGGCTCCTCGAAACCGTCCAGGCCAATCAACAGCAGGACGAGATCCGAATCTTCGTCAGTCATGTCAGCTCCGGCAAGGAACCGTTCGTCACTTCCGGATTGGTGGAAGAAGAGCGGGATCAGCTATCAAGACGCTCCGGAGCACGACCCGCATCGACCTTTGTCGTCCAGATAGTGGTTTTCCACGGCATCCCTGCATAGTGCGCAAATGGAAAACCGATTCATGATGGCGGCCAGCTTATCAGCTTTGGAGTTTTCCGACCAGGCGATTCCTTCGAGCTGCTGTTTGGCGACGTGAAAGGAGGTGTACGCGACCACCTGGTCGTTGGTGTCCGCCCGTTCGATTTCGCTCCGCACAACCTCGAGCAACGCCGTCTTGTTGTCTCTATGCAGCTTTTGGGAAGCCCTCAACCGAATGAATCCGTCCGGGTCGTTCTGGGCGACTTCGGCGAGCACTGACTGATCCGTGAGCATCGTTACCGCGTCCCGTCGCACGTCACACTCGTCGGCTGTCCGAACGATCTCCGCGTACACCGATTGGGCCAGCTCCTGATCAGCCAACTTCCTCGCTGCGGCCATGCGGACGCCACTGCGGCCGTCCCGTTTGGCTACCTCGGCGAGTAATGCTTGATCGGAGAGTTTATTCAGCACATAGGCTCCGCCATACTTGCTGTTTATAGCAACCAAGGCGAACAGTTCTTGATCAGTGAGTTTGTCGACTGCATCCTTTCGCACATCTTCCTCCGGATCCGTTTGGGCGATGGCCGCGAGCAACGATCGGTCGATGAGTTTCCGTACGGCATGACACCGCACCCATTTCGATTGATCCTTCTGGGCGATGGCGGCGAGCAGTTCCTGATCGGTGAGTTTGTCCACTGCATCCTCTCGCACATCTTCCTCCGGATCCGTTTGGGCGATGGCCGCGAGCAACGATTGGTCGGCGAGTTTCCGTACGGCATGACTCCGTACCCATTTCGATTGATTTTTCTGGGCGATGGCGGCGAGCAGTTCTTGATCGGTGAGTCTGTCCACTGCATCCAGTCGCACATCTTCCTCCGGATCCTTGTTGGCGATCTCGGCGATCAACGATTGATCGGTGAGCTTCTTCACCGCTTCCAAACGAACATCCTTATCTGGGGCGGTTCTGGCGACCTTGGCGATCACCCTCGGGTCAGTGAGCCCTTTCACTGCGTTCTGGCGCACCCGAAAATCGGAGTGCTTCCACTTGGGCCGAAAGAGATCGATCAATCCCATGAAAAACCTCCCGTCGAATAGATTATCAAGAACGGTGCTTGGCTATCGATGCCTATGATTCCTGTCCATACGGACTGATCGGCGTAATCGGATCGAGCGACTCGAATCAGAAGTCCGTATTAGGGGGCTTGTCCGGGAAATCCATCCCGATGCCGGTGTCCTTGTGCGGGTGATCCACGTGCCCGTAATGCGAGCAGTTCGCGAAAACGGCTTCGACGTCGTTGTGCTTTTGGCGGGCCCGGGCGGCAATTTTATCCCACCGATCGAAAATTGCCGCGGGTTGTCTTTCGGCATATTGAGCCAGCGCCCAGGCCGCCGCCCGGCGCGCCGACCACGACTTGTCCGTCAACGCCTTGAATAGGGGCTCTATAGCCCGAACGTCACCCGTTTTACCGAGGATCCGGATGACCTCCGGGCGAATTTCTGGATCTCCCGAGCCCACCCTATTGAGTAAAGCGACGATGCCGTCCTCGCCAAATTTGCCGAGGGCCTCCCCGATGGCGAGTCGAACAGACTCGTCTGAATCCCTGAGTGCCTGGATGAGCGGCTTGATCGCCCGGGAATCACCCAGGTTGCCGAGGGCCTCGGCCGCTGATTTCCGAACCATCCAGTCGTCATCATCGGTCAGTGCGTCGATCAACGGTCTCACCGCCGGGGTGTCTCCCATCAAACCAAGGGCAATTGCAGCGGCGCGTCGAGTGTCCCGATGACGGTCCTTCAGCGCCTTGATCAATGGTTCGACAGCGAGCGGATTCCGCAGTGGCCCCAGCGCTTGAGCGGCCGCTGCCCGAACAGCTCCTTCGCGATCTTCCAGGGCGACGACTAGCGGTCCGGCGGCGCTAGGATTCCGCAGAATTCCGAGCGCCAAGGCGGCGCTTTTCCGGGAGTCTTCACTGCCGGTTTTCAAGGCTTGAATCAGCGGCGCCAGAGCGCGGGGATCACCTGATTCACCCAGGCGGACAAGATCCTGTTTCGTTCCCTCAATCCACTCTTTCCAATCAGGCTGGCCGAGCCGATCCAAAGCATAGGCAGCCGCTTTTCGCACGAAAGAATCGTCATGGCCCAGCGTTTCGATCAACGGTGGAATGGCCCTTGCATCGTTGAGCTTGCCGAGAGCTTCAATGGCCGCGAGTAGAGGGCTACGCGGGGCCTCCTTCAGGAGTGCGACCAGCGGCTCGGTGGCCCGGGCATCTCCCAGGTGGCCGAGTGCTTCGGCGGTAAACTCCCACTCTTTCTTCTCATCAGGCTTCAATCGGCCCAGCAATAAAGCAATGGTTCGATCTATGTCCAGCCGGGCCAACGCCCGGGCTCCGGCTTCGCGGACCTCCGGACAGACGTCCCGCAACGATTCCAGCAGGGTATTGAATACGCTGTCATCACCGAGCGTACCGAGGGCTTGGGCGGCCTTCCGGCGGACAGCACGGCTCCTCTCAAAGTCAGGCGACTCGCGGTTGGGGCGATCGCGATGGTATACCAAGGCCTTGATCAATCCCTTGAGGTTCTTCTTCGCGATCATCTTCTCGACATTGGGTGGTCCGAACAGTGACATCGCCTTGCTCCTGCTAAAGTAATCAGTTGATGGCCGGCTCAAAAGTCCAAGTGCTGGGGTTTGTCCGGAAAAGGCGCTTTGAATCCGTAATCACTATGAACATCGCTATGACCGGTATCCTCATGGCTATCCAAGTAGCTCTGACCAGCCCTTAGACATACTCCCGTGTCTACTCTATCCCAATGATTGTGTCTGGAATCGAAATGATTGTCGCTATGTTGACCGTGTAAGGCAGCGATCTCGCTCCATCGATGAAGAATAAGCAAAGGATGGTTTTTAGCAAAAGCATGAAGATATTGGGACGCCTGATTTTCGATTTGGCTCCGCCACTTGGCATGCAAACGTGCATCGCTGGAAAAGAATTCAGACACAAGAGACAATGAATAATCAGCAGAGTGGTCTTTAATAAAAGCTATTAGTTGTTCTGGCGGGAGCTGTCTGCTGAGAATCCGAATCAATTGATCAATTCGTTCAGAGATCGGCACGACGGCACGAGGATCTTTGCTCTTTATCAATCCTTCCAATTCTTTAGACATTTCCCCTGTAATCATTGGCTTCCATTGTGATTCACCTAATAGGTCCAGGGCTTCTGCGGCAGCTTTTCTAATTTCAAAATACTGGTCTCCCAGTGCCTTAATAAGCGGCAGAACCGCGTTTGTGTCGCGCAGAATGCCCAATGTCACAACAGCCAACTTGCGGAGTATAGGGTCCTCATCTTCCAGTGCCATAATCAGCAGCTCGACTGCACGGGGTACGGTTCCCGGGTCGAAAATCTGCTGATTACTTTGAGCCCGGGCGGCGGTAGTCCGAACACTGCTATAGTGATTATCAAGAAATTTAATCAGCAGCTCGACTGCATGGGGGGCTTTTCCAATCAGTTTGACGAGTGCTTCGGCGGCGGCTGTTCTGACAGAGCTTTCTCTATCGGCCAGCGCCTGGACGATCAATTCCACGACTCGGGTGTTGCTTAGACTGAATGAATGCAAGATTTCGTCACCAAGAGTCTTTACGGTGACAATCCGAATACTGCTGTCTTCATTCTCAAGCAACCAAATCAGTAATTCGACTGCATGCTGATCCTCTCCCCTCAGTTTGACGAGTGCCTCAGCGGCGGATTTTCTGACAATGTCTTCCATGTCCCTCAGTGTCTGAATAAGTGGGTCCACGGCTCTGGTGTCCCCCAGATTAGATAACAGTTGGGCGGCGGCTGCGCGGATTTTACTGCTTTCATGTCCTAGCGCCGCAATCAAGGGCTCCACAGCGCAGGCACCCAACTTGACTATCATCTCAGAAGCGGCTTGTACAATTTCCTCGTTCCGATTTCTGAGCGTATTGATCAACGGGAAAACAGCGCGGGGATCTTTGATTGCTGCCAAGCCTCTTATATCATCAATCAGATTGTCCGTGATGATATGCTTCCATTTTGTTTCACCCAATTGGTCAAGGGTTTCTGCAGCGGCTTTTCGGACTTTATTCTTTTCGTCTCCCAATGATTTAATCAACGGTAAAATAGTTGTTTCCGCATTCAAATAGCCGAGCGCCTCTGCGGCTGCTTTACGAACATTGTTCCTGTTAGATCCGAGTGCCGCAAGCAGTGGCTCCACCGCGCGGTGGTCTCCGAGCTTGCCCAGTGCTTCGGCTGCAGCGGCGCGGGATGCAGTCGGATCATTCTCCAGGATTCCAATCAACGGTTCGATCGCGCGAGGGTCCTTGAGCGCACCGAGAGCCTTTATTATCTGGATTCGAGGATCTTGATGGGTCACGGTTCCCAGCGCCCTGACCAGCGGCTCTAGGGCGCGGGGATCGCCCGATGTGCCCAGACGAGTGAAGTCGCTCTGGTACTCGCCTGTGACATATTCTTTCCACTTCGGTTCGCCCAACATGTCGAGAGACTCCGCCGATGCCCGCCGGACATCGCCTTGATCATCCCCCAGCGCGCGGATCAGCGGCGCCACGGCGCGGGGATCACGCAACCAGCCCAAGGCCCCGGCGACGGCCTGGCGGACTTGCGGCTCAGAGTCGTCGAGCGCCTGGATCAGCGGCGCCAAGGCCCGCGGATCGCCCAGGCTGCCGAGAGCTTCCGCGGCGGCCTGGCGGACCCGCCACGCGGTCCCCGTCAGCGCGGCGACCAGCGGCGGCAATGCCCGGCCATCGCCCAACGCTCCCAGTGCAGCGATGGCAGCGGTTCGAACGGATTCGTCTCTGTCACCCAGCGTCTTGATCAACGGCTCGAGCGCGCTAATGTCACCCAAATTACCCAAGGCTTGGGCTGCAGAAAGGCGGACGAAAGAATCTTTCTGATATCCGAGAGCCTGGCTCAATCCGGCGATATTCCTTTTCTGAGCCAGTTTCTTCACGTTCGGCGGGCCAAAAAGCGACATGGCGGACCTCCTTCACACGGCTCCATGAATGGGAGAGCGGGGATCCCTGTCCCCGATATCCAGATAATCCCACGCCGTTTCGAATAACCGAACGGCGCGGTGTTTGAGCCCGGCGCACTCGAGCACGGGGGCGTCGAGATCCCGCTGCGCCGGCTCGCCGCCCCAGGCCCGGCAGGCGCCGCCGCAGAGGTAGCGGTAGTCGCAGCGGCTGCAGGTGGGATTGGTGTCGACGGAATGGCAGGACAACCCCCGGAATCGCTCCGAGCCGGTCACCGCAGGCAAGCCCCGACGGATCACGTTGCCCAACATGGCGTGGCTTTGGTGGTAGGCGTAACAGGGGAAGGCGTCCCCAGAGGGCTCCACGTACAGGTTCTGGCTCATCCCGCAGCCGGCTACGGGTGCAAATCCGCCCTCGATGAGATCCATGGGATCGAGATACGCTCCCAGGGCTTCGGACTGCGGGGGCTCGTCCCAGCCCGCCGCCCGGCCCAGCGGCAGGAGCGGCCGGAAGCGCGTGCGCCGGATGCCGAGCCGCTGCGCCAGTGTCCGGACGGCCCGCCCCGGTTCGCCATCGATCTCGCGGGATGGCAGGACCGCGGCGATGGAAAGTTCCGCCGCGCCCGGCCGCGTTCCGGCCAGCGACTGATAGGCTGTCATGTTAGCCACGCTGGCGTCGTAACTACCCGCGCCGCGGCGATCGTCGTGCGTCTGCCTGGACCCATCGATACTGACCACCACCTGATGGAAAGCCGCGGCGATTGTTCGGATGTCGTTCTCGTCCAGATGCATGGCCAGATTGGTCCGCAGCACCAGTTTCATGGGACTGGCGTCGAGCTTGGTCCGTTTTAGGAGGGTCAGCAGCTCATCCCTGCGCGAATGCAACAGCGGCTCCCCACCGGTGAGGATGACCTGGCGGAAGCCGACGCGCTTTGCCTGACCGAGCAGGTCCGCCATGCAGCCGGGCGACAGCTCGACACTCTCATCCGTGCGGGCGCCGGCATAACAATGCGTGCAGCGCAGCTGACAGGCGAAGGTGAGATGAAGATAGAGATTATTCAGGCGCAGCGTCTCCGGGGCCAGCGATTTCTTCAGGTGGTTGAGGGATGCCTGGGCGGTGTCACGGTTACGGCAAATGCCCCAGTTGACCAGGCGGTCCGCGACCGTAGGAATGTCCGGCCCTCGGGCCAACTCCACCGCGGCAACGATGCGCCGCGCGTTCCTGGCAATCTGGCTGGGGTGGGGGCCGGACCGGACGATCTCGATCAATGGGCCTCGCTTCAACAACAGGTCTCCGCCCTTGCCATACGGACTATCGGCAACCGCCGCGATGTTCTCTTCGGATCCCATTTCCCGGACCAGCCGGTCCCTGAGCTCCGTGAAGATCTGTTGATAGGCCGGGCAGTAGGGATCCTTCGGTGAACCGTTGCCCCCGGTCCAAGCGTTGTATCCGCAGCCCCCCTTGCAATAATCGAAATGGTCGCATTCACGACAAACTTGGGCGATCTGTCGTTCCCGCTCGCTCATCCGAATAGCGATGGGGCTTTGGTAGAGCGAGTCGAGGGAGGGGCGATCGTCCAGGGTGGCCAGCCGGAAGTCAGGATGTCCGCAGTAACGCTGGCAGGGATAGATATTCCCGGCCGGATCGATAGCCAGGAACATTCCGAGACAATCCTTGAAGGTGCAGATCTGCCCCTGGCCGGCGAGGATGCCTTTCGCCATCTGATCGAATGTGGAGATGGATATCCTCTTCCGGTTCAAAATGTAGAAATCGAGCAGCTTGAGAAGAAGAGCGGCCTTCTCGTCCGGGGAGATCGCGTAGTCGGGATCGGATTGTTGCAACGCAGGCACCGAAGCGTGGACGGAGAACGGAATTTGTTCGCTTATAAAAAAGCTCGCGATGTCCCGCCAATTTTGCCAACTGGTCCGGGTGAAGGTGGCGATGCAGCCGACGTCAAGCCCCCACTGGCGGGCCCGCTGGATGCCGGCCATTGTTTTTTTGAAATACCCGACTCCCCGCTGCAGATCGTTAATGGTCTCGGGGCCGTCCAGGCTGGTGCCGACGGACACGCTGTGCTCTTTGAAGATGGCGCAGAAAGTGTCGTCCAGCATCCAGAGGTTGCTCTGGATACTCAGGTCGATTGGACGGCCGGAAAAACTCCGCTTGAGTCGATTGAGGAAACGTTCGAAAAACTCATGCCCGGCGACGAGCGGCTCCCCGCCATGAAAAGTCACCCGAATCTTGTCGAGAGGGTCCTGCTGATCGACTCGTTTGATGAAATCGATAGTTTGACCAGCCGTTCGCTCGGTCATCTTCGGTCCGCGGTTCGGGCCGAAGCAATACCGGCAACTGGCGGGGCACTCCAGCGACGGAACGATCATGAAGAGCGGCTGATGCGACAAAAGGTTTCCCGGACGTCAAAGGTTCAGTACTGGATCAACCCGTGGTGGAAATCCGTCTTCGGTAACGACAGAACATCCCAAGGTAATCACGCTCGGGTTAACTCCCTCGATGTTGTTCAGGGTTAGCCGACTTGCACAATGGTAAAGTACTCAGATTCGGGATCATCGTATGAAAGCTGCGCTCACATCTCAAGCGATATCACATCTCGGGCGTCCCGAAGAATGCTCTGGATCCAATTCTGCTCTGGCCCTGTCGATTTTCTGGATTATAGCATGCAGTGTGGATAAATCTGATCTGTAGTGTTTACTGGCGACTCCAGATGGTTGGAAATGAAGATCTGATTCTGCATCGGAGAATCAATCCGAACGCCGATTTGAGATTAGTGAATACTGATTATTCAGGGTGGCTTCGTGGGTGACCGGCAATACGCGGAGGGTGCACGTGAGCAGCCTATCGTCAATTCGAGGTGGGGAATTGAAATTCTTAAGGCTGTCACACTGGTGTCACACTGAACCACAAAAACAGGCGATACTCGGCGATCTCCGGTCGCCCCCGGTGGTAGTGCGGGAAATTTGGGTAACTCCATATTTTCTAATCACCATGGCATGATTTGGTATTGCCGAATACCACCCGGTTTCGGGGCGTGCAGATCATACGTTCGGTCTTCGGAACCGCCGGTTGCAGGTTCGAGCCCTGCCGGGTGCGCCAATATTTTCAATGGTTTGCGTGGAATTACACGAACACTGCATTCGTCGCCGTGTGCGGGGGGTGCTCGCCGTCTGATGCGGTGTGTTTAGGGTTACCAGGCCGCACCGAGCATCGATACAGAATATTGTGCGTGTTCGAGTCTCCGGGTAAATCTGTTCTTCAGATCTCCGAGCCAGCCTGTGCACCGAAGCATGAAGACCTTTAGTAGCTGATCGTGACGAGCAGAAGGAATTCTGCGAAGCCCTTGGGTGGGGGTATCACATCCTGCCCGACCTCGAGTCCGGCAAGGTGAAGTGGTCCCTGGCCCGGATCAACCAGGTGTCCAAATACTTCCAGTGTCCGCCCGACTACTTCCTGATGGGTGACGAGGTGGCCGAGGAGAAGACCGGCATGCTCCGGATGCTCTACACCATGGAGCCCGAGAAGAGAAAGTCATTGCGCCGGATCATCTACGACTGGAACATCACCGACTACAAGGTCATCGAGGAGATTTTAAAATTCGCCCGGCGGTTCTTTCAGGCCGGCAGACATAGTGCCAAATAGTGGGTGGTTGAATGGAATGATCTGATGGAATGCGCGAAAGATTCTTGACGCTCCATTGAAGCTACTCCTTGCGTCCACCGCCACCTAGATCGGAGTCGTCTCACTCTCCTGGTATGCCGGCAGCGGGTCGCACAGCCCAAACGCCGACCCAATCGAGAACCTTCGTGACGCTGGAGGTTTCCAAATCCAATTGATACAGACTAAAAACATTATCTGGGTAATACAGGCAGTTTGCTTCCGGAACGGGGGTGAATTGTGATCCCAGTTGAACAGACATTCGGTCTCCGCCCACCTTGCTATGGAGGAAAACGGATGATTTCGTTTTTAAATCGAATTTTTTGATGTATTTTCTTTTGTCGGCATGATCATAGATAAAGTACAACAAACTGCGTCCATGATCCCAAAAGAGTGGCTCCTGCCCCTCTGTCACAAATAACTGCGTTTGAGTCTGAAGATCCGCCATGTAAACGGCCTTGCGCGGTGATAGCTCATATTGATCATCAATTTCACTTCCGTACTTCGGTACGTTGTTGCCCAATTTTTCTGATCGTAACCTGGTGTAATCATTCTCATCCAAGAATGAAGTATATGCTAAATATCGCCTGTCAGGGGACAGATGCCACTGATAGCCAAGTAGCGCGGGTCCCAATGACCAAGTCGATTGAGAGGAAGTCGGGATGAGAATTAATCCTGGAAATCCGTGCATGACAAGGCATTCTTTGCCTTTGATCAACTTTCTCTCATACATGAAAATTTCATATTCTTCTGAGAACAATGGCCTTGTCTTAAATTCTAAAAAAAGTGGATCTACTTTGGCCGGGTCGCGATTGATCTTCAGGGAGGATTTGACATTGAAAGGGTCAACCAATAGGATTGGGGTCATGGCCGCCGTCTGGATGTCGATGCGCGACGTCACTTCGTAGGCATGAATGCCCTCATGAAACCGTTCCGTGAGTATCAAGCAATTCTGCCCATCCACCCATTTCAGGGAGTCAAACACTGACGACCGTGAGGAGCAAAGCCGTCGTGGGACAGGCTGATCGCCCATCTTCAGATATAGAACGGATGACTTGCCTTCCGGTTGTAACTCAATCACAGAATAAGCAATGTCGACATCCGCATGGATGGATATCTCCAATGGTTTCGGATCGGACTGGCATGAAGTGACGATCAGTAAGACAGATAAAATAAGTGGGATTGTTATTGTTTTATTCATTTTCCATGCTCTCCGAATAGTATTAAAAATAAATATGGCGCCGTAAAATACTTTCCAGTACCCAATTCCACGGATCAGGAGGATCTTCCCAGCCGATCATACCTTCGAAGGGAGCTGGTTCATATCCGATGTCTGCTCCAATTCCCCGCAAATACTTCTGAATGGCTGAATTGCACGTTCCTCCGAATCCATATAAAGGTCCCTGAGAATCGGAAGGTGGTTGGTTTTTAAGTAGTTTACAACAATCTTCGTCTGACAATGGATGAGGAAAACCTGCTCGATCTTTATGATCGTATCCGGTCTGGTTTAGAGATGGATTCGAGTATGAATACATTCCCCAAGCTTGATTGCCCGCATCTCCTGTGGGGTCCGCAGGCCCCCATTCGAGCCAGCAGTGTCTGGCACCAAGATTGATGTTCCAGGCCATGGCGCACACTATATAACATTTGATCTTGCCCCCGTCAGTCAGATCCTTGCCGTTGGCGTCACAGCATTTCAAGCCGGAGAAATCCATCGTCCTGATTGGATTGTTCCGAGAATATAAGTACCTGTTGTACCCGCCGTGAAATCCGATCGGATCAGCTTGCCAATATCGACCTGAACGAGGATCGAAATAGCGGTGCCAGTTGTAAAACGAGCCCGTCTCAGCGTCGTGATATTGGCCAGGAAATCTGAGATTGTTTTCCGAGAATTGTAGCTGCATCTCCGGCTCGAGAGAGTTCCAATCAGCGGACCACGTCGCCGTGTAATCGTCGTCAATCATTGTTTGAGTCGTCGCCAGTTGATCATTCAGGTGATGATGAATCATTCCCGACTGATGTCTTTGGTACAGAGCATTCGTTCCCCAAGGGTATTCCGGCTGCCAGGCGTATTTCCGGATGAGCGCGCCGGTTTCATCGTATTCGGCCAGCAAACCTTCATGACCATAGACAAACCACGTGGTGCCGGTTGGGGCGCCGTCCGTGAAGAGATCCTTCCGGGTCCGCTGGGACAGGTGGTCATAGGAGTACCGGGCGACCAATTCGCCGTCCCGCCGAACCTCGCTCATCCGGTTGTCGAAGTTATAGCCGTACTGGTCTGTGATTCCCGCGGCGGGCTCTGCTTTTGATGTGGTGGACCCGTTGGCATTATAGGTGAAAGCAACAGCGGGGACGTCCGGCGGAGTCTGGCCGACGGGGTCGTGGGGGCCGGCGCCGTAGGCGAGGAGCTGGTTGGCGGCGTCGTAGTGCCAGACCGGGTGGCCGGCGTCGGCGGTGCGGTTGCCCACCGGGTCGTAGCTGAAGGTCTCGTCGGCCTTCCAGTCGTAATCGGCCAGGACCAGCCGGTCCAGGGCGTCATAGCCGTATTGGATCAGTTCGAAGTCATTGGCTCTAGGGACTCCAACCTCATTCCCAGATGAACCTTTTCTCAACAAGGTACTACTGTTTCTCTCTTTCAGTTAAACGGTCTAGAAGAGCAGCCTTCATTTCCAACACTTCAGAATTCTCTTCATCACTGAATTCAGTGCACGCAGAAATATGAGATACTCTAGTTCTAATGAGTTGTATTTCAGTCTGTGTGAGCGAAAATTTGTAAGTGTACTGGCCAGTTTCGTCAGGAAACTCAAAGGTCAATACCGCCAATAAAAGTAACGCATTGTGTAACAAGCCATAATTCTTTGTGGCTGATATATTATCTAATTGATTGACTACAAACGACAATGTAGGCTTCTTACCTGTCCAAGTGAGCAATCCTAAGATTTGTTGTTTTTCGCGAGTAGAATTGCTTCGACAAAAGAGCTCGATCAGCCGACCTTCTGAATACTCTTGATGGTCAACAATAATATCCAAGTATGGTTGCATTCTCTTCAGATTTTGTATTCCAGCGTCTGTTTCGGCTAAACTTGGATCTAATAGACGATCAATTGCTTGATCTACAATTAGCATATTCTGTTTACTTTCAGCATTGATTGAATTATGAGAGACATCGCATGATATCGTCAATAAACACATTAATATCAACGGTGAAACACTTAATTTAATCATAGAAAATCCCCTATTTAATGCGATCGAATATGCTTTGCCGCTTACGCTTTGCAAGAGCATCTCCGCAAGTTTTACAACATTGAACCATGCCATAAATTTTAACACGAAAAACAGTAATAGGACCAACAATCATTTCCGTAGATCGAATCAATTGATAGTATTCTTTACCAAGATCCCAGCATTTTTTAACCAGTTCTTTTTCCTCATTATTGTGTTTGGAATCATATTTCTTCAGTAGACAATAACGCCATATTAGTTTATCCCCTTTGTCGCAGGAATATCCTCTATATAACATTCCATACATCCGACAAGCCGATTTATCCTTTTCCTCGCTCCTTGGACGATCAAAAAGCCAATCGTCATATTCCGTGCCCTCAAAATCATAGAAACGAATCGGATTATCTCCTGCATAAATATATATGTTTCCTCAGTACTGTCCCGTTAAAAGTCGAATAATTTGAGCTGTTTGCACGGAGTATACCGGTTATCATTGTCAGTATAATTTGTAAGTGCTTCCCGCAGAGAGACTTTCTCGAACAGGTGGACGCTGAGAAACTGTAGAATGGTGTAGAGGCTGTGGTCCAGCTGCAACCGCTTTTTGATGATCGCCACGAGCACATAGACCGAGATGGCCACCCAGATCTGCGTCTTGACCGCGTTGGGCGAGGTGCCGAAAAACTTCTTAATCCGCAGGTGCTGCTTGATCCATTTGAAGAACAACTCGACCCGCCAGCGGGCGCGGTACAACTGGGCGATGGTCAGCGCCGGGAGCTGAAAGTTGTTGGTCAGAAAGGTGAGCCCCGTGCGGGGGTGCGGCCCCGCCACCCGAATGCGGCGCAGTTGGTTGGGATAGGCGTCGGGTTGGCCAGGCAAGGTGATCGTCTGGTCGCAGCGCACGCCGGTGGCACGGTCTACCCGGTGGGAGTACACCCGGTGAAAGCACAGGTTGCGTTTGGCGCGGATCACGAAGAAGGCCCGCGCGGCGTCGATCCGGAACAGCCGGCCGAAATCGAGGTAGCCCCGATCCAGCACGTAGAACGCCCCGGGCTCGGGCATCACCGCATCGAGCAGCCGCACCTCGTGGACGATGGCCGGCGTGATCACCACCCACGTCGGGATGCTGCCGCGCAGGTCCAGCAGGGTGTGCAGCTTGATGGCGGCCTTGGTCCGGCGGAACTCGGCCCAGGGGAACAGGGTCAGGCACAGGTCGATGGTGGTGGCATCCAGGGCGTAGGCGGTGTGGTCGAGAGTGGCACCGAAATCGTCGTGCAGGTACAGCGGCCGGGCGATGCGGATCAACTCGTGGGCCAGCTCCTGGTAGATGCGCCAGTCCCGGTTCTCGTTGGCTTTGGCCAAGGTGTTGCGGGCGACGTGACCGCGAATGCCCAAATGGTACAGCTTGCGGCCGGCCGTGCGCAGGCACAGCTCGATGTCGCGCAGGCTCTCCCGCCAGGTCAGCTGGGCGAAGGCCAGGCAGAGGAACTGATCCCAGCAGGAGAACGAGCGGACGCGGTGGTCGCCCTGATAGCGGGCGACGCAACGGGTGAACAGGTGGTGCGGGACGTGGTCCATCAGTTGGGCGAATATGGTGCGGCCTTCGTTCATGGTCAGCGCCTCCGAGCGGGAAATGTCCTGCCGGAGATGCTAACCGAAAGTTCAAATCGTTTCTGGCGAAAATGCCCAGTAAGCCATTCATTTATTAAATGTTAGAACGCTTTGAAAATCCGTTAACGGGACAGTACTGATGTTTCCTATAAAACCATTTAAACAGTCAATTTGAATTCCTAAGGAATCGCTTTGGAAGAATCTCCCGGTTGAAAAAGAATAGAAACGGTTCAAATTGAAATGTAAATGACTCTCAAAATCGTAATACTGTCCTGGAAATCTGATTGTATTAGAGTAATCCGAATGAATGATATTAAGTTCGCCATAAGTTTGCCAATCCGTCTGCCATGTTGTTTTAAAAACAGAATCAATTATTTTATATGGTGTAAACAAATGATCGCAAATGTAATAACCTTCTTCAGACAAAAGAGAAATCTGATAAATAGGATTGGTAGACCACGGCTTGTCCGGCTGCCAAGTGTATTTTGTAAGGATTGAGCCGGAGCCGTCATATTCAACCAACAGACCTTCTTGTCCATAGACAAACCATGTGGAGACTGTTGGGGATCCATCCGTGAAGAGATCCTTTCGGATCCGCTGGGACAGGTGGTCGTAGAAGTACCGGGCGGTCAATTCGCTGTCTCTTCGAACCTCGCTCATCCGGTTGTCGAAGTTGTAACCGTACTGGTCGGTCGTGCCGGCGGCGGGATCGGTTTTGGAGACGGTGGAACCGTTGGCGTCGTAGGCGAAGGTGAAAGCGGGGACGGCCGGCGGGGTCTGACCGGAAGGGTCGTGGGGGCCAGCGCCATACGCGAGAAGCTGGTTGGCGGCGTCGTAGTGCCAGACCGGGTGGCCGGCGTCGGCGGTGCGGTTGCCCACCGGGTCATAGCTAAAGGTCTCGTCGGCCTTCCAGTCGTAGTCGGCCAGGACCAGCCGGTCCAGGGCGTCGTAGCCGTACTGGACCAGGCCGAAATCTGTGGTTTTCGACAGGATGTTGCCGGCGGCGTCGTGGGTGTAGGCGAAGTCCGAGATCACCGTGCCGTCGGGCTTCGTGTACTTCAGGTCCACCAGCCGGCCGGCCGGGTCGTAGATCCAGGGAAACCGTCCCATTGACACCGTCAACATCGCTCAATGGCAAAATGTCAGCGAAGATGACTAATAATACAGGAAATCAATTTGTAACCACATGCTTTGAGGCGGAGTAGAATGTTTGAGAACGCCAGATTGTTCTCTACTGTGATGAACGCTGAATCAATTTGGCGACTTTGCATCTTAGTCGATTGAGAGATCTGAAGATTAGAGGAAGAAGCCAAAACCATTGGAAGTAACCAAGAAATCCGATTAGCAAGAAAAACACCCACTCAATCCAAGTATCTTGCGGGTAGGGCAAGCCGAGTTGAACATAAACCATACCCAGCAAGCCAATCAACCAACTTGGTAAAAAAGCAATGTAGTACAAACAAATACCAAGAAAAACACGCCCTTCAAAGTCTATTGTCCCATCAGGTAATCGAAAGGCAAAAATGGTCCAAGCGAACAAAGCAACAACCACGACAACATAAGCTACTTGGAGTAATTGCTTTACTATCATTTCATTTTACACTCTTTTTTACACTTCTGAATACCCTCATCCACCCATTCCTGACAATTCTGTGCAAAAGGAATCATTGGCTGCAGATTGTACCACGGCCTACGACTGTTGCCATAATTTGTTAAGCACTTCTCAAAGCAGCAGTTGCTTGGAATTTCCCAACACCGGCGTGGATCGTAGACATCCCCGTCCTTCGGCGTAGTTGGTCTTCCTCGGCTACCAAGTCCCACAGGCATGCCGGATCCTGCGTGTCCATAACATTTAGTCGTCCCTCCAATAGTAACACAATAATAACTATGATATAGAGGATTCCCCCATAGGTCTGGGCCATATCGAACGTTGTCCGATGGCGGCCCATGATCTCCTAATGGTCTGATACAACGGTAAGCTTTTAAACCTAAAGGGTCGAAAGCAATTACTGGATTGTTTAGTACGTAATGATAATCAATATAATCATCGGTCAGGATTTCAATTCCGTCCTTGAAATAACGATTAATAGGATCTGGTTGCATGTAGGTTCCGGTCTCTCGTGAATAGAATCGGTGAAAATTATAATACAAATCTGTTTCTTGATCGAAATACTGACCAGGAAATGCAAATGGATTCTCAATGATTCCCGTTGCGATTTCTACCCCGAAAGAATCCCAATCAGCTTCCCAGGAAAAACCGAGGTCATCATCGATGAGGTATTGTGGTGTAGCTAAATGATCATTAATAAAGGTGAAATTTGTACCTTGGTCATCTCTCTGCCATAGAGGATTAGTTCCCCATTGATGGTCTGGATGCCATAGATACTTTTTCAACATCACCTGATTACTACTATATTCAGCCAACAAACCCTCATTGCCATAGAGAAACCATGTACAACTCAGCAGCGAACCATTCTCATGGATTTCTTTCTTAATTCTCTGATTGGATGAATCGAAACAATAGGAAGCGCCAATGGTTCCATTCGATTGATGAAAGCCGGACATTCTGTCTTCATTATTGTAGGAATAGTAGTCAACAGTGTCAGTGATATTGTCAGACATCGATAACACGGATCCATTCGAGTCGTATTGAAATGTGAAAGATAGTTCTCCCCCCGTTCCATACCCGAGTAACTGATTGGCTGAATCATACACCCACAAATCATTGTCTGCTGTGGAAATACGATTGCCGACTGGATCATAATTGAAAAATTCGTCCGCTTTCCAGTCGTAATCGGCCAGGACCAGCCGGTCCAGGGCGTCGTAGCCGTATTGGATCAACCCGAAGTCGGTGGTCTTCGACCGGATGTTGCCGGCGTCGTCGTGGGTGTAGGCGAAGTCCGAGATCACCGTGCCGTCGGGCTTCGTGTATTTCAGGTCCACCAGCCGGCCGGCCGGGTCGTAGATCCAGTTAAACCGTCCCATTGACACCATCAACATCGCTCAATGGCAAAATGTCAGCGAGATGCTTAGTTATACATCTGGATGAATGGAATTAGAGCTCTTTCAATTTCACTGTTTTTGATAATGGTGGCAAACTTTAAAGCATCAAATCCAGTGTACTCCCCCTTTCGCACTTTTTCCTCCGGCTTGGCCCCATTCTGAAGCAGAACTTTCACCGTATCGAGGTGCCCATTCCATGCAGCAAGCATCAAAGGAGTATAACCAAAATTGTCTCTTAGATTGAGTATTTGAACAAACTGCGGGTAATCACTAATAATCTCAGATGAACCATATCTTGCAGCATAATGAAGGGCGGTCCAACCATCTTTATCTTTTAGATTTACATCTGCCATATGATCTAGAAGCAGTCTGGTAATTTCAGAGCTATCTTTCTGGATCGCTTTCATCAACGCAGTTTCACCAAAATCGTCCTGCAAATTACAGTTTGCTCCATTTTCTATTAAGAAATTACATATCGTAAAATCCCCTCCATGTACTCCTGCCATTAAAGCAGAAAGCCCGTTTGCCGATTGGTAATTAATTTTAGCACCTTGATGGACAAATTTCTGAACCTGTTCGTAATCTCCATTTAATGCAGCAGAAATTTGGGCTTCTTCCTTAGTTAAGACTTGAGTCCGACTATTTGTGCTCTCATCAAAAAAAAAGAGTTGCTTTCCTCGATCATAGCATGGGCATCGATCCAGTAAGACCTTGAACCAATTTTTAAATACATTTTGGAGAATCTCATCCGAGGTCTTGAGCGTGAGAAGAGAAAATTTGTTTTGAATCAGAATAATAGATAAATTTGGATCGGAGATAATGCTTTGGGTATTGTTATCTCTGAATCTAAGTTTGATATTTGTCAAATTTCCAACTACCGCTCTTGTTTGTTTATTTGTTTTGCCTTCAATCCTACATGTATGCAGTAATAACCTTGCACGCTTGTCTTTCCACCCGGCTCCGGGGAACTTTTCCGTTAAACGACCTTCTTGATAATTGAATGAGGCAGCTTGCGGAAAAATACATTCCATTGAATAATTCGATTTGTCTGATTCAGGAAGATCTATTTTCAATTCCAAATAGTATTCCCATAAGAAGCTCGGGACAGATCGGTAGACTATTCTCACACCCATGGTGTTGTCGAATTGTTCCGTGATTGGAAAAACTGAATCGATTATTTTTTCATAGTCTGTCAGCTCCTGCGACGAATCTGACATATTCGCGCAATACCCATAGGATGTGAGCATGATTGTAGCCAGTACGAAATAAATGAAATGTGCTCTTTGTCGTGACAGGATGATCATTTAAACCCCCAATTAGTGATACCAGGACAAAGTCGTTTGTACCATTCACCTGTTTCTAAACGAATGCTCTTACCTCTTTTCAAGGTGTTATCTGTTCTCCAGACTCCATCCTTTGAAAGTACATAGTTTGGAACTATAATACCGGGGAAACCAACTTGTTGTTTTTTTGTGCATGTATCACTCGAGTCCCAATCTGCAAGACTGGGTCGTTGCCATGCAACGTGATAACGCCTACCATTAATATATTCAATGGCTCTCGGATGGGTATGGACCAAGGCAATCGTTTTTAAACCCGTGCTGAAGTTAAATTCACATTTCATCGGAGCCTGGCCGCCCCCCGCAGGTCCCGGCCCATCATCCTTGAATTTTTCCACACCAGCGCAGTCCGTTATATGAGCCCCTCTTTCAGTAAGGGGACTCGGATGATTGGAATACAATTGAAACCAATTGCAGATGTCGGAAATATGCCTAAGAAGGACAGCATCAAGAGTTAGACCCGTGTTGTCGAAAAAGATAATTGGATTATCCTCAGAATATAGATAATCAGCAGTAATACCAATTGGGTCTGGAGTCAGATATCTTCCGATATTCGTTGAGAAGAAACGATTAAAATTATAATAGTTGCGTGATTCGCCGTCATAATATTGACCGGGAAATCCCCAATTGTTTTCTTCTGAATCACCAATAATCCGCCTACCTCCGAACGCATCTAAATCTAACTGCCACTCCGTCTCGCATGCGGAGTTAATCAACTGTTGTGTTGTAAACAGATGGTCGTTCACTGAAAATAAACGATTCATCATTCCGTCTGTCTTCCAACAAAGATCTGTGCTCCATTTATTATCCAGTTGCCACGTGTACTTAGTGAGACAATTGCCGCTAGAATCAATTTCTGCCAGCAATCCTTCAGTACCATAAAGATACCAAGTGCTATTTCCCAAAAATCCCTCATTATACGTGTCTTTTCTGATCCTTTGATGTTGATGGTCATAATAGTATCTGGCCACAAGGATATCGTTTTGTTGAAATTCGGTCATACAGGCATCGTAATTGTACTTATATTGATCGATGGATCCCGAAGCACTCTCTGTTGAAGCTATGGTCAAACCGTTAGCATCATAGCTAAAAGTATCCTTAGCAGCAATCGGGGGTGTCTGACCGACAGGATCGTGAATACCATTTCCATAGGCAAGGAGCTGGTTAGCCGCATCGTACTGCCACACGGGGTAATCGGCGCTAGAAGTGCGGTTACCAACCGGATCGTATGTAAAAGTTTCGTCAGCTTTCCAATCATAGTCGGCCAGGACCAGCCGGTCCAGGTCGTCGTAGCCGTACTGGATCAGCCCGAAGTCGGTGGTCTTCGACAGGATGTTTCCGGCGACGTCGTGGGTGTAGGCGAAGTCCGAGATCACCGTGCCGTCGGGCTTCGTGTACTTCAGGTCCACCAGCCGGCCGGCCGGGTCGTAGATCCGCTCGACATGCTTGCCGAAGCCGTAGTCCATCGTCGCCAAAGAACCGTCGGCGTTGTAGGCGTAGTCCACCGCCGGCGGCGGCTCGCCGCCGGGCCCGGGCTGGTCGGATTCCAAATGCACGACCTGGCCGCGGGAATCGCGGGTGTAGCTGATGGTCTCGCCGTCCGGATACGTCAGGGCCACCTTCCGCCCCCGTTCGTCGTACGTGTAGCCGACGGTTTTCCCGATTGTATCATTGGTGATGGTCAGTTGCAGATTGCGGGCATCGTAGGTGTAGCTCATGGCGACGGCGGGATTGATCGCCTGGAGCAGGTTGCCGTTTGAATCGTATGCGTAGGTCTCCTGGGTGGCGTCGGGGTAGTGCTTGGTGAGCAGCCTGCCGGCGGCGTCGTAGTCGTAAGTGATGGTCTGCCCCTCGGCGTCGGTGGTGGATGACAACCGCCCGGCCGCGTCGTAGGTCCGCGAGTGGATCCGGTTCAGGGGATCGGTCTCGGTGAGCAGCCGGTTCAGTGCGTCGTAGGTGAACGCAGTCGTGTGGCCGTTGGCGTCGGTCACCGCGGTGCGGTTGCCGGCGGCGTCGTAGGTGAATTCCGTCCGGCCGCCCAGGGCGTCCACCTGGGCGGTCAGGCGGCCCGCCGGATCGTATTCGAAGCGGATGACCCGGCCCAGGGGGTCGGTCCGGGCGATCACCCGGCCGGCGGCGTCGTAGTCCATGTCGGTTCGGGGACCGTCCGGGCCGCCGAGGACCTGCGGATCCGGGCCGATCACGGCCGTCTGGCGGTTCGCGGCATCGTACACAAACCGGGTAACTCGGCCCATCTCATCAGTTACAGCGACCAGGTTGCGGTTCAGATCATATTCCATCGACCGGTAATGTCCCAGCGCATCGGTCTGCCGGACCAGGTTGCCCACGCCGTCATACTCGAAGGAAGTGACGTTTCCCAGCGGATCCGTTATGGAGGCCACCTTCGCGCTCTCGCCGCTGCAGCAGGAACAGCTCGAGGCGTTGGTCCCGGCGCAGACGTAGCTGAAGGTGGTGGTCTGGCCGTTGGGATCGGTCTGGCTGATCTTCCGGTTCATGATGTCGTAGCTGAAGGTGGTGGTCTGGCCGTTGGGATCGGTGACGGCGGTGATGTTGCCGGCCCCGTCGCGCTGGTAGACCGTTTCATGCCCGAGGGGATCGGTCACCTTCGCCACATTTCCATATGCGTCGTACTCGTAATGCGTTCCGTGGCCCAGTGGATCCATCACCTCCTGCAACAACCCGTTTGTTTCGTACGTGTAATGGGTTGAATGATTCATTGGATCGATCTGCTCGATTTGATTGAGTCCTTCATCATACTCATATGTTGTCCGACGTCCGAACTCATCCTCGCTGGCGGTCAGCCGATGGGTCAACAAATTATAAAAGTACCGCCGCGTCAAACCGAGTGGTTGTTTGGTCATCCGAATCAACTGGCCATATTCGTTGTACCAATATTCATCCCATGAACCATCAGGATACTGGACCGCCTTGACCAAACCCCGGCCATCGGGATGCTGCAGTGTGACTTGACCCAGGGCATCCTCAGTGGCCAGCACATGGCCGTTTTCATCGGTCCAGAGATAACGGGTGTGACCTGCTCCGTCGATCACAGTGCTCATATTGGCGGCATCGGCAGAATACGGGTTGGCCTCTGTCCAAGAATCAGGATCCAGAACCTGCCCCTGATTAAGCGCCGGCAGATATTGCCGCAGCTCTCCGGTCGGGGCAATAACCCGGGCCAGAGTGCCATAGTCCGGCTCATATTCATACCGGAAGCGGCTGCCATCAGCCATGGTCTTAGCTGCCAATCGATGGTAGAAGTCATATTCAAACTGCAGGAATGACAGATCCGGTTGTACTATCCGGACAAGATCACCTGCTCCATCCACTACGAATTCGGTCACCCGTCCCAACGGATCCTCCACCTCGGTTAGGTACCCTTCCGCCGAGTAGCGTATGAATATCGTTGCTCCCAGGGGATCGGTGATTGTGGTGAGCAACCCTTGGGTATTCCAGCCATACTCTGTCCGATTGCCGTTGCGATCTGTGCAGGCCAAAGGATGACCATTGGCATCAAACTCCCATGTGGCCTTCTCACTGCGGTCAACCAACTGGTTGGTCAAGCGGTCATATTGGTAGCGGTGCCTGGAATCGAAGGCGTACATTTGGCGGCTCATTTTGTACAGATGACCATTTTTGGCCATGAAATAAATATTCTCAAAGTCATCGTCGAAGAAAAACGACCACGGTTCCAATAAATTCAGGTTAAACGGTTCCATGACCGAATCATCACCACCCGCCGGCAATCCGCCGTTTCTGCGGAAGTCGGCTACGGTCCAGACCTGGCCTGCCGCGTCAATCTTACGCAACCGGTCGCCCCATATCCCTTCAGAAAGGAGGTGATAGTACTCCAGATAGTAGAAGTTTCCATCGCTGTCGGGGAACATCTGCAAAATGCCATTGATTTTCACCTTTGCGGCGGGTACTCCTTCTTCGAACATCGCTTCGGCGGCAGTGCCGGCGGCGTCATAGCCAGCCATTGGGTAGGCATCACCGGCCGGGGTAACTTTCCAGATTTCGAGGCCCGAAGCCCGATTGACATTAACCCAAAGATTCAATTCCCGATCCACTCTTAGATCGCAGGCAAAGTCGCCTGTATCGAACTGCAGTTCGCCAATCCGGACCACTCCACCGTTGGCGATAACCTTGTGAATCACGGTGGACTGACTGGTGTAATCCCACGACAGCGTGTAGACATTGCCCATGTGATCGGTGCAGAGTTCATTGATATCCATTGGCATAATCGCCACCAATCGGACCATCTCTTCCCGATCCAGTTTAAACAGGCGATTCCAAGCGCCTCCGCTGCTGGCGAAATAGACATTTCCCTGTTCGTCATGTCCCAGAAAGTCATTGCCGCCGCCACTCATATTTAGATACAGATTTTTTACCAAGTTGGCCGGGATGGCATCCGTCTGGGACCAGTCCACATCGGTATCGCCCCCGCCGATGAGTATGCGGAGCTGTCCCTGACAATCCACCTTGCGAAGCTGATGGCAATATTCCGGATTGTTTAGGCTAAGATTGTAGAAGAGCTCGCCATGATGGAAATACATGCCTTCGGCTCCCAACGCGTTGTTGGCGATGCTGTCGTCGGGTTGTATCTGACAGGCAGGTGGGCGAACGTCGGTAGCGGTTCCAGACACCTTTTCGATCATTCCGGCATGAAGTTCCACCGGTTGGCCGGAGTCTTCCTGGATGTAAATCGACTCGCCATCTGCCGAGAAGTGCAGGTATTTCAGCGTATTCAAACCTAACGACCATCCGGCACCGTATGGGGAGTGAGTCAAGTCGGATCGTTGCAGCAAAAAGTTACCCGAAAATCGCACTCGTTGACGATAAGGTTCGCGCATCGGCACTCCGGTGTCCGTCAACGGTTCACAAGCGAAGCAGGCCGTGGACCAGTAATTGTATGTGCGGTAGCCGTTCTCAACCACGCAGTCATACGGATGAATCCCGGGCTGCAGACTTTGGCCCTGGGCGTCCGTCAGAGGAATGCGGATTTTAAAATAATTGACAGCCTGATCGCTGCTGAACGTGGTCCGGTAGTGCCGATCAGCGATGTCAAGATATATGGTGGTGAAGTCCGGCCGAATGACCTCGGTGTTGTCAACCTTGACTGTGAAAACAAAGTGATCGGTCACCGATTTGCCGTCGTAAGACAGAGTCAGACTGGCGTCCCCTCCCATCACTTTATAAGGTACCGTTTGATAGCTAATGCGGAGGTTGCCGGTATCGATACTGATCTCCGACATGCCCCCGTCGATTTTCTCGCATTCATCTTTAGGGTTTTCTCCAGGGCCGGTGGGAGCGGGATCTCCCGGAGGAGCCACGGCATTGGGATCGCGAACCGAAAAATGGGTGATATAAAACTCCATGTAGAGTCCATCCTCACTAATGACCGACATGGAGTCGTGCTCCCAGCGGTGCGCCCGGCGGTTGTACCAGCCCACGGGGATGGGCGTGCCCGGCTCGAAGCCCAGGAAGTTCTGCACCCGCACACGCACCGGCAGGTTCAGCACCTCGGTGGTGTCGCCGGTGACGTCGAAGGCGAATGTCCACACCGAGGGTGTGGGCATGGCGTTGGGCAGGGCGTCGCCAAAGGGGATTTCGGTCAGGGTGACCTGGAGCGGCGTGTCGACGGCTCCGGCCGGAAAGTCCATGGTGATCCGGCCGTTCGAGTTGACGGCGGTGCCGCCGGCCGTCGGGATGGTGGATACCACGGGGTCTGCCGGAACCAGGAACACATCGTCCACCCGCGGATAGCGGCCGCGCTTGACCATGACCACCCGCTGGGCGTCCAAATGCTCCGGTGCGGTGATGTTGAGCACCACGGTCCGGGCCGGTCGCTCGTCCGACAGGTCAGCAATGGGAAAGCGGATCGCGCCGGTGGCATCGGTGTAGAGCCGCGCGTCGATTCCTTCCACGGTCAGACGGGCGCCGGCGAGAGGCTGCCGGTCGGCGGCGCTGTACACCGTGCCGGTGATCCATCCGCAGGTATCGCTCACCGGCGGATCAACCTCCGGGGGCGCATAGTGCACTGTAACCGCAGCGTTGGCCTGGTTGCGGGTGGCTCGATCCGTGGCGGTGGCCACCAGGCGGTTGCGGCCGTCGAGCAAGCGGACAGCGGGGGCGGTGAAGGTGTCGCCGTCGAGCGCGGCGGGTTGGCCGTCCACGAGCACGGACACACCCGTCGGATCAAAGGCGCCCAGTATGCGCCCCGTGACCGTGACGGCACAGGTGTCGAAGGCCTCATCTTCCAGCGGTGACAGAATCTCGATGGCGAACACCGCCGGGCGACGCTGCACCAGGACCGACGTGGTAGCCTGAGATTGGCGCCAGCCGTCGGTGACGGTGAGCCGAAACACCAGCAGGGCATCCCGGTCCACATGGTTCAGCCCAAACTGCGGCTGGACCAGGGTCGCGTCGTCCAACACAACGGCGGGTCCAGATAGCTGTTCCCACTGGTAACCGCTGATGGGGCCGGAGCTGGCCGAGCCGTCCAGGACGACGGCATCGCCCTCGAGCACCGCCTGAACCGGGCCGGCGTTGGCCACCAGCGGCGGCACCGGCGGCACGGCCAGGGTCACCGTGGCGGACCGCCCGCCACCCGGGGCCGGGTTTTCTACCGCCAGGTCCACGCTGCCGCCGGCGGCTGCGCCGACGGGCAGCACCACGCTCAACTCTGCGGTGGACTCGAACACTGGCGCATATACTCCACCGTCGACGTGGACCGCCGAGCCGTCGGGCGCGGGCTGGAAGCCGCTTCCCTGGAGTCGGACCTGGAAGGTGGTGTAACCGGCCAGGTAGCCCTCGAAGACGGCGGTATCCAGGACCGGTGCCGGGTTGAGCACCCGGAGCGCGACCGGTTCGGACACCAGGCTCCACGGGGTGGGGTTGTAGACCTGAATGGGGAGAAAACCACCATGTTCCAGTAGGGCGGCGTCCAGCTCGGCGGTGAGCCAGATGCTGTCGCCGTCTTCGTGGTAGATGGTGGGCACTTCGTAACTATCGGTCCAGACCACCGAGTCGGCGTGGAACGGGCCGCCGTCGACGCGAAGGGTGACGCCGGCGCTACCCGCCTGCACTTCGGCGGGGGTCAAGGCGGCGATCATCGGCACACCCGCGACCACCTGGATAACACTGGGAGGCGACTCGCGCAGGGGCGGACCCGGATTGACCACCGTGACCTGGAGCGCGCCTAGTTCGGTCAGCAAGGCATCGGGCACCCAGGCGTCCAGCGTCGGTGGCATGTCGAAAGTACGCCAGAGATGAGTCTCGCACGCGATGTCGTTCACCCAAACGATGCTGTTGGAGTCGATGGGGTCGGCCAGGGTATTGATGACGATATCCAATCCCCCCTGGGGCAACTCGCGTGGATAGACGTCCAGAATCATAGGATCCCGGTCGACGATCTGAACACTCACCGCCGCCGAGTCGGCCGGCGGCGGGCCGGGATTGCGCACCGTCACCGCACGGGCGCCGGTGGTGGCCGTGACGTCCGCCGGCAGCACCGCGGTCAGCTCGGCCGGGTAGCCGCCATCGGCCGGGATGAGGGTTGTCGGCAGTTCGACACCGTCGAGGAGAATCGTGGCGCCGTCCTGAACCTGCCAGGCGAAGACCGTCAGTTCCGGGCCGGCGGAGCCGAGGGGCACCTCCGGCGGCGCCAGGCTGACGATGACCGGCGTGCCAGGATTGTCCACCACGGTGAAGGGCACCGGGTCGGAGTCGCCGACTGCCGGATTGTGGAGAACCACCTCGTGGACACCCCCGACGGCAGTGAACGAATCGGGTAGCATTACTCCAAGAGCGGGCGGCAGCCAATCGTGGAAGGTCGCGGCCATGACATTTCCGTCGATCCGGACAAGGCAGGTGGCGTCAAGCGGCCGGCCGTAGACGAGCAGCTCCACGCCGGTTGAGCCGGCCGTTACCTGCGCCGGGGTGAGGAGGGTGATCACAGGCTGCTCGGCGCCACCGGTGATGGTGAGCATCGCCGGGGCGGACTCACCGCCGCCTGGACCAGCGTTGACCACTGTCACAGGAAGATTGCCAGGTAGAGCCAGCAGGTTGTCGGGCAGCACCGCCGTGAGAAATGCCGGGCTGTCATCATGATAGGTAGTGGCCAGCTCTGTCCCATCCACCCGGATGACCGAGCCGGGATAGAACGGAGCGCCCTGGACGCCGAGCACCACGCCGGTGGAGCCGGCCGGTACTTGCGCCGGGTCGAGCACGGTCAGGACCGGCACGCCGGCCAGCACGGTGAACGTTGCCGGGGTCGACTCGCCGCCGCCGAGGCCGGAATTGATCACGGTGACGGTCCGCAGGCCCGGCAGCGCGGTGGCGGCCGCAGGCACCGCCGCGGTGAGCCAGGCAGGATCACCGGGGTGATAATCGGTCGGGAGAATCGCACCATCGAGCGTCACGACGGAATCGAGGTGGAACGGCCCGCCGTCAACCTGCAAGGTTACGCCGGTGGAGCCGGCCAAGACTGCGGCCGGATCGAGCGCGGTGATGGCCGGTATGCCGGCAGTCACTTGACACTCGAGGGGCGCCGATTCCCCGCCGCCGGGTCCGATATTGACAACGGTGATGGACAGGACACCGGTAGTTGCCATGAGCGCATCCGGTAGCACGGCGGTCAGGTACGCCGGGCTGCCGGCATAAAACGTGGTGGCCAGGTCCGCGCCGTTGGCTCGAATCAACGAGTCGGGATACAACGGCCCGCCATCGGCGCGCAAAACGACACCCGCGCTGCCAACGGGAATCTCGGCCGGGTCCAGCGCGACGAGAGACGGGATGCCGGCGGTCACGGTCAGAACAACCGGAGCGGATTCCCCGCCGCCCAGGCCAGGATTAATCACGGTCACTCCCCGGGTGCCGGGCAGCGTGAGCAACCCGTCGGGCAGCACCGCCGTAAGGTACGCCTGGCTGCCGGCATGGTACGTCGTGCTCAAAAGCGTCCCATCCAGGGTGATGACCGAGTCGGCGTGGAACGGGCCGCCGTCGACGCGGAGGGTGACGCTGGCGCTGCCGGCCGGTACCTGCGCCGGGTTGAGCGCGGTGATGGACGGCACACCCGGCACCACGGCCAGAGTCAGCGAAGCGGAAGTGCCGCCGCCTGGCGGTGGATTCTCCACCCACACGTTCACGGCGCCTGGCTGGATCAAATCTGCCGCCGGAATGATGACCGTGAGCTGCGTGTCCGTTTGGCCGGTCACACTCAACGGCGAGCCGTCGGCAAACACAAGGCTGTCGGGGATGAAGCCGGATCCGTGCAGCGTAACGGCGAGGTCGGCGCTGCCGGCCACCGCTGCGGCCGGTTCCAGCGCGGTGAGCACCGGTATGGGATGATCCGCAATTGCAGGTGCCAAACCCCATCCGGGCACGCCGCCGACAGTCGTGATCGCCGTATGCCAGGTCCAGGCGAGGATCGGTCCATCCGCAGTCACAGTGATCAGGCTGGGCCGGTTCCAATACCAGTCCCAGAACAACTCCAACGGAGTCGAGAGCCAGATGACCCGGTTGGCGTCCGGCGCCACCGAATAGACGGGTTGGCGAACGACCTGTCCGGAACTGTTGTACTGAGTCACCATCACCGTGGCGGGAGCGGCACCTGGGTTGTGCACCGTCAGAGGAAAATACGTCGTGTCCTTGACCACGTGCCAGGTGGGATTGGCCGTCGCCGGTCCCATGGCGGCGGGTATCGGGGCCGCCGATTGCTGCGCGCCGCAGATCACGGCTGCCGCCAGGAGCGAGGTCGGAGCATCGGTGCGGAGAATGGCATGGGTTTGATAGAGCAGGAAACTGATCCCGTCGAACAACTCCTCGCAGCTTCGGCGAACGAACCCGTTGACCGGCACGTCGATGGTGCCTTGACCCAGCCGGGTGCCGGCGGTGGTGACCAGATCCACGGTCAGGCTGACCGGTGCCGGGCCCGGATTGGCCAGCCACAGCGTATCGGCGGTTCCGAAGCGGGGGAAGGTGTCGTATTCCGGCACCAGCCGGCCGTCACTGTCGATCCTTATTGTGGACTCAGGAACCGCCATGAGGCCGCTGGCCGCGGGATACCATGCTACGGCCAGGACACTCCGGTCCGCGGTGAGGCGAAGCACACCGGTGTCTGGCAGACCGGATCCGTTGAACAACTCACCCTCCGCGGCCACCCACCGGACTTCATGGCCGGCGAGGGTGAGAGCTGCGGCGATGGGTACAGTGGCGCCGGGAGAGTCGACGCGCAACCCGACCTGAGCCGGAGTGGCTGTTGGATTGCCCAAGAGGAACCATGTGCCGGTCACCGCTGCCGGTCCCTGAAAGAACGTGGTCCAGGCGGTCTGGGGTGCAGTCGGGTACAGGGGATAGAGTGCGATGGGGTCGGGTGGATTAATCGATTTGTTGGAGAAGGAATCCGGGCGGGCTTTGCCCGTCACGGGAGCGGTTGGCAGACTAGCAAGGAGCACTTCAGCGTGGACCGAGTCGGTGGGCGTGGTCACCACGAGATAGCCGGGGCGGCCGGCCGGCGGATCGGATAACGCCACGGCAAGCGCGCCGATGGATTGCACCACAAACCCGTGGGGCGGGACAGTCAACGTGGCCGGCTGATCCGTGTACAGCCGTCCATGGAGGAAAAAGCAGATGGTCGCATCCTGCGGTGTGTCGCTGGCATTGATCAGTCGCAGCACGCCATCGGCCGAGGATCCCGATACCGCCGGCAGCGGGTAATGGACTTGCGTTCCCAACAGGGTGCAGCCGAGCAGGCTGATCCAGATTGCAAAACAGACAACGCCCCCCATTCGCCTCATGGTGACATCTCCCCAAATTGTGGATTCAATCGTAATCCCGGGCAACATTCCACAACACCGGGCGATTGTCAACCACAAATACACGCACAATGGTTTTTGTAATCTGTTGAAGCTACAGCTTTTGTAATATCATGAAATATAGAAATGCTCGGTTGCGGATTGTTATTGACAGATGGTTTGAGTCCGATGGGGCTGGGTACACCGCTGCCCAACCGACTCCCCGGGGTGCGACTCCGGAACGCAGGGAGTTCTTTTACTGAATACCCGGACTGATCAGTTCAATAGGTGTCTAACTCAACACGCGGCAGCATACTTTAGGACGCGATCCTTGCCATGGGCAGTTTATAATGACATGCCTTCCGTGTGACGGCAGACGTTCGGATGGACAGCGCCCGCCTTCTTCCCGAGACAACCAGCACACAATTACGGGCAGGCTTTACCACGTGCTAACCGCGTCACACTGGTGTCACACTAAACCACAAAAACTGGCGATAATCGGCGATCTCCAGCCGCTTCCGGTGGCAGTTCGGTAAATCGGGATAACTTTAGATTTTCCAATCACATTGGCATGACTTGGTATTGCTGAATACCACCCGGTGTTGGGGCGATCAGACCCTCCCTTCGATCTTCGGAACCGAGGGTTGGGGGTTCGAGCCCCTCCGGGTGCGCCAATTAATTCAATA
>Ga0209604_1000466_pt1 | contig 37868 bp, 40 predicted proteins | sample AD_UKC097_MetaG_FD_184405 | JGI IMG/M metagenome (GOLD analysis project Ga0209604, IMG submission 184405) | Active sludge microbial communities of municipal wastewater-treating anaerobic digesters from USA - AD_UKC097_MetaG (SPAdes) (version 2) | ecosystem: Engineered > Bioreactor > Anaerobic >... | reverse complement strand
ACAAAATCGTCCTTCCCTCTGTTGTATGGTGGATCGATATAAATAACGTCAATCAGCCCTTTATGCGTCTTTTCGAGCAGATACAAGCTCTGCAGATTATCCCCTTCAAGGATAAAGTTATAGATATAATCCTACAGAGATTGATACAATTTAATTACCCTATTTTGAAAGTATCCTAAGGGGGTTAAGGTTCAAAAAAGGGGGTTTAGCTTTTAACCGGGAGATTGCCGGTTATTTTTATAAATAAGAAAAAATATTAAAGAGGAGGAATTACAATGCATCTTTCAGCGCCCGACAGAGAAATAGTATCCCAAATAGTAGATAACGAACGTGCCAGCATCCAAGCAGCGGCATACACAATTTATCTGCAGATAAAGCCTAATAATAAAAAAACAATGAACCCGAGAGAGTTCCATAAGGAATTTGCCGACAATTGGGAAACCTTCATGAAGATTGAGCTCGAAGAAAATGACGGAGAATGAGCCTGTTCCTGACTGGAGGTGAAAACATTGATTGAAGATATTAAGAAACGTACTCTTGATGATGTCCGAGCGGCCTATAAGAAATACTTGAACGGACAGAATCTGTCAAAAAGCACAATCATGACTTCTTCAACTGATGCCTTCTATATTTGGCGGAAGCAGGACGCTGATTCATTTTGGGAGATTATCTTTTCTGATAATTTTGAAACCCTTGGTAAAGAAAAGTTACTTGAACTTTTGCGTCAGCAGTCCAGCGGAAATGCAGAAGCAAATATGAACGGCTATATGGCACATTTGCGAAGGTTTAGGCGATTTCTTCAAAGTGAGTCTGTTATTGAGATACCGGAAGTAGTTCCTGCCATTGCTAATAATAGAGAGAACACCTTGACTAAAACGAAACAAACACTTCCAACTCCATCGGTTGAGCAGGTTGAATTTTATCTTGCACAGTGGGATGACCTTGAAGATTACCGCCTACAGGAAGACGCTCTTAACCGATTATTCTTTGAACTCAGTCCAGAGAATAAAAATATTTCTGATATCCTGCTCAAGGTATCTGTGCTTAATGATTTTTACAGCACCAACATTTTTAAGGTTTTTCCCGTTGCAAAGCATATTCGATCATTACAAATTGATGATCGTCTAAGACATGGGGATGTTACCTTGGTAGACGATATTAAGGGAGTTGAAATAAGCGGTAAAATATTAAATTTCTATTCATTCGCAACGAAGTATTGTAGCCACCACAGACCGCTGGATTACCCTATTTATGATAGTTATGTGGACGAGGTTCTGCGGTACTACCGAAAACAGGATGCTTTTGCTGCATTTAGAAATGATGATCTAAAGAATTACCCTCGCTTCAAATCAATATTGGAGGAATTTAGAAGCTTCTATCAACTGGACAAATACAATCTTAAGGAACTTGATAAGTACATATGGCAGCTTGGCAAGACATACTTCAATAAATATGACTAACAAAAACTCCTCAACACTGAATTCACATCAGCGATGGGGAGTTTCTATTTTTGTAGCCCTTATGCCATAATTTCCGTTCCATCCTTAAAAATGAACCGTACATCGTCTTTATCATAAACAGTAGCGTAGTCCATAAGGCTGCACCACAGCTTTTCGTCAAATTCGGTAAGTAGGTCCTCTTGATTTTGGAGGGTGCAGAGGAAAGCATTAATTGTACTGAGCCTTGTCTGCTTGTCGGTGATTTCGTCAGTAACCGCTGTATGGCGAGCCTTGGCAAGGTCAAAGCGGTCAACCAGTCCGTTGTAACGCTCCTGGTATTCCTCTTGGTCAAGGGCGGAGTGTGCGTTTTCACTGATAGCTTGTTGTATCATTCCAGCCACAACTTCGAGTTCGTTTTCCAGTTCAGCCTGCTCCTTTTCCAGGTCGGCAGTGTCAAAAACCGCAGATTTTATAAGTTCAAAGTTTTCGAGGACTTCATCCCTGTCGGAGAGTAGCTTATTAACTGCCGATATGAAGAATGCTTTGATTGTTTCTTCGTCAAAGTGTGGTGTCTGGCAACGGTTGTCGTTATCGTATTTGTGGTTGCACTGGTAAATGGTGCGGCGGTATTTACTGGTGGAGTGCCACACCTTTGAGCCATACCAAGAACCGCACTCGCTGCATTTTATTCTGCTTGAAAATATGCTGACCCCACTTCGGCGGTTAGGACCAGGGGTGCGGTTCTCCAGTTCAATCTGAACCATATCGAATACAGCAGGGTCGATAATTGCCTCGTGGTTGTTTTTAACATAGTATTGGGGAATTTCGCCTTCGTTGATTTTCTTTTTCTTGGTGAGAAAATCTGTTGTATAGCTTTTCTGTAAAAGAGCATCCCCCTTGTATTTTTCGTTAGATAAGATACTTTTAACTGTACCAGCACTCCATTTTTGTTTTTTAGCTGGGGTTAGGATGCCATCCTTAGTTAATTCTTTTGCTATTTTATAAGGAGTCATGCCTTGCAGGAACATTCCATATATTTTTTTAATAACAACAGCTTCTTTTTCATTTAGTACAAGGTTTCCATCTTCGCCCATGTCATAGCCTAAAAACCTTCTAAAAGGTACAGTTACTTTGCCATCTGCAAATCTCTTTCTCTGACCCCATGTGACGTTCTCTGAAATGCTACGGCTTTCCTCTTGAGCAAGAGAAGACATGATGGTGATTAGCAACTCGCCCTTAGAGTCCAGAGTCCATATGTTTTCCTTCTCAAAGTAAATCTCAATTCCTTTTTCCTTGAGCTGGCGGACTGTTGTAAGGCTGTCTACCGTATTACGGGCAAACCGGCTGACCGATTTGGTGACTATAAGGTCAATCTTTCCGGCAAGGGCATCCTCAATCATTTGCTTAAAGCCCTCACGCTTTTTTGTGTTGGTAGCACTGATGCCTTCATCGGTGTAGACATCAACGAACTCCCAGTCATCCCGGCTCTTGATATAGTTGGTATAATAATCGACCTGTGCTTCGTAGCTGGTGACCTGTTCATCGCTATCGGTGGAAACACGAGCATATCCAGCAGTACGGCGTTTTCTTTGCTCGCCTATTGGAGCAGCAGTAAAACGGCTAATCGTAGCAGGAATGGTCGTTATTTTTTTAGCTGTTTTCTCTCTGCTCATGCTTATCCCTCCAGACCTGTTTCATTTTCTTGCTTTGATGCTGTTTTCGCTCTTCTGACCATGCCGGTTGCCTGCGTTTAAACTGCCACTGTCGTGCAACCTCGCTTCCGTCCTTGAGGTGGAAAATCAGCTCCTCGTTAGAAACCACGGTAATGCGGTCAACTCTATCTGTGAATGCAGCTTCATCAAATTCATCAGTGCCGAGAACTTCTGCAGAGATGCTTTTTAGAAGGTTCTCTTCTAAACCGCTGTGTCCGCAACTATTACCTGGTGGACAGCGCCAGTGACGGGCTTTTTCACCGCTTACACGAGTGCTTGTATTTCTGCGTAAGTTTTGACCACATTTACTGCAGCCTATTTTGCAGGTAAAGCAGGTGATTGTTCCTGAACTGCGAGGATTCTTTTTACTGTAAGCAGACTTTGCTGCACGAGCTTCTGGAGTCCACCAATCCTTTCTGGCTGTGGATTCCCATTGCTTGGGAAGAACTCTGCCATTATGGAAGTAAAAAATAAGTTGGTTTGGAGCAGGAACCACAATCTTTTCAATTTGCTCTGTAAAGACAGTTTCATCAAACTCTTCAATACAAAGCACCTCAGCACATACTTTCTTAAGCGTTGTTTCAGGTATGTCCTTATTCTTACATTCTTGACCCTTTCTTCGAGTGGCACAAATCCACATCTTATAAGAACTATCACGCTTTCGGCTTCGTGAAGAGCGTTGAAAGCTTCTATCACACAATCCACACTTTATTTTACTGGTAAAGCATCCTGTAGTAATTGCAGGATTGGCAAAGGCCCCAAGTTCTCTGCGTCTTGCAATTTCAGCTTGAACCCTTTCATAGGTTTCTAAGGATATAATCGCTTCATGAGAATCTTCTACCCAATATTGTGGTAGTTCGCCTTCGTTATTTTTAGACTTATGTGTAATATGGTCTGGGATGAAGACCTTCTGCAGGAGCATATTACCTGTGTACTTTTCATTGCGGAGGATGGCTCTAATTGAGGTGTTGGAAAAATGACCGCCTGTATATGATTTGATGCCCATTTCCTCAAGTTGGACTTCCGTCTGTTCGGCGGATAATCCTTTGAGAAAATTGTCGAATATCAACCTTACAATTTTAGCTTCTTCAGGCTCAACAATGAACTTCTCACCATCCCATCGGTAGCCATAAACATTAAATGAGTTCGGTTTTCCTTGCTGGAACTTTTTCCGTATAGCCCATTTTATATTTTCGCTGGTGGAGCGGCTTTCTTCCTGGGCAAAGGAGGCAAGCAGTGTGAGCATGAGTTCGCCGTCCTCACTCAAGGAATTGATGCCTTCTTTTTCAAACCGTACTTCAATTCCAAGCTCCTTTAGACGCCTGACTGTTTCAAGTAAATCCACAGTATTACGGGCAAAGCGTGAGATGGATTTTGTAAGGATGATATCAATTTTTCCTTGTTCACAATCCTCAAGCATTCTTTTGAACTCAGCACGATTGTCGGTCGTGCCTGAAATGCCCTCGTCTGCATAAACGCCTGCGTATTGCCATTCCCTGTGTTTTTGAATATAAGAGCTGTAATAGCTAATCTGTGCTGACAGTGAATGAAGGGTGCGGCCTTTTTCTTCAGAAACTCTTGCATAAGCAGCGACATTTTTTCGCTCAGGTATTTGTGGCAGCGCCGCTTCTATTTTACTGACCTTTCGCAAATAATCACTTCCTTTCTGATACAATACATCACTCTAAAAGCCTATAAAGTCAAGGAAGTTTGCGATAATAATCTGCCGAAAACAGGGCGATATTTTTCCAGCATGGTTGTATCAATTATGGTGTATTCTTCGGCGGTGATGATGCCTTTTTCAAACATGGATTTTGCGATAGCCATTGTTGCCTGATATAGCTTTTCAGCATTAAACATTTCCTCACTCATTGCCCTCACCTCCAAAGCGAGCAGCAATGTAGCAGGAGTGAGAACAATACTTTCTGTGGGAATTACCATAGGCTGTAAATGGCTTATAGCATTGAGGACAGTGGTAGGAATATATAGCCTTTTTGTTTACCATCTCCGGATGAGCATTCCACCAGGTCTGTCTGCATTTGCTATTACAAAATAATAAAGTCTTTTGATTCGGTTTTTGTAGCAATTCTTTGCCGCATTGCTTACAGTAGGTTTTTCCATCTGCAGAGGAGGAAGGGATGCCCGCCATCACACCGGCAAGGTTGTTCTTCCTGCAATAGGATTTAATTGTATCCACGGAAAGGCTAAGTGCCTGAGCGATTTTCTTATAGCCGTATCCGGCAAGACGCAGTTTCTTTATCTGCTCTTTTTGTGTGTTTGTCATTTCGGCTCCTCCAATCTGAAGGAAACCGATTCATAAAGAATATGGCTGTTTTAAGTTTCCTTCTACTTAAAGCCGAAAAAATTAACCCCCTAAATAAAAAGTAGCCCATCGAGCAGAGAGTCCGGCTCGATGGGCATGATTATTTCTGTTAAGCTTATTCACTATATTTGATAAAGGCATCGGTAAATCCAGCCGCCTTAACTTTTTTGAGCATGGCATCAGCATTGGCTTTGACAGCATAGGCTCCAACCTGAACACGGTAGAGTTTCCTCGGTTTGTCAGGAGTAGGTATGACAGGTTTTGGAGTTTCACTCTCAGCTAACTGGCGTTTAACCTCGGCACGGAAGGTATCCATCGACTTCCCGTGCCTTGGAAACCAGTGTCCGGGGTCGGCGTGATTGCTGGCCACACCTCGCCTATTCCCTTCATAATGCCCGATGATAACACCGTCTGCCATTGGATCGAGTTTGTACTCCTTGCAGAGGTAAGCACACAGTTCGATAGCTTCTTTGTAAACAGCATTGAAGTAGGTCTTATCCGTCAATCCATCTTCACAGATTTCAAAACTGACATGGGTATCGTTAACCGAGCCTTTTGAACCAGAGCCGCCATGCCATCCACGATGATTCCAAGGCAAGGTCTGGTACGTTGCGATTGTTTCATCCGCCAATTTTCCAATAAAAGCATGAACACAGACCTGCCGACCGCCGGGCTTGTCTTGATTCCAATGGTTGTTGTACTGATTTTTGCCCAGCAAGCCATCATCTGGACCCACATATCGTTTAAGATTCGGATTATTGGCCCCTGTGGAATGCACCATGATGCCCTTCGGAGTTATTGTTCTGCCTGCCTTATAACAGGCATTGTTTGTTAATATTAATTTTCTAAGGTTCATTTGTTGTCCTCCTTGTCGCTTCTGTTATGAAGCTGTTCCAACACATCTTTCAGTTTCTGCGGTACAGGCAGACCGATATGAACGGTGTTCTCAAGGATTGAGATGCCTTCGTTGGAGAGATAGAAAAAGATGACTGCTGTGCGTATCACAGAGCCATCTCCGATTACATTTTGGTCGATAATATGACCGACTGCTACAAGTGCAAAGATCAGCACCTTTTTGAATATCCCTCGAAAGCCAACCTCACTGGATATTTTCTTATCCAGCACCGCACACATCAGACCTGTAATGTAGTCGATGGTGACAAAGGCGAGAAGGGCATATAAAAAGCCGTCCAAACCTCCAAGGAAATAACCCAGCCAACCGCCCACAGCGGCAATGGCAACTTGAATCCAGTTCCAAATTTCTTTCATTTCAAAATTCCTCCCTTAATAAATTGTCACGCCGCTCAGATTGCTTTTCTCGGAGACTTTTCCGATTAAGTCTGAAAGACGTGCCTTGCCTTTGCGTCCGCCGCTGTCTACGGTAAACGCAGTATAAAAACCGCCTCTGCCAAAGCTGTGCGAAACATCCACAACCGTGCCGATGGTCTCGTATTTTATGCCGATCACAAGCTGTACTTCATCGCCGATGGTAAGCTGGGGTGTGAAGATGCCCACAAAGCTTTCCTGTCTGCCGGAAATGGCAACAATCTCTGCCAGTTCCTCGGCCATAGCCGTAATCTCGGAAAGAGTCGCACCATCTGCTGCAGTGACATAAACTGTTCGGTGAGAGGGCTGCACCCACCATTTGCTTCTGGGTACAGTGGCATAGACTGTGTTTTCAGGCTCTGCGCAAGTGACACAAACCCTGCTGACCGCTTCTGAATCGTCATATTCTACGCTAAAACTCCAACAGGTCTTATCTCGCTCAAAGGTATATACAGCAGGCTGGTCGAAGCGGGCAATACCGTCATAGTTATTGAGCATAACCTTGAGGTGATAAAGACGGCCGACTACATCATAGACCTCGGCCCCGACGGGGGAGAGCGCGGAGGTCTGGTGATAGCCGAGGGGACGCCGGAGGAAGTGTCCCGCATAAAAGCTTCTTATACAGGAGAGTACCTTAAAGATATTTTAAGCTGAAATTCTTGACGGAGGACAGAGAGATGATAAGCAACACCTTTCCCGGTTCCGACGGGCGGAGCAATATCAATTATCGAATATGGGAACCTGAAGACACGGCGCCCGTCGCCGTTGTTCAGGTGATACACGGAATGGCCGAATATGTGGACCGCTACGCTCCGCTTGCCGGGTATCTGAATCAGAACGGAATTGTGCTTGCGGGCGAAGACCATATTGGTCATGGCCAAAGCTGCGATTTCAATGACAGAGGATATTTCGGAGAAAAGGACGGCTGGCTCTACATGATCAAGGACGTGCATAGGCTCCACTCCATACTTTCCGAGCGCTATCCGGGCGTTCCCGGGATAATGATGGGGCACAGCATGGGTTCTTTTCTGTGCAGGGCGTGGCTTTCGATGTACGGCAAGGAGGAAAGGGAGGCAGGACGCCTGAGCGGAGCGATAATCTGCGGAACCGCCGGGCCTAATCCGGCTGCCGGCGCAGGCGTTGCGCTCTGCAAGATTCTCCGCAGCCTTAAGGGAAGCCGTCATATCAGCAAGACCGTTAACGGAATTGTTTTCGGTCCTTACGCCCGCGGCGTCAAAAACGCCAGAACGACTTACGACTGGCTCAGCCGCGACGAAGAGGTGGTCGACGCTTATATTAAGGATCCCTTGTGCGGTTTTATCTTCTCGCTCGCCGGTCATCAGGATCTCTTTACTCTGCTAGGCTACGTATCGGGCAAGGCCTGTTTCAACGCTCTTCCCAAGGAGCTTTGCTATCTTCTGATAGCGGGCGGAGAAGACCCGGTCGGAAACTTCGGAAAAGGTGTCGCCGAAGTGGTGGAGATGATGGAAGCCGCCGGCTGCGAAGACGTTTCCTGCATATTATACGAGGGCATGCGGCACGAAATACATAACGAGATAGGGAAAGAGGCGGTCTACGAAGACATACGGGATTTTTGCCTCGACATGGCAGATGAAGCAAAATAAACAGTTCAGTTTCGGCAACGACTGGGACGGAGTTTTAGCCGACGAATTCAAAAAAGAATATTATCTGAAGCTCAAGGATTTTATAAGCTCGGAATACCGTACGCGCACGATTTATCCCGACAAGTACGAGATTTTCAGCGCGTTTAAGGAGACCCCTTACAGCGCCGCCTCGGTGGTTATTTTAGGACAGGATCCTTACCACGAACCCGGCCAGGCTCACGGAATGTGCTTCTCCGTAAAGCCCGGCACGCCGATCCCGCCTTCGCTTGTCAACATATATAAGGAACAGGCGCAGGATGTGGGGATAAGCATTCCGAATACGGGCTATCTTCTTCCCTGGGCCGGGCAGGGCGTGCTGCTGCTCAACGCCGTTCTCACCGTAAGGGCGCATCAGGCGACTTCCCATGCCGGCAAGGGCTGGGAGAACTTTACGGACAGAGCCATTGAGCTTCTGAGCGACAGAGAAGACCCCCTGGTCTTTATGCTCTGGGGCCGCTACGCAAGGAACAAAAAGACCCTTATAGACGGAAGCCGCCATCTGATTTTGGAAGCCGCTCATCCGAGTCCGCTGTCGGCGTACAACGGATTCTTCGGCTGCCGCCATTTTTCCAAAGCCAACGACTTTCTCGCCGCCAATGGAAAAACGCCCATAGATTGGCAGCTGTAGAGGAGGATAGCATGGATTTTACCTTTGAATACTTTAAGACGAGTTCGGATTACATCAAGAGCCGCATTGGTGATTTTGAGCCGGAAATAGGCATGATATTAGGCTCGGGCCTCGGCGGGGTGGCCGGGCTTATAGAACAGCCCGTTGATATAGCCTACAACGAAATTCCCAATTTTCTTCTTTCCACGGCTCCCGGCCACGACGGAAAACTGATATTCGGGAGTTTAGAAGGCCGCGATGTCGTCTGCATGTCCGGGCGCTTCCACTACTACGAAGGCTACGATTACGAGCAGCTCGTAATACCCGTAAGGGTGCTTAAACTTCTCGGCATCAAGTTGTTAATAGTGACCAACGCCGCGGGAGCCATAAACAAATCTTATAATGTCGGCGATGTCATGATAATATCCGACCACATAAAATTTTCCGGAGCCAGTCCTCTGCGCGGCAAAAACGTGGAGGAATTCGGGCCGCGCTTCTTCGATAATTCCAATACATATCCCGAGCATCTGCGTGCGGTGGCAAGGGAGTGTGCTAAGAATGCCAAGCTGACGGTACGCGAGGGTGTCTACTTCTTCTTCGGGGGCCCCCAGTTCGAAAGCCCTGCCGAAATAAGGGCCGCAAGGCTGCTCGGAGGCGATGCGGCGGGCATGTCCACCGTCACCGAGGCGCTCACCGCAGCTCACTGCGGCCTTCCCGTGCTGGGCCTTTCTCTTATGACCAATATGGCTGCAGGGGTGCTGGACATACCCTTAAGCGGCGATGACGTAAACGCCACGGCCGAAAGGGTGGGGCCGCTGTTTCAGGAGTATTTTATTGACATAATAAGGAGTCTTCCCAAATGAGAATTTTATTTGAAAAAGCCTCGATTCTTCTAAGAGGCGACACTTCCTACAACGTTCTTGAAAACGCCTTCCTCGCGGTTTCCGGGGAATTTATAGAATACATAGGAACGGACAGACCGGCGGGGGATTTCGATGTCGTAAAGGATATGAAGCATCGCCTTCTTATGCCGGGCCTTGTAAACGCCCACTGCCACTCGTCCATGGTGCTTCTGCGCGGCGTAGGCAGCGATAAGCCTCTTCACGAGTGGCTGTTCGACTCGATATTCCCCATAGAAGCGAAGCTCAGGCCCGAAGACGTGGTCGCGGGGGCGGCTCTTGCCTTTGCCGAGCTGCTTGCTTCGGGGGTCACTTCCGTAAGCGATATGTACTTCCATCCGCCTCTTATTTGCGAACTTGCGGAGAAGGTCGGGATAAAGCTAAACGCGAATGACGCCGTAACCTGCCCGTCCGAGCTCGGCGAAGAAGGCGAGGAAAAGATAGGCAGAGCCGTGAGGCTGTACGAAGATTGGCACGGCAAGGCAAACGGTCGCATAAGAGTTGATGCCGCACTTCACTCCGAATATCTTAACTCGGAATCGGTAATGAAGCACTATCTCGACCTTTGCCGCTCTCACGAAGCCTGCTTCACCGTCCATCTGTCCGAAACGGAAGCCGAGCACCGCGAGTGCATGGAAAGACACGGACTCACTCCAATGGCATATTTCGAAGCCTTGGGATACTTGGAGACTTTTCCGTCCTACTGCGCTCACTGTGTGTACATTAGCGAAGACGATATGCGCATAATGAAGAGGCACGGGGTAAGCATAATCCATAATCCTTCCAGCAACATGAAGCTTGGCAGCGGTTTCGCGCCTGTAGGCGAGGCCGTATCCCGCGGCATTAACGTAGCTTTGGGAACCGACGGAGCCGCGAGCAACAACAACCTCAACATGTTCGAGGAACTTCACCTCGCGGCGCTCACTCACAAGGGTTTTTCCAAGAACCCCTCGCTTCTCGGCACTTCTCAGCTCATAGACATGGCTACCATAAACGGGGCAAGGGCGCAGGGCCGCTTCGACACAGGCGTCTTAAAGGCCGGCAAAAAGGCCGATATCATAGCTCTCGATCTGCGTCCGCCGCATATGTTCCCGCGCTTCGATGTTCCGGCCCTCATATGCTATTCGGCCCAGGCGAGCGATGTCGTAATGACCATGGTCGACGGTAAAATCCTTTATGAAGACGGGCGCTATACCACTCTGGACATAGAGGCAGTTATGAAAGACGCCAAAGACAGCGCGGAATATCTGTTGAAATAACTTTACTTTTCCGAGCCACTGTGTTAAAATCTTTTGGTGTCCGGGAAAATGCGTCAGTAGCTCAATGGATAGAGTACCTGACTACGAATCAGTAGGTTGGAGGTTCGAATCCTCTCTGGCGCACCAGAACCATATAATCCGAACCGGTCGCGGCAGCCCAAAGCTGTTGGCGAGGGTTCGGATTTTTGTTATATTCTTAAAAGCAATGTTTTCTGTACTTTGATTATAAATTTCCTGATAAAATATATTAATTATCGAATATCATCGGCAAAACCCTGTCTATGTAAGTGAAGGCCTTTATTTTTGGAAAAGGAAGTATGGCATGGAGGATGCTCAGATTATTTCTTTATACTTTAATCGCGACCAGTCGGCAATAATCGAAAGCGACGGCAAATACGGGCAGATGCTCAGGCGCATATCGTTTAATGTTGTTCAGAACCGGGAAGACAGCGATGAATGCGTAAACGATACGTATCTTAAGGCCTGGGATACGATTCCGCCGCAAAAGCCGGGCAGCCTTGCGGCGTATCTGGGTCGAATAACGCGCAATATATCCATCAACCGCTGGCACGAAAACAATGCACAAAAACGCGGCGGGAAAAATCTAATTTTAACGGAGCTGTCCGACTGTATTCCGTCATCACATTCCGTGGAAAAGGAAATCGAAGCAGGTGAATTGGCGGAAATCATAACAAGATGGCTGTGCTCCCTTGCGCAGGACGACCGGGTTCTGTTTCTTCGTCGTTACTGGTTCGGAGACGGTCTTAAGGAGCTTGCGGATGAATGTGCAAGCACGCCGAATAAACTGGCCGGGTGTATGTTTCGCCTGCGGGAAAAACTGAAATTGACGCTCGAAAAGGAGGGTGTTTATCTATGAAAGAGAAAAAGATATTTGACGCCGTTACGAACGTGCCGGATGAGCTTGTGGAAGAAGCGAAAAATACGAAACTTAGGAAATCCTATAATCCTAAAACAAAATGGATTGTTCTTGCCGCCTGCCTCGCTTTAATCCTGGGATTGAGCTCCGTACTGCCGAAGCTTGTAAATAAACAGGGAGGAGCGCTCTCGGATTCTAACGAGGCGCTTTTGGATGTGGTGTTTCCGAATGCCTATGCCTTTGACGATTATGACACGTGGCGGGAAACAAGGGAGAATAATCCCATCGATGAGGCATTCATAAAGGCTATAAACGATTTCACCTATAAAACCGCCTCGCAAATACTTAGCGAACAGAATGATAACACAAACTATTCGCCATTGTCTTTATACTATGCGATGGCTTTGGCCGCGTCCGGCGCAAAAGGTGAAACCGCCGATGAACTCCTCGCTCTTTTGGGAATGCCGGATCAGGCTTCGCTTTCCGAGCAGTGCGGAAATCTCTATCGCCGTCTCTATATCGATAACAATATAGGAAAATTACAGATAAACAATTCTTTGTGGATGGATAATGAAATTGTTTGGAAAGACGATTTTATCAGGAATGCCGCCGAAAACTTCTATGCCTATTCGTTCAGCGAAGATTTCTCCGATGCAAAGACGGCTCAGCTCATGGCGGAGTGGGTGTCGGAAAAGACAAACGGCACGCTTAAGCCGGAAATAAAGATCGACCCCGAGCAGATTCTATCCATCATAAACACAATCTACTTTTATGACCAGTGGATAAACGAATTCGACAAATCAAAGACGGAGGAAGATGTATTCTATCTGTCGGACGAAAGTACCATAAGCTGCGATTTCATGAATTCCATCTCTTTCACCGGCTTCAGCAAGGGCAACGGTTTTACCCGTTCGAGCCTGGGCCTCAAAAACAGGGGAAGTATGGTATTTATCCTGCCCGACGAAGGAAGATCCCCGCAGGAACTTTTGTCTACCCCCGAGAAGTTAAAGGAAGCTTTTGACGGCGGAGAGGAGGGCTACGGCGAGGTCACATGGCAAATTCCGAAGTTTAATTTCGGAACTTCGCTTGAACTCATAGATATCTTGCAGCAGCTCGGAGTAAACGCCGCTTTTAAGGAAGAGGACGCGGACTTTTCCGGAATTACCGATAATGTGGCGTTCATTTCAAAGATTCGCCAGGAAACGCATATCGCCATCGATGAAAAGGGTGTTGAGGCATCTTCCTATACTCAGATCGACTATTGCGGCGCCGGAATGCCGGGAGACAAAGCGGACATGATATTGAACCGTCCGTTCATCTTTGGGATTGCCGCATACGACGGCACGCTTTTGTTCATAGGCGTATGTGAAAATCCTGTAAACTAGACGCAGAACAGATACGGTAAGCGATATAAACCGTTGCTTGCCGTATTTTTTATGCCTGAACTCACCGAATACGGCAAAAAATAGCCGAATACGACGAAAATCTTGCATCTTGCCGGACATCCTTTTATAATGGCAGCAAGCATGGAAGAAAGGACGGTTCGGCTGTGTCTGTAAAATTCCGCTTTGTTCAAGACGATGCGCTCGCCGGGAACATAGAAATTATCGTGCGCGCCGCAGAGAAAGACGAAAGGGTTGAAAGATTGTTGGCCGTGCTTTCGGAGAATTCCGGGCAGATGATATCCGGCCGGCAATTTTTGGAAAAATACGATATAAACAGCTCGGGCATTATTTTGGTAATGCGCGACGGACGCTACGTAACGGCCAAAACCGTAAGAGGCGACTATATAATCAAGGACGCACTGACGCGCGTGGAAGAATGTCTCGACCCCGCGTGGTTCGTGAGGATATCCCAGTCGGAGATAATCAACCTTAAGCATCTTAAGAACTGGGAATTTGTAGGCGGAGGAGTAATTCAGGTAAAGATGGAAAACGGAATAGTATCCTACACATCGAGACGCTACGCCAAGCAGATTCACGAAACGCTCAAAAGGAGGGTAAGACGATGAAAAAACTCCTGATTACCAGATCTCTGGCGGGAATAGTCGTCGGTGTGACTGCTGTAAACATAATCACTATTCTGGTAAACTATTTAGGCCAGGGTCAGGCCCTCATCTGTATGCCGGAGCTTACGGAAAGGCTCGGATTCACCACCGCCGTAGTCGTTCAGACCCTGCTCGGTGCCCTGCTCGGAGTGCTGGCCATCGGCGGAATGTGCTTCTTCGACATAGAGGAATGGAGCCTTCTTCGCGCTTCTGTTGCGCACTGCGCACTCATATTGTTTTCGTATATGACGATAGGATTGCTGCTCCATTGGTTTTCTTTCCACATAATACCCATACTGATAATGACGTTCGCAATAATCTTTGCCTACGCATTGATATGGCTTATTATGTACCTTGCCTGGAAAAGAGAAGTTCGGGAAATGACCCGGCTTGCCGAAGAATATAAAAAGGATGCCGAAGCGAAGGAAAATTAGCCTCGTAAACAAGCCTCCCTTGCTTTCTCTATATGCATCACAGGAAAATTCTTTGAGGGAAACTGATTGAAGCGAGTACAAATTGCAAATTGTACCCGCTTTTTTAATGCTTCTTGTAACCGAATGCGACCGAAAATGACCGAATGCGACGAGGTCATTGCCAAAAAAAATTGAGCCTATATAATCGAGCCAGGATACAAGACGTTTTTCTATAGTAAATACCGACCTGAGGAATGCATATAGGACAAGGAGGTTAAGAAGATGAAAAAGAAAAGATTGCTTGCGCTGATACTTGCGCTGGCGATGCTGCTGCCCCTGCCGGGCATGATGGGCGAAGTGCACGCGGAGTCGCAGCAAAGCCCCCCTGAATGTACTACTCATAACCCTATGGAGCAAGCCTACGACATCCCCGCCGGATGTACTGAGCCGGGCTATACCAATGCCGTAAGGTGCTATGATTGCGGTAAGATCCTGTCCTACGACAGCATCATCCCCCCGACGGGGCATAGTTATACTACGCATAAATGGGAATGGATACATGCCACCTGCACCGAAGAAGGGGAATTGGAATGGATGTGCGACAACCCCGGCTGCGGCCAAACGGAGCGCTACACTCTACCGCCCCTCGGTCATGTTCCGGTTCCTTGCGCAGAAGAACCTGCGTCCTGCTTATATGAAGGTAGCACCGGAGGAACAAGGTGCAGCAGGTGCGATCAAATCCTAACTGAGCCCGAAGTTGTCCCCGCTCTGGGACACGATTTTTCCAGATTACACACTGAATGGGGGGCAACTTGCAAGCGCGCCGCAGGATACCGCAATGAATGCAGCCGTGAAGGATGCATGGAAGTATCAACTGTGGATAATTATATCGAAGGACCGCATGGCATACACAGGTGGAGTTATGCCGGTCGTGAACTAGTCGGACAGGATTATAAACACGTATGGATCTGTTCAGACTGCGACGAGCATTTTTATGCTGATGATATTAACACCAGCCCCTCCGTGCACACTTCACTTAGCTACGAGACTAAATACCCCACCTGCACGGAAGATGGTTATAAAGATAGATTGATATGTAAATATCACTGTGGACAAATACTCTATGACGGCATTACGCTTCCCGCAACAGGACACGCTTTAGGGGAGATTATATTAGAGCATCCGGATTGTACAAACCCCGGCCGAGCCTATAAACAATGCGCCCACGGCTGCGGCGAAAGGACCGAAGAATACGAATTGCCTCCCACGGGCCACTCCTGGTATGCGGATTATAGCACTGCAAGATGCACGGATAACGGAGTCTGGCGCTGCCGTACTTGCGGTGCTAGCGACGATACGGTTGAAGTCGAGCCCCGCGGGCACGACTGGGTAACTATACATACCGTTCCGGCAAGCGGAGATCAGCCCGGCAAGGAAATCCAGTACTGCACCCGCTGTGGTACAAGGCAGGATATAATCCTCGGATCCACCGAAGGCGGAGACGAAGGTGAAGGTGAAGGCGGAGGTGGAGGCGAGGAGCATGTATGCGAATTTACGGAGCCACATACAATTCAGCAGCCCAGCTGTACGGAGCCGGGATTAAAAGCTTACAAGTGCACATGTGGAAATATAGGAAGCACAACAGAGGAAATCGCGCCCCTTGGACACCAGTACGAGAGAAAAGTCATAAAGCCGCCCACCTGTACCGAAGCCGGAGAGACGGGCGATGTATGCGTCCGTGAAGGATGCATGGATATAAGAGATGGTTCGGCGGAGCCGATAGCTGCTCTGGGGCACGAGTGGGAGAGAGTCGTCAAGAAAGCACCCACCATAGATGAAACCGGTTTGTATGTTAATAGGTGCATAAGATGCAATGAAGAGGAAGCCGGTTCAGAGGAAGAAATACCTCAACTCCAGTATACGCAATGTGAGCATGAGTGGAAGACCATTGTTACGCGATGGCCGACCTGCACAGAGAAAGGTTTGGAGCGCACACACTGTGAGCTTTGTGAGATTGAGCACCCCGACTCTCCGCATCAAATCCCCGCTCTCGGACATAATTTGGAAATCAAATATCATCGGCTACCCAGCTGCACTCGGACAGGAATAAATGTAATGCGTTGCCAAAATCCCGGTTGCACTTTTGAAACGACATTAACTTACCCTCTCGAGAGCCATTCTTGGATGACACAGGTAAAGCGGCAGCCTACCTGCACGGAAGCCGGGCTCTCCGTTGAGGTCTGCAGCGAATGCGGTCAGGAAAGACCGAACTCGGGAACGCCGATAGAACTTGCAGAACACCAGTACGAAAGGACGACAATATTAGAACCCAAATGTCTGGAATACGGAAAATCGATTATGAAATGCACTGTGTGCGGCACTGAAGACCCGGACACGGAGGAACGGATAGACCCGCCCGGACACAACTGGGAGTATCAGGTAATAGAAGAACCCAGCTGCGCCGAAAAAGGTTGGAAACAAAAAATCTGTACCGTGTGCGGCAGAGAAGGCGATCTGGATCTTATCGATAAACTTGAACATGACTGGGTGCAGGACGAAGATAAGGACCCCACATGCACGGAGTGGGGGCGGCTCAGCGGGCACTGCGCAATATGCGGCCATACTGAGTCTTTAGATTTAGAACCCCACGGGCACGACTGGATAGATGTCAAAACCATCCGCGAGCCCAACTGCAAAGACCCCGGTGTAAAACTCGTAAAATGCAGAATCTGTAATGAGGAAGAGGAGCAGGCCATACCCACCATCGATGAGCACGACCTGGTGGAAGAGATATTGGTAGAGCCGACCTGCACGGAATGGGGAAAGTTCCGTATGTATTGCAAGATATGCGGCCGTGAACCCGTCAAGGGAGATAAGCCCCCTAAGGGTCATACCGAGGTGCCGTTAGAAGACGAACCCTTAAGCTGCATGCAGGGCGGCACGGTAGGAGCGACCAAGTGCAGCGTCTGCGGAGAAATTCTCAATAAGGGAACATATCGCCCCGCCATCGGGCATCACAACTGGGGGGACGATAATGTTTTAGAACCCTCGACTTGTACGACGCGCGGAAGAGCTCAAGACTTCTGCACGGTATGCGGCGTGGAAAGAATAAGAGATCTGCCTATCGAACCCCACGACTGGCGGCTGGTTTCGCTTTATGCTCCCACTTGTGTTGCGGAGGGCGCAGAACAATGGGAATGCCAAACATGCGGGCGTAGAGGAAGAGTTGAGTATGTTTCGAAGAGCGAAGAGCACAAATGGCTTACAAGGCAAGGCAAAGAAGCGACATGTTCGGAACCCGGCTATACCGAATCCATCAGTTGCGAGTTATGCGGGAAAATTCAAAAGTATCCCGAGCCGATTCCGACCACTCCGCACAAGGAAGTAATTATCCACTCCATGAGGCCGACCTCGACGCTGGAAGGGCGGACAGAAGGTATACGCTGCGAAAGATGCGGGATCTGGATTATCGAGTGCAAAACGCTTCCGAAGCTGGCACCCGAAAGAACAGAAAACGATGTAAGCGAGCAGCCTGCGGGCTGGGCCAAGGGCTCCGATGAGACCGCGAGCTTCAGATCGGAGGCCGATATAGACGAATTCTCGCACGTCGCGGTGGATGGCGAAATGGTAAACGAATCCAACTACGACTTAAAGGAAGGTTCCACCATAGTCATCTTCAAGCCCGAATACCTTGAAACACTGCCCCTCGGCGAGCACGAGGTGGAAATCGTTTCGATAGCGAGCTCCGCCTTCGGTACGCTCAATATCACAAGCAAGGAAGCTCTGGCCGCCTTGCTGGAGCAGGAAGCCCGGGAAGCTCTTGCCGCTCAGGAAATTCAGCCTGCTCAAGAAGCCGATGCCGCAGCAAGGGGGCTAGGAAACAGCTACTATTACATATTGCCGGCGCTGATAATATTGCTCGCAGGAGGAGTGTTCCTGGTGCTGCACAAGAGGAGAATGGCGAAGTAATCAGATTGAAGCTCAACTTTTAAAACATCATAGCATATATTTCAACGGATACGGCAATCGATACAACAACGTCGATTGCCGTATCCTTTTACGCTTTAGAGATTCGTCTGCAACAAGATGATATTGCATAATGAGCCATTGTAAGTTATGCTCATTTCTAATATTATAATCTCGTGTTTGACGGGGATGACTAATGAAAAACATTCTGAAAATCACGGATAATCTTCCGGGCAAATGCTATTGCGGGCATGATTGTTCGCGCTGTATTACCTATTGCGCTACGATAAGCAATGATGAAAAGTTGAAAACGCAGGCACAGGAATTTTATAAGAATCAATTCGGATATGATGTATCCATCGACGAAGTGCACTGTCTTGGCGGCCGCTCTTCTGAAATATTCGCATTGTGCATGGACTGCCCTTTCATAAAATGCTGCAGGGAAAAGGGAATCGCCGCCTGCGTGGATTGCGAGCTGTACCCTTGTGAAAAAATCAGCGGCTACGAGAAGGAATACGTGAATAAATACCACCAAATGCCGGAGTCTGATGCGATGACTCTGAATGAGGCATAAAAGCCATGACAGACGCAATAGTGGCCATTCTCTCGGGGAACAAGGCGACAGTTTATCTCTACGCTTCTGTGCCTCTTGATGATTTTAAGCTTGCTTGGAGTGACATAGATATTTATATCGACAAGAGCTCATGGGTTTTGCTATAATCAGAAAACAGCAATAATGAACGTAGCAACAGACAATTGAGCAAGTACCGGTGTTGAGCGGGGGTTGGCAAAATGTATATTTTGGAGTTCTATCAGGATGGAACGGAAATACAGGTGGCGATCTTCGATACGCTCGAAGACGGAAGGGCCTTTCTTTCTCTTCTTCCAAGCTACGAGGTCGAAGACGACAACGGTTCGGTATACGAATATATTACGGCAAAGGCCTTGCCGGATTATATGGAAGTGGAATTCAAAGGAAATGTCATCCCCATTTCGAGATTTATGTTCCCCGATAGGGGCAGAGTGGAGATTTTTTGGGAAGAGCTGCCCAATCTGTCCGAAGCGGGCAGCGGTATGGTAGAAGGTTACACCAGGGTAGACGCTTACAGCATCCCCAACGACGAAGCAAAGGAATACATAGCAAATCGGGAAGACACATACGAATCGGTCAAAGCGCATTTGGGGAAAAAGGGCTTTGAGGTTTGCAGAAGTTTTCACGGATCACAGGACGGAGAGGCTATATTATACAGAAAATCCGGCTCCAAAAAATGGCATTTTCTATCCCATTTGGATCCTGCATTCTGCGATCAGGAGAATGTGCTTGGCGAAGTTGACGACATAATTTTTGATTTGGAATACAGTTTGTAAACTTTGCCGTTACGGGCATCGCCTGGCGGAACAAAGAGAAAATATTTTCTTTACGGAGGAGAGAAATGCTGAACATAAGAACGGCAAACGAAGACGAGTATCAGGCGGTGAGAGCCCTGTATCATTCCATGATAAGGGCCATGCAGAAGGCCGAATACACATCGGGCTGGGAGATAGACATTTATCCCGCGCCCGAGTATCTGCAGGAGGTCATAAGCAAGAAGGAAATGTATGTGGGAGAAATCGACGGGGAACTGGTCGCCGCCATGGTCGTCAACCACGACTTCAACGAGAGCTACAACGACTTCGACTGGCCCACGGAAGCCGCCGCAGACGAGATTACGGTAATCCATGCGCTCGGGGTTCACCCCGACTATTTCCACCGCGGCATAGCAAAGCAGCTGGTGCGAAAGGCTGTTGCCATCGCCCGCGAAAACAATCAAAAGGTCATAAGGCTCGACGTTCTTGCCGGGAATCTCCCCGCAGAAAGGCTCTACGAGGCGGAGGGTTTCCGCCACCTTCACACTCTGCCGATGTTCTATGAAGACACCGGCTGGACGGACTACGAGCTTTACGAATTGGTGCTCTAAAAGGAAAACTGCCGGAACTGTGAAATCCCGAGTACCGGCAGTTTTATTTTGAAATACGGAAATAGCGGCGTTAAGCTATAGTCCTTAAACGGAAGATATCGCTCAATTTATCAATCCATTGTGCGAAGCGCCGTGTTTTTTTTGTGCTTTCTTCGGGGACATGAGGCGACTGCCGCATAAAATAGTCCTGCGAATCGAAGGGCATGTCGCTGTGTTTGCGGCAATATGAGCCGTCCGATAGCATTATACTCGCCTTGGCGGTGTCGCTGAGCTGAGATTCCAACAGCCATTTCAGTTGTTCGCGAATCCGGACATCGTATACGGGGCAGGCGATTTCGACGCGGCGGTTGAGATTGCGGGTCATAAGGTCGGCGGATGAAATGTAGAACTCGGCGTCTTCTCCGCGTCCGAACATATATATACGGGAATGTTCAAGATAGCGACCGACAATACTGGTGATATGGACATTTTCCGTGTAGCCGCCAACACCCGGCAAAATACAGCATATACCTCGTATTATGAGCTGAATCTCGACCCCCGCCTGCGAAGCCTTCATTAGCTGATCAATCACTTCGCGCTCGGTGACGGAATTAGCCTTGATGCAGATGTAGCCGTCCTCGGTGTCTGTTCCAATCTGCAGGGCATTTCTTACGGCAGGGTCCAGTCCCTCACCGGCACGAGCACGCATAGCATTCCAGAAAGACCTCTTGTATTCATCACTTGCTCTGCCGGTCTTTTCCTCTGGTGTTTTTGAAGGAGCATTTGTAATCGGGTTACTGGTTGCCTTTTCCAGTTCTGCATCAATGACAGACTGACGCTCCAGCCGCTCGATTTCCTTGCCAAGGGCAACGACATCCGCCTCCATCTTGTCATAAGTGGCGGTATCTTCTGCAGATACCAAACCGTCACCGCTGCGTTTGGTATCGAGGAATGCCTTGGCTGCATCCCAGGCCTTTGCACGTTTTTCACGCAATTCAAGAATCTTATTCATAGTTTTTTCCTCCTAAAATTTAATGGCTAATTAAAGAGAGCCGCTTATCCAGCGACTCAATTGGTGTACCTGTTTTTTGTTTTTGCTTGGGGATTTTCCCAAGCAGGGAGTTTGCCACGGCCGCACGGGAAAACATCAGCATTTGCCCCGTATCAAGGGGAGTGCGTTCTTCCTCAGTGAAGAGCAGTTTATCGGCAAAACCCAGCTCAATTGCCTTGTTGGCATTCATCCATGTTTCTGCATCCATAAGGTGCGAAAGTTTTGTCCTGGACAGCCCCGACTTTAGTTCATAAGCGTTGATAATACTTTCTTTCACTTCATCCAGCAGGGCTTTGGCACGGAGCATTTCTTCACTGTCGCCGATTGCGATGGTGGAAGGATTATGGATCATCAGCATGGATACAGGGGACATATATACATCTCCGCCTGCCATAGCAATGACCGATGCCGCACTTGCCGCCAGACCGTCAATCTTTACGGTAACCTGTCCGGTATAGTCCATCAGCATATTGAATATCTGAGCCGCCGCAAACACATCACCGCCGGGGGAGTTAATCCAGACCGTGATATTGCCGGAGCCTGCCATCAGGTCATCTTTAAATAGCTTAGGCGTGACTTCATCGCCCCACCAGGTCTCTTCGGATATTACTCCGTTTAAATAGAGGGTGCGTTCCCCGTCGGAATCACGTACCCAGTTCCAGAATTTCTTCATTCGGTTTCCTCCAATCTGTTTTGTTTTGCAAATGCACCTGCATCCGCCAATTTGGTCATGTTTCCGTTAATCAGATATAAATCACCGCCTTCCTCGGCAGAGATACGGTTCATATCCTCAAGTTCCCGGATATCATTGGCTGAGAGCCAGCCGTTCTGTCGTCCGGTGGCATAACCGCTCATGCGGCTGCTGTAATCACCTCGCAACAGTCCGTCAAGATTGAACTTCAAAAATAAAGAAGGCTTTTCAGACGGCAATATGAGTGATTGCTGAAGTGCCTGTTCCCAACGAATCACCCACGGATTGAGTGTGTATTTCACAAACTCCAATGACTGCTGTTCTATATTAGAAAAACTTGACTTATCAAGGTCAGCTACCATATGGGGCGGCACTCTGAAGATTCGAGCAATCTCATTGATTTGAAATTTCCGAGTTTCTAAAAACTGTGCCTGCTCAGGCGGGATACCAATGGACTGAAACTTCATGCCTTCCTCTAAAACCGCAACCCGGTGGGCATTTCCACTTCCTCTGTAGGCACTGTTCCAGCTGTCCTTTACCTTTTGCGGGTCTTTGACTACTCCTGGATGTTCCAGCACTCCGCCCGGATTTGCACCGTTGGCAAAAAAGGTCGCACCGTATTCCTCGGTGGCAAGTGCCATGCCGACTGCGTTTTTCGCCATTGCTATGGGCGAGTAGCCCACCAGTCCATCAAAGCCAAGTCCCGGAATATGCAGCACCTCATCTTTGCGAAGAGTGATCGTATCCCTTGCCGGATGAATACGGCTTTCATTGTAGTCAAGGCGGTAGGTGTAGTAGAGATTTCCATTTGCCGCCCGGCTGACATCCATCTTGTTTGGCAGTAAGGGATAAAGAGCAATTACCTGTCCCCGGCCATCACGGACAATCTGGGCATAGGCATTTCCCCAAAGTAAAAGATGGCTCATCAGCGTTTCTCTAAACACAAATGAAGTCATCTCCGGATTTGGTTCATCATGCAGGATGCGGTAGAGCGGGTGGGTAAAGATACGCTCCTTGCCACCGTTTTCTTTGTAGCGATATACATGAACGGGAAGTCCTGCAATGGCCTCTGCCAGAATTCTCACACAGGCATATACCGCTGATGTCTGCATGGCTGTCCGTTCATTGACCGTTTTACCGCTGGTAGTTCCTCCAAAGAGGAAAGAAAACGAACTACCAATGCTATTCTGAGGCTTATCTCGTGGTCGAAACAAACCTGAAAAGATACCCAATCTGCATCACCTCCTTAAAAATGGGCATGAAAAAAGCACCTGTTTTCACAGATGCCTTTAATTAGGTTGTTAGGGGTTTATACTTCCGGTACAGTAAATGAACCGTTCTCGATTCTACTTAATAAATCGCAGGCCGTTTTCGCAGCTTCAGGGAACTCTCGTTGCAATCTGCTGGAACTGACCGCCACTTCTAATGCTTGTATAATTCGTCCAGCACGGATTATTCGCCAAAGAGAATTCACACGTGTTCGAGTACCGCTTTCTTCTTTATCGAAGCCTTCACCGTTATCAAAAATCTCCTCTACAAGATGAGTTCTCTTGATTTCATCTTTCAGTTCATCAATGCGAATCAAAAAGGCTTCTGTATATAGTGCAACAAACCATAGACCAGCGGATCGATATGCATTTTGAAATTGCTTGTCTGTAATTGTTAATTGCATTTTTATCACCTCCACCTTAAATATAACATGAATATGTGCAGCTGGCGTATAATTTTGTAGAATCATACGACGGCTGCAGTATGGAGGTTTTTATGGCATCTATAACTTGACTTTCATCTGTTTCAGAGCGTATATATGCATACGGAAGATTTCAGTCAAGTATTAAACCTTGCCTTCCGATATTTACGAAAGGCGGAAAATAAAATGAATGTATTTAATTCTATGGAAGGAATACTGGGAGACACAAGCACACAGCATCTCCAGCGTACCTTTGCACAGTTTATTGAACAATCTCGGCTCATAAGGAGTCGGCTGGGAAAGCAGGCATACCTGTTCGACCAGTATCTGAACCTTCTGCTTGAATCGGCAAATGCCGAGCTTGCCTACGATGCGGCAAGCAGAGGTTTTGACGGCGAGTCACCAATAATCAGGATGTGCGTGGAGATACTCCGGCACAAACCACAGGATACAGAAAACCCTCTTTACGACATCATGGAGTCTTATATCGATGCTAATCCACTCCCATATCAAGAAGATGGAACGAAACAATCAATATACTGCTCCATGCTCTCGGGCGAACTCCTTGATGGTGCGGTTAAGCTGTTCGAGGAGGAACTCACCGAGAAATTTCGAGCAGTTGTCGATATCGTTGACCTGAGAGATTTATACCGCAAAATATGTGCGATACTTGGAAGCGAAGATGAGATGGAAAAGCTACATCTTCTTTTTCGCCAACGATTTTTAATCGCCACTCCCATAGCCATATTTATGCAGGGAGTAACAAATCAACTCATGTATTCGCTCCTGCACCGTGACCGGGAAACATCAAAGCAGGTTTTCCAGTTAATTCTTGACGGCACACTGAACATACCGGACTGCCTATAATATCAGAAGCCCACGGTCGTTGTACACGCTTTCGCTGTTATCATTACCACATCGTATCGCACGGTCGAGAGCTATGATGGTTGCCACTGCTCCGTCAATCTTCTCTGTAGACTTTTCCTTGTCGGGCTTAATGTTTCCGGCAGGGTCTGTGCGTATAAAGATGTTATCCATCATCCACCTAAGAACCGGATGCCCACCATGAGCGATTTTCTGTTCTAATGTCAGTTTCATCAGTTCTTTGGTGGGAGGAGACATATCCTTAAAACCCTGACCGAAGGGTACGACCGTAAATCCAAGGCCCTCAAGGTTCTGCACCATCTGTACAGCACCCCAGCGGTCAAAGGCAATTTCACGGATGTTATATTTTGTGCCAAGCTCCTCAATGAAGGCTTCGATAAAACCGTAATGGACTACATTTCCCTCAGTGGTTTTTAGGAATCCTTGCTTTTCCCACAAGTCGTAATTGACATGGTCACGGCGAACACGAAGGTCAATGTTATCTTCCGGTATCCAGAAGAAGGGCATGACGCTGTATTTATCATCCTCGTCCACCGGCGGAAAGACCAGAGCGAAAGCCGTAATGTCTGTGGAAGAGGAAAGGTCAAGCCCACCATAACAGACCCGCCCTTTCAAACTATCCATATCAACATTAAAAGCACAGGCATCCCACTTATCCATAGGCATCCAGCGAATGGCTTGTTTAACCCATTGGTTCAGCCGAAGCTGCCGGAAGCTGTTCTCCTCGGCAGGGTTTTGTTTTGCCGACTCAAAAGCTGCCTTGACCTTATCCATGCCAACCGTGATGCCAAGAGAAGGATTCGCTTTTTTCCAGACCTTTGGGTCTGTCCAGTCATCATCCGGGTCGGCACCGTAAATCACTGGATAGAAGGTAGGGTCATTTTTTCTGCCGTTTATGATATCCAGTGCCTTTTGGTGTACCTCCCAGCAGATGCTGTTCTGGTTATCCCCGGCAGTAGTTATAAGGAAATACAGCGGTTGCATCCTGGCATCGCCACTGCCCTTGGTCATAACATCATAGAGTTTTCGGTTCGGCTGGGTGTGAAGTTCGTCAAATACTACTCCATGAGTATTGAAACCATGCTTGTTTCCCACATCAGCAGAAAGCACTTGATAGGTACTGCCCGTTGGCTGATAGATGAGACGTTTCATGGAATCAAGAATCTTTACCCGCTTTGCCAGAGCGGGACACATCCGCACCATATCTGCCGCTACATTAAAAACAATGGATGCCTGATTACGATCGGCGGCACAGCCGTAAACCTCGGCTCGCTCTTCATTATCCCCACAGGTGAGCAACAGGGCAACTGCCGCCGCAAGCTCACTTTTCCCCATCTTCTTCGGTATTTCCACATAAGCGGTATTAAACTGCCGGTAGCCATTTGGCTTTAAAGTTCCGAACACATCACGAATAATCTGCTCCTGCCAATCAATCAGGTCAAAGGGTTTACCTGACCATGTTCCCTTGGTATGGGAGAGTGCCTGTATGAAGGACACAGCATAATCGGCGGAGGATTTATCGTAGACCGAACCGGTCGCCATAAATTTTGTAGGTGTGTATTTCTTGAGTTTTCGTATTTCCACCGCCTCCTTTTGAGCATAAAAATAGACCTGCATCAAGCAAGCCTTCAAAATCTATCTGTACGAGAAACAGAGCCTTTAAGGCACTGTTCTCAAGTTAATACCTTCTTATTTTTCTTCACCGGTTAATATAAAATGAGCGTATTCCTTGCGGTTCTCTTCGAGATAAACCACCAACTCGTAAAAGCCCATTTCATGAGCAAGCTGCTGAACTGCAGTTGTATCAAACATATTTGCAAGCCCGGTGCTGCGGATTGTGAGTATCTGTTCCTTTACCTTTTTATCCATTTTCGACCTCCATAGAATCCTGTACCGCCTGTTTAAGTATGACCGTGTCAAGACCTGCACTTTTGTAGCCGTCTAATATAACGCTGTAATAATAGCAACTGGGAGTGCCAAGTGGTCTACCTTCGTTCATGATATATACCATAGTTTCTATATTCTTTTTCCCAAGTTGCACTTTGATATTTTCCTTTCTATAGAGGAAAGGGAAACCCTCGTAGCGGTCGAGTGCCGCCTCGTCAGCAGGGGTAATCTCCCACAGAAGGCACGGCACGGACTTGCCCTTAAAAGGCTCCACGGTCGCCACAGCGCCGCCGTGTCCGCCTCGAAACAATAACTGGTAGTCCTTCAAAACCACTGGTCCGACAGGCTTTGCTGTGGGGCAACGGTGCGCCATCTGCTCAAGATTAAGGTTTGAGCCATAGGCGAGATAGAATGTTTTATTCATTGTCTTTGTCCTCCTTGTTTTTACAAGGCAACCGCTCAGGCTGCCCGAAATCGCCAAGCTGCCGAGCCATCCAAGTGGGCGGTCAAATGTTCACGGCAGTTTGCGAACTCCTCGCCGATAAAGCCGATGCGGTTTAAGTAGGTGCGCATTGCGAACTTTTCGTTTTCGGTCTGAGGTTTCTTTGCAGAAGCACATTTTTGTGTGAGTGCCTGTTGGTTCAGTGCAAGGGCAAGGACAATGTAGCTCCTTATTTTTCCTGCATGAAGTTCGCTGTTAAAACCTCTAAGCTCGACTGTGTGGTGACCGTTGAAAAAGCTATGCAGGTTAAGGAAATGGTAGCGGCTGTTGTGATAATGTGTTCCTCGGCTTTCGCTGTAACCTTCGTACCAAAGGTTTTCAATCTGCTCCATCGTGGTCGGTTTCTTGCGGTTTATTTTGTCTACCAGAATGCTGTCCATCTTTTTGCAGTACCTCATCCTTTCTGGTGCAATCTGCAAGGCTTTGTAAAAAAGGTCATTCTTGCTTGCGATGATGTTGATAATGTTTCGCAGGCTTCTTGGGGTATGCTTTGCGCCGTCCAAGTGAATGTGGATGCCGCAGGAGGCGTTTGTAAAGCCGCCGGCTTTTCTAATTCTGCGTACCAGTTCCTGTAGTGTTTCAATGTCTTCCTTGTAAGTTAAAATCGGGCTGACCAGCTCAACGCTGTAATCTTTTCCTGATGCGATTTTCTGTCTGCCTTGCCTCTTTTGGCAGTGGATGCTTCCGTCATAGGTAAGCTTCCAAACCCTGCCGTCTGGGGCAGTAACCTTCTTGGTGTCGTAGTAGGTGCCGCCTTCGCTGTAAGTGCCCTGTAGGAATTCTGCGGTAATTCTTGCTGCCTTTTCCCTTGTGATTCCTGTTAGTTCAATCTCGATTCCAAACCTTGTTTTTAGCATTTTCTTGGCTCCTTTAGAGTGTGTATTCCCCTTGGGGTATGTACATATATCACTCTAAAAGACATAAATAGCAAGACAATTATTCGATAAAGGCAATCATTTTTTACACAATCTTACTCCGCTTTTTCAAGGGGAAAGTGTGTATATTATTCTTCGATTTTCTTGCACAAATCCTCGCCATAAACCACTTGAAGCGAACTGCCGTTGTCCCACGCAACTCCCAAGCTACCGATGTCATCAACATACCGCACGGTGCCTTTTGTGCCGATTGGCGGTGCCCCGACATCGTCCATTCGAATAAGTTCTACTCGGCAGCCAACCGGATATTGTCTGCGAACACGCTCCACGGTTTCTCTTGAAGGAAAGTTATTCATCATCAGAACCCCCTTTAGCCGGATTTTTGAACGCTGAACTTCCAGTCAGTTTAGAAAGCAGTATTTTTCGTTCTTCTTTATATTCCGCACCGATGAAGCCGAGGCGGAGGAGGAAGCAGCGGAAGGCATACTTTTCGTTGTCCACAGGTTTTTCAGTTGCAATAACTCTTTTTTGTGTTTTTGCCATCTCACAAAGGGCTGCAATTAACTGGGTGTATGCTCTGGTTTCCTTGCCGTTATCAGGGTTAAAAGTAAACCAGGGAAAGCTTAAGGTTTCTTCTGTCCGCTCGATGTTTAAATTCTCTGCTCCTATGGCTTTCTTGATGAGAGAGGATTTGCTTGCCACGAGCTTCTGAAGGTTATCAAAAGTTTCATCTGTAAAACCCTCTGCGGGCATTTCAATTACCAACCGGTCAGGCATTGTGCTGTATGCAGGCGGCTCTTCATAATCACGGTAAGGGCTAACACTGCCACCAAGAGCAGCTTCATAAGGAATTTGGATATCTTCCGGTACTGGTTCTGCTTCTGGAAGTGGAGCGTCATATTCTTCTGTAATTGCCTTGAAGTCGTGTAAACCTTGCAGGTCAGCAACTAAGCCATGATTGTCCTCACCTTCAAGCATTCCATTCTTATCAATGTGGTAGCCCCCAACCTCGTAGGCGAAGGTAGGCGCACCGAGGTATTTTGTCGGAGCATTTAGTTCCTGGCTGATTGCTCCCACCAGCGATTTTCGTTTTGGTCCTGTTACATTGTAATTAATCTTCATTTTGTGTACCACCTTTCATTTTTCGGTACTACATATATCACTCGAAGTGCTGTAAATAGCAAGTCATTTAGAGCATTATCTGTAGAAAAGACTCTCCGATTATTCGGTGGTTTCTTGTGTAGATAACACAATGCCCATCAGCACAAAACAAACGCAGGGCAGAGCGACTCCGTTGCCCCACATCTTATATTCTGCAGAATCAGAGTGAGGGTTTTTAAGCCATTTTATAATCTGGTTTCTGCTTTTTGGTCTACTGCTTTTACCGATGATTTTACGGTGGGTTTCCCAAACTTCCGACCAGAATGAAATATCCTCCTCAGTCGGATTTTCAGTTCCGAGGCTGGAACACCAGTAATCCGGGAAACCCTGCAAGCGGGCGCATTCGGTTGGGGTAAGCCTGCGAACGATATAATCTGGTTCATCATTTTTCTTAACAGGAATAAGCATATCATTTAAAGCATCCTGTCCATTAAAACCTCCGGGATGCGCCCCTGCTGAAATCGTACCGGTTATATTCTGATAAGGTTGTGCCACAGCTGATGGACCTTGAGCGTTTAGTGTTGATGAAATACCGTCTTCTGTTATTCCTAAATTTTTGGCATAATTCTGTCCGCAGTTAAAGGTTTCTCTGTCAAGTGCATATACAACACCATGTCTATCCACAGTATTAAGAGTAAAAGAAACATCTTCGTCAACACCGCTACCTTGAGGACCGTTTTTGTCTTCACGGCCAATCATTGATCCTTGCAGAGCAACCACGGCAATGCCACCTTGATTGCATCCCGGATTTCCACCGTTCGCATCAAGGGTGCGGGAGGTTTTAGTTTCATAAATACCACTGTGCGGATTGTCCGACAGCATGGAGTTGCTCTTATCGGAACATATTCCGTAAGCAGTGGGTACAAAAACGGTCTGGTCATTATTGCATGAGAGGGTGGCTGACATATCATCTTGAATCAGTGCACCTTTGCCGCCGCCTTCACAACCGGAACGGATTTTCAGCGTTTTAGGGGTTGGCTCAAATACACACTGGGTTCCTTTATAATCTGTACTGGTTAGCGTATTTGCCAAATCTTCACCAACCGTCAAAGCATATTGTCTTTCATTCATCACAAGCGGCACATTGCCACCGCCCGTTCCCATACGGGAGGTTAGTGTCTGCACTTTGCCGTCCTGTTCAATTCTGCACCTGCCGTCTGTGGGATGATTTTCAATTGCAATAGCAGTTTGATTATCTCCCATGTTTGCTCGAAGTGAACCGCTTATATTTTCATCTGTATGCCCGCCAACACGAGAAGCCGCACCCGGCTCAAATGACAGAACAGTTCCCGGAACTACCCCTGCACGGAGAGTAGGAGAGCGTTCTTCCTCATAACCGATACCCCGGCTCTTAGAACTGTGTTCAGTACAAAAGCCGCTTGCCTGTAAAACACAGGGCTGGTGTCCATGCTCCTCAGCACGGAGCGTTGCGGAAACATCCTCCGAAACTGACATGACGCTGCCACCCTGGTCATTTAGGCAAAGAACTCCATTTCGACCTGTAGACACTCCGCAATTGACGCCTATCGTAGAAGCTACTTCGCCATTGACAGCGAAGTTATATCCGTCAAAGCCTGCTGTTCCAGAGCCGACTTCAGCATTTCCGGTAGTTCCTTTCCACGGGCTGCCGCACGGCGTAAAATTCCTTGACAGGCCTTCTGACTCAAATAGTATTTCTCCGGCACTTCTTCCTGTAAAATCTGCGACAAGGTAGATTCTGCGTCGCCGTTGGGGCACTCCGAAATATTGCGCGTCAATAGTTCTGTAAGCCACGCTCCATCCGTCTCCCATATAGCAGTCTGCATAAGCCCAGCGTCCTTTTTCAGGCAAAGGCACCTCGGCTGCCGGTTCTTTGACACCGATGACCGTTTCGAGGACTGCTTGGAAGTCGGCTCCTTTATTTGAACTGAATGCGCCGGGGACATTTTCCCAGACTGCATATCTTGGATATTGTCCATTGGTTTTACACCTCATTTCCTTAATAATCCGTATAGCCTCATAAAAAAGGACGGATTGTTCTCCGTCCAGACCGGCTCTTTTCCCGGCAACCGACATATCGGTACAAGGTGAGCCAAAAGTAATTATATCTACAGGCGGAAGTCCCGCACCGTTTAGTGTGTTTATATCCCCATAATGCTTCATCTGGAGGATTCGTTTGGTGGTGACTCGAATGGGAAACGGCTCAATCTCCGAAGCCCACAAGGGTTCAATACCGCAGAGTAGACCGCCCAAGGGAAAACCACCACTACCGTCAAAGAGAGAGCCGAGGGTAAGTTTAGTCTTCATCGGCACTCACCTCCGGCAGGTCACTATATCGGATTTCCGAGCCATTTCTCAAAAGAAACACACCATCAGAGCTTCCAGCTTGCTCAATATACCGATTTACAATGACATCGCAGTATTTCTCATCAAGCTCAATGGTGTAGCAAATACGCTCAGCCTGCTCACAGGCAATGAGTATACTTCCTGAACCGCCGAAAGGATCGAGCACGATGCAGTTGGTAAGGCTTGAGTTGAGAATCGGGTATGCTACCAGTGCCACAGGTTTCATGGTTGGATGGTCAGCATTTTTCTTTGGCTTTTCAAATTCCCATATGGTTGTCTGTTTTCTATCTGCGTACCAGTTGTGTTTGCCGGATTTCTTCCAGCCGAAAAGAACAGGCTCATGCTGCCATTGATAAGGCGAGCGGCCGAGGACAAGGGACTGCTTTTTCCAAATGCAAGTACCGGAGAGGTAGAAGCCAGCTTCCGAGAATGCCCTTCTGAAATTCAAGCCTTCCGTATCTGCGTGGAACACATAAATAGAAGCATCTTTTGCCATTGCAGCTTCGGTGTTTTGAAAAGCTGAGAGTAGGAAGGTATAGAAGGCTTCATTTCCCATATTATCGTTTTTGATTTTGCCCGCCGTACCTTCATAGTTGACGTTGTACGGAGGGTCGGTTACCACAAGGTTTGCCAGCTTGCCGTCCATCAGAGCGGTAAAGGTGTCAACCTTGGTGGAATCACCGCAAACGAGCCTGTGCTGTCCGAGTTTCCAGACATCACCCTGCATGGTGACTGCAGGCTTTTTAAGTTCTGCATCTACATCAAAATCGTCATCATGAATACCATCCTTAAGAGAATCCTTAAATAGCGCATCCAATTCTGCAGGCTCAAAACCGGTGAGGGATACATCAAAGTCAGCTCCTTGCAGATCAGCAATTAAAAGCATCAATTTGTCTTTATCCCAGTCGCCGCTGATTTTATTAAGAGCGATGTTGAGTGCCTTTTCTTTTTCCTCGTCCATCTCAATAACCACACACTCAACTTCGGTGATGCCCATATCAAGCAGCACCTTCAAACGCTGGTGGCCACCGACAACATGAGATGTAGTCTTATTCCATATAACGGGTTCTACATAACCGAACTGCTCGATAGAGCGTTTCAGCTTTTCATATTCCTGATCACCGGGTTTTAAGTCTTTACGAGGATTATAGTCGGCTGGAATCAACAGCTCAGTTTTCAGTTTTTCAATCTGCATATTTTTCAGCCGCCTTTCTTAAATTTGTGTACATATCAACATTTTCCCAGGGGAACAGACTGGAGTTGAAATGTCCGTAAGTCGCAGTGTCGGAATAGATTACATTTCTTAAGCGCAGTTTCTCGATAATAGCAGCTGGACGAAGGTTAAACACTTCCTGCACAATATCTGCAAGCCACTCATCAGTGAGTTTGCCTGTACCAAAAGTAGTTACATCAACCGCCACGGGGTTTGCTTTACCGATGGCATAAGAAAGAGCGACCTCGCATTTCTCTGCAAGACCGCTCCATACGATGTTCTTTGCAATGTATCTCGCCATGTAGGCACCGCTTCGGTCAACCTTGGTAGGGTCTTTGCCGCAAAGAGCACCTCCGCCGTGGGAGGCAAGACCGCCATAGGTATCAACCATGATTTTTCTGCCGGTTAAACCTGTGTCGGCAGCGGGACCGCCAAGGGCAAATCTGCCGGAGGGATTGATGAGAATTTCTGTTTCATCATCAAAGGGGAAATCCTCAAAGCACTGCCACAGTACATTATTTAGAATATCTGATTTCAAATCTTCTTGGGTTTTGTCCTTATCATGCTGAACTGAAACAACAATGGTTTTTACACGCTTGGGCTTGCCATCCTCATATTCAACTGTAACCTGACATTTGCCGTCAGGCAGAATTCCTTTGATGAGTTTTCCTTTGCGGCATTCATCAATACGCTTTACGATGCGATGAGAAAGCACCAGTGGAAGGGGCAGGTTCTCACGGGTTTCATCCGTTGCATAACCATAAACGGTGCCTTGGTCACCGGCTCCAATCGAACCATACGGGTCATTGATGCCATTTCGCACTTCAAGTGCTTTGTCTACACCGGCGGCAATATCCGTACTTTGACGGTGTACAAACACAAAGACTGTAAATTTCCAAGGGTTATATCCGACCTCACGAAGTACATTTTTCACGATGAAGCGGATGTCTACTTTACCGCTGCAGGTGATTTCGCCCGCCACGATAATTTTGCCTTTAGTAGCCATGACCTCACAAGCCACACGGGAAGCTTTATCTTTACGCAGACAAGCATCCAAAATACTGTCGGCGATGAGGTCGCAGAGTTTATCCGGGTGTCCCATGCAAACACTTTCTGCTGTTTTATAAGTAATCATATTTTCCTCCAATCTATTTTCCTCGCCTTGCTGTGAGCAGGCGTTCCATGACATCGTCTTGAGGATTAACGCCGCTGTATTCACCGGTGCAGTTCTCCTTGACGATCTGGAATATCTCCATCCACAGGCGGTTGGTTTGATTCATGTAATTCTGACCCATCGCTACATAAGGGCTTTGAATGGCATTACCCGTAGTTGGATGCTTCGCTAAAAATCCATATTCAGTGACCGCTTCCTCACATTGAATCCAGCGAGCCACACTCATGGCATAGCGTTCTAAAAGCTGCGGTGAAACGAGAGCAGCACATCCGCGTTCGTTCAGCCACTGCCATGTGTTTCTGTAGATTTCACCCGCAACCAGTGCCTTGCCGTCTTTTTGTATAGCTTCAAGCATTTTATTTGGTTCAGGCATTTCAAGTCCTTTTAAATCTGCAGTATCCTTAAATTCCATTACAGTAAGCTTTCTGCCACCGGGATTGCCATCGGCGATTTTATCGGCCAGGGGCTTCTTTTTCGCACCTGCACCGACACGAGCGCCACCTCGATTAGTACCGTCTTTCGCCATATTTTTACCTCGCTTTGCTGGGTTGGGGCTATTCCCTCGTTTGAAACTGCGTTTTTTAACACGACGCCCCGCGCCGTTGTCCGCTTTGAAAAGCCGTGGAGATTTGACCGCCCCTACCGGGTACGGAAAACCCTATTCCTATGAAAACTTACGCGAATTTCTGCGTGAATGCCTGCGCCCGTTGTCCATTCAAGGAGCGCCGGAGATCTAATTCCCCCTCGGGGAGAAAGGAGAACACATGGATAAGAAAATCAAGCCTATCAGAATATCGGCATCCGTTTTGGATGATACGTTCTATGTTATCGAGTACGCCACCAGCGAAAATGCCAAGGAAACGGCATACGAGAAGATAAAACGGCTGATTATGAACGAACCGATAACTCTTGAAAAGCAAGCCTCGTAAGGCTCAAAAGAACTTGACTTCTTCACAGTAGTACGGGAATATGGAGTACCGCTTGAAGACTGTCGGGAAGGAGGTACACATGAATACAAACAGACAGTCTTCCGCTGTGAAGGAAGATAAAATAACAGCCCTCTACTGCCGTCTCTCGCGGGACGATGAGCTGCAGGGCGATTCCAACAGCATCAAGAACCAAAAGGCTATCCTGCAGAAGTACGCAGATGATAACGGTTTCCGCAATACATCCCTGTTCGTGGACGATGGTTACAGCGGTACGACCTTCGACAGACCGGATTGGAACAGGCTCATGGAACTTGTGGATGACGGCAAGGTTGGCACGATTATTGTTAAGGATATGAGCCGCCTCGGTCGTGACTACCTGAAAGTCGGTATGTACACGGAGATGATTTTCCCGAACGCCGACATCCGTTTCATCGCCATCAACAACGGCGTTGACAGCGACAATCAGGCAGAGAACGACATGACGCCGTTCATCAATATTTTCAACGAGTTCTATGCCAAGGACACGAGCAGGAAGATACGAGCTGTTTTCAAAGCAAAGGGACAGGCGGGCAAGCCGCTCTGCACGAATCCGCCATACGGGTATGTCAAAGACCCGGAGGACAAGCTGCATTGGATTGTGGACGAAGAAGCCGCCAAGGTAGTCAGAGAGATTTTCCATCTGTGCGTACAAGGCTACGGAGTGTCGCAGATCGCCAAGGAGATCACAAAGCGGCACATCATGAATCCGACCGCACACGCCAAAGCAAACGGGATAAACATTCCTGACAACAGAGACGGCGAGAACGATTATGTGTGGCGTGACAGCACAATTTCCCATATGCTCTCCCGACCGGAATACCTCGGCCACACGGTAAACTTCAAGACCTACCGCAAGTCCTACAAGCAGAAAAAGCAGCTTCACCACGACCCATCCGAGTGGCAGATTTTCGAGAACACGCACGAAGCCATCATCGATCAGGAGACTTTCGACATCGTGCAGCGCATCCGTGACGGCAGGCGCAGGGTTACGCCGATGGGCGAAATGCCCGCTCTCTCCGGTATGGTGTTCTGTGCCGACTGCGGAGCGAAGATGTATCAGGTGCGCGGCAGGAACCTTCCGCAGAGCGAGTATATGGTCTGCGCCACCTACCGCAAAAAGGGCAAGGACATCTGCCCGTCCCACCAGATACGCAACAGCGTGATTGAAAAGTACCTGCTGGCGGGCATCCGGGAAATCACAGGCTACGTGCAGGCGAACGAGGATGAGTTTGTGGAGATGGTTACGAAAAAGTCGAGAGCCGAGGTTGACAGGAGTCTCCGTGACGGCAAGCGCGAACTGGAGCAGTCACAGGCGCGTATCAGCAAACTGGACGAGATTATTCAGCGTCTTTACGAAGACAACATCGAGGGCAAGATTTCCGACGAGCGATTCGCCAAGATGTCCAAGAACTACGAAGCGGAACAGAAAACGCTGGAATGCCGGGTTACGGAGCTTCGCGGAAGGATTGCCTCCCAGCAGGAAAGCAGCGTGAATGTTGACCGTTTCCTTGCCTTGGTACGCAAGTACACGGACATCACGGAACTGACGCCGGAGATCATTCGAGAATTCGTGGAGCGCATCGAGATTTTCAAGCCGGAACAGATTAACGGACACAAGGTACAGAAAATGCGCATCGTGTGGAACTGCATCGGCGAGTTCATGCCGCCGCAGCCGCGCAAAGACGAAAAGACGGCGTAGCCACTGCTACATGACTACGCCGATTTTTTCAGGGATTACAAAATCCCTAAGTTGCACCGCCTTTAAGGGGACTTTTTTCAATATGCCTGCTATTCAACTGTCAAACTCCCGAATATAGAATGAGAGGATAGTTATGATAGACGGACATATCCATATAGAAAGAGGAGAATACACTCTTGAATGGATTAAAAAATTTACAGACAGAGCAATAGAAAAGAACATTGAAGAAATATGGTTACTTGAACACTGTTACAGATTTACGGAATTTATGCCTATGTATGATTCTGCATGCCGTTACAGTGAGTATATAGATAAGTGGTTTCATAAAAAAGCTGGAGTTAAGGAATTAAATGATTACCTTGAACTGATGGAAAAAGTAAGAGAGACTGACTTCGGCGTGAAGGTAATGTTCGGACTGGAAGTATGCTATTTCAAAGAGTATGAAGAGTTTGTATATGACTTAACTAAATACAAAGATTTTGATTTCCTTCTTGGAAGCGTGCATTTTGTGGATGATTTCGCATTTGACCATAAAGCAGAACACTGGGTGGGCAAAGATGTAGATTTAATATATGCACGATTCTTTGAAGCATCAATAGAACTTGTAAAATCGAATATTTTCGACGGCATAGCTCATCCAGATTCGATAAAGCTGTTCGGACACAAGACATTATATCCTCTATATGAGTATTATGAGGAGCTGGCAAAGCAGTTATCAAATAACAACATGTATGCAGAGCAGAACAGCGGAGCGCACAGAAGGTGCCCGGCCACTGCGGAATTAGGCATGGACAAGGATATGCTTGATGCGATGTTAAGACACAGTGTTAAAATAGTAACAGCATCTGATGCGCATGAGCCTTGTGATGTGGGAGATAATATAGCTCAGCTGAAAAAGAGCATATCTATCGGTTGACATATTCCTGCTTCTTAAGTAAGTAGGGATACAGCATATATTTTTAAAGGGGGAAGTGTTTATGGGTATTGATATAAAGAGGCTGACTCCGGAATTGTCGGAGGATTACCTGTACTTTTTTGATAATACTCCTCATTCAACGAATAAACCGGAACATCGCTGTTACTGCGTCTGCTGGAGCAGTAAAGACTGTGAAGGTACTGATTTTTCCAGTGCTGTAAAAAGAAGAGATATCGCAAAGGAATATGTGAGGGATGGCCATATACAAGGTTATCTTGCTTATGTGGATAATAAGGTCATTGGCTGGTGCAATGCCAACACGAAAGAAGACTGTTACGGCTGTGTCTCATGGAAGATGTTTA
>Ga0209604_1000461_pt1 | contig 37971 bp, 31 predicted proteins | sample AD_UKC097_MetaG_FD_184405 | JGI IMG/M metagenome (GOLD analysis project Ga0209604, IMG submission 184405) | Active sludge microbial communities of municipal wastewater-treating anaerobic digesters from USA - AD_UKC097_MetaG (SPAdes) (version 2) | ecosystem: Engineered > Bioreactor > Anaerobic >... | reverse complement strand
TCACTGTTGTCCGATAAAAAAAAGAAAGAAGCCAAGCCAAATTAGGATGGCTTCTTTCTTTTTGTAGTTTTGTTTTTTGCAGAAACACACTACAATGGATAAAAGTACACATTTCTTTGGAAATTCGGTTTTCGGACAGTTGATTTCAATGATTCCGTCAAATATCATTACAAAATCGGTGTCCCAGTGCAATTCTGACTACTATACTAAGCGGTTTTGTACGAAAGATCACCTGGTCAGTATGTTATTTTGTGCATTTGCGAAGTGCAGCTCATTGCGCGAGGTAAGTGGTGCCATGCTTGGATTGTCCGGCAAGACAAAACATTTTCAACTCGAGCACATACCATATAGAAGCACACTTTCAGATGCAAATGCCAATAGGGATGCACAGGTTTTTTGCAACATTTATAATTTGCTTTTACGTCAATACGGATATGTTTTATCGGACAGCCGAATTAAGGACGTGATAGACAAGCAAATTGAAATATTCGATAGTACAACCATGAGCTTGTTCAAAGATATTTTGTCTTGTGTTGGCCGGAAACCAAAATCAGGAAAGAGTAAGGGAGGCATAAAAATGCACACCATTATCAATGTTGATGAAAGGGTGCCGAAAATGATATGGTTTAGCAGTGCCGCCACAAATGATCATGTTTTGCTGAATAAATTGGTCTGCGACTCCAACACCATTTATGTTTTCGACAAAGGATATAATGACTATAAAGCGTTTGAAAAATTCTGCACGCACAACACTGGATTTGTGACACGCATCAAGGATAATGCTGTTTATGATTGCATAGATGAAAATGAAATAGACGCTTCGATACACTCGGGAGTAAAGCAAGATGCTATTATTGAACTAACCGTAAAAGACAAAGACGGCCACCGAAAGCTTCGACTACGCAAGGTTAGATTCTACGATCGGGAGCTAAAGAGAGAGTTTGAGTTTCTAACCAACCTTCATGATATGAGGCCAGATATGGTTGCTGCAATTTACAAATTGCGCTGGCAGATCGAATTGCTCTTCAAGCAGCTCAAGCAGAATTTCCCACTCAAATATTTTCTGGGCGACAACGAAAACGCGATAAAAATCCAGATATACTGCGCTCTGATATGCAATTTACTCATGGCTGTAATACAAAAAACACTCAAACGCTCATGGGGCTTTTCAAATCTGGTAAGCTTTTGTAAAATTCATCTGTTTAACTATCTTCACCTATTAAATTTTCTTGAAAATCCTGATAAAGACTGGAGAAAAGTGCAATGTAAATTGGAACAGCTTGCACTATTTTAGGGGGGGCTTACTTTTGCAATTTAATAAAACATAAGATTTAATAGTTGATTCTCGGCATGTTATGATTTACAAAAGAAAATTTTATATTTTTACCGGACAACAATGAAATAAAATACAAAAAATTTGACAACCAGGATGGCCCTAATTATTCTATCCTGAAAACAGAAGTTTTCATGATAAAATATGCCAACGGCACCAAAGAAGTTTTTGGCACCGATGCAGCTGTCCAACAAGGAGGAAATAATGAAGTAACTACTACTCCTGCCAGCCAGGAACCTGCCACTGTCATCATTTACCGGAAAAACTCGCCTACCGGATTTGCTGTTGTATATGATGTGTATGCCGACACTAAGTACATTACCAAAGTTGCCAACAACACATATTTTTCCACAAAGGTAGAGCCTGGTTTGGTTACTTTCAATGCCATGACAGAACCCCCCAAAGTTACGGCATCCATGAATCTGGAGCCGGGTAGAACCTATTATCTGAAATGCGGAGTAAGTACGGGTATGTGGGTTGGAAGACCTGCGCTTGAATTTGTTTCGGAAAGTACAGGCATATCGGAAACTTCAAAAATGAGGAAATAACCCAACAATAAATAATTAAAAAGCTGCTCCCCGGGGCGGCTTTTTTTATTTCTGCAGCTCATTGTCTTTCCAGGTGCCGCAGACTTTTTTTCCTGAGACATAGGTATAACAACCTTTGCCATTGAATTTATTTTTCCCGAACATACCCTCGTACACCGAACCATCCGGAAATACCAGGGTGCCATAGCCATCTTTCATGTTGTTTTTAACCTGTCCGGTATATTTTTTTCCGTTGGGGCAGGAAAACACCCCCTCTCCTGCCATCTTGCTGTTTTTCCAGTCGCCGGTATATATGCATCCCTTGTACTCTCCTTCGGCATAATTAAAAGTACCCTTGCCGTTACATTTATTGTCAGCCCATTCTCCACTGTATGTATCACCATTTTTATATGTGAAAACACCGGTGCCGGAAATTTTGTTATTCACAAACTGCCCTTCAAAAATGTCGCCATTGGCATAATAAAAAACTCCATGACCATTCATCTTATTATTTTTCCATTCACCGGTATATTTACTTCCAGCCCAGGTCCCGTTAACAAAATTATAGGTGCCGGTTCCATTAAGCATATAGTTTTCAAACTGTCCTTCATAGCTGTTGCCATTAGGATATCGAAAAATCCCGAAACCATTTTTGCAGTTTCCTTCGAGACAACCATTTTTCTGGCCAAATAAAGGCACTAGCATAATTAAAAATAGCAATGCAACGACAAAATTTTTACCTTGCATAATCTTATTGTTAAGAAAAAAGGCATCAGCCTTTGGGCGATGCCTTTTTTGTGGTTCTTTTTATTGTCCGGCCTGTTGCGGAATATATTTCATCAACATCTGCCTGTACCTGTCACTTTCGGCTTTCTGGCCATATTTTTCAGAATAGGACATCAGGGCTTGCAACACCTGGAGCCCCTGCTGGGTATCTTCGCCAAAGAAACCTACTGCCTGATCAACTCCGTTCAGGGTAAACATAACATTCTTTTTGAAAGCTTCCGGATTGACACTTTCGTAATAAGTCAGGTTCTGATCATAAATATCCCCGACGATTTTGAATATTTCTTTCCCTTTAGCAGTATCGCCGGCGCTGAAATAAAGTTCCGCATACCCAATCATGTATAAATCGTAGGGCACTGCATAGTCGGGAAGCAACTCAGCACCCCTGTCAAGCGCCTTAATGGCTTTTGCTTTTTGTCCCTCGGCCAACAATCCCTGTGCCACGCGGGCAAAATTATTTCTCAGATACAACGACATACCATAACTTTCTTTGTCCACATAAATTGTAGGATCGTTAATGTTGCCATAAACAAATTTATTCATGAGGCAGTCGTAGGTCTCATTGGTAAGCACACCACCCCTGCGGGCATCGCCTTTCACAGGCAAAAACCGGTAAACGCAGCCATCAAGGAAACAATAATCGGTGATATTGATAAAATCTTCAACACTCGATGGGCTGGCAAAATATATGGGGCGTTCCCAGTTGTTGGTGGCAATAAGGTCAAGCAGCATCAGGTCGTTTTTATATAAAGTGTTTTTATTGACTTTCCAGGTGATGGCTTTTACCACCCTGTCGGCCAGATACCGCGGCACCGTGCCATTATTGCACACCTTGGCAGAATCGACACGGAGCGAAAGATTTTTGGTAGGCATATAAGCTACCCTGCGTTTATCCTGCAGTTGCACTTTACTGTCTTCCTTATCACTATTGATGAAATTAATCAGTTTTTTCAAATCCCAGACATTATTGGCATCTTTCTCGTAATAAGGGACAAAGTCGTTGGTCCCTGCTGTATATTTATGCGAAGGTATAGTGAAAGGCAGGGGGGCTGATTCATAAATTTTGTTGAACAGTTGATGAATATACCAGTCACCGGAGGCCAAGGTAAAATTCACTACCCTGACATCGGTACGAAAACCTTCAACCTCCTGAACATACCATAGGGGGAAAGTGTCGTTATCACCATTGGTAATCAGGATGGCATTCGGTGCACATGAAGCCAAGTAATTTTTTGCATAATCGCGGCAGGCATATTTATCGGAGCGGTCGTGATCATCCCAGTTTTCCTTGGCCATGATGGTGGGAACCAGCAAAAAACTGGCCACAACAGCAATTATCACGCTGGCAATCTGTGGAATTTTTTTGGACAGCCCGTGGTATAATGCCACCACACCTATCCCTATCCAGATTGCGAAGGCATAAAACGATCCTGCATAGGCATAATCACGTTCGCGCGGCTGATAGGGTGTAGGATTCAGGTAAACGATGATGGCCAGTCCTGTAAGCAAAAAAAGCAAAGTGACCACAAAGGCATCTTTTTTGTTTTTCCAGAAATGGAATGCCAGTCCTGCCAATCCCAGCAACAGCGGCAGGAAATAATAAGTATTCCGGCCTTTATTGGTTAACATTTTGTCGGTAAGTTTATCCTGATTACCCAAGTGGGCAGCATCTAAAAACTTGATACCACTTATCCAGTTGCCATTGGCAACATCCTTGTTTCCGGCTTCATCGATGCCAAAGCCCTGGATATCGTTTTGTCGTCCTACAAAATTCCACATAAAATAGCGCAGGTACTGATTTCCTATCTGGTTTTTAAAGAAAAACGCCAGATTTTCGCCGAAGGTAGGTTTTGTTTTACCCTTGGTCCCCGTCCACGCCCTGTACGCCCGGATATGTTTGTCCTGTTCACTCCACATACGCGGGAAAAGACCGCAGCCCTGAGGATCATATTGATAGGAAACTTTCCGTGTGGTGGGAATGTACTCGTCTTCACCCTTAATGTAGTTATAAGCTCCTTCTTTGGTATCGACCACGCGGGCATTGAAATACTGCCCGTATAGTACGGGCCAGTCGCCATATTGATCGCGATTCAGATAAGTCAGCAAGGTAAGGGCATCCTTGGGGGCGTTTTCATTAATGGGAGTGTTGGCATTAGCGCGAACCACCAGCACAACGAATGAAGAATAACCGATAATAATAAAGGTAAAACATAAAATGACGGTATTTAAGATAGTTTTACCGTGTTTTTTTGAATAAATCAGGCCAAAAGCAATCAGACCAATAAGAAGCACAAAATAGATAATAGTTCCTGAATTAAAAGGCAGGTGAAGAGTATTTACAAAAAACAATTCGAAATATCCGGCCAGTTTAACCGTCCAGGGAATAATGCCCGATTGAACCAATCCAAGAATTATTACAGAAAGGATAAGCACGAGGATAAAATTTTTGGTAGATTGTTTGCCTTTTCTGAAATAATAAAGCATTGTCATGGCGGGGATGCAAAGCAGGTTGAGCAAGTGAACTCCGATGGACAAGCCCATCATAAAGGCGATGAACACTATCCAGCGGTTGGCGTATTTTTCGTCGGCCACCACTTCCCATTTCAAAATTGCCCAGAAAACGACGGCGGTGAAAAATGCAGACGTGGCATAAACCTCGCCTTCAACAGCAGAGAACCAGAAAGAATCGGTAAAAGTATATGCTAAAGAGCCAACCAGGCCTGCTCCCAGTACGATGAGTGTCTGTGGTACGGTAAGATCGTAACTGCTGCTTTTTACAAACAACTTTTTGGCAATGGCGGTGATGGACCAAAACAAAAACAAGATTGCAAAACCGCTTAATATAGCCGACATACTGTTGACCATCATGGCCACCTTAGTAACATCGCCGCCGGCAAACAGCGAAAAGAATCTTCCCATCAACTGAAACAAGGGTGCTCCCGGGGGATGGCCCACTTCAAGTTTAAAAGCAGTTGAGATATATTCGCCACAATCCCACCAACTGGCCGTAGGCTCGATGGTGAGCAAATAAACGCCAGAGGCCACCACAAATACTATCCAGCCAAGGATATTGTTAAGTAACTTAAAGTTTTTCAGCATGTTCTTAGGTTTTTCATTATTATTTTAATCGACGAAATTAGTAATTATGACATTATATAGCTGCATTTTTTAGAAAAAAATTACTTTTACCGCAACAAATCATCTTATGGACACTCTTTTCCGGCTTAAAGATTTTTTACGATACCGGCACAAGGCAGGAACAGCATTTAAGGTACACTCGCCTTTTGCCTATTCCTTTTATACTGAGGTGGTACGTTCAAAACAAAAATTTCCTGCAGCATTGCTTGCCGCAGAGCAAATCAGGAAAACATGCCTGCATTCGCCGGAAAAGATTTTTGTAAATGATCTGGGGACAGGTGGGGTATCTCTGCCGCAGGAAAGAAAAATCAAGGATATAATGCGGCGGTATGCCTGTTCAAAAAAGGAAGCTTTTCTGCTTTACCGAATGATCAACTACCTTAAACCCGTCACCATCCTTGAATTGGGCACCTCGTTGGGAATAAGCACCATCTATATGGCCCTGGCTAATCAGGATATCGCCCTGACCTCCCTTGAGGGATGTCCCCAAACGGCCGCCGCTGCCCGCAAGAATTTCGAAAAACTTTCGTTAAACATCAATCTTATCGTGGGAAATTTTGATGAGACATTGCCTGTGGCATTAAAAAAAATGCAAGTTGCCGGATTGGTTTTTTTTGATGGAAACCACACCAAGGAAGCCACATTAAGATATTTTGACGAATGCCTGAAACATACCAACAACCAGTCGGTATTTGTTTTTGACGACATCCACTGGTCACCCGGCATGTATGATGCATGGACCACAATATGCGCAAATCCTGAGGTTACCACCAGCATGGATTTGTACCAATTGGGAATAGTTTTTTTTAATAAAAAAATCAGTAAACAACATTTTGTTTTGAAGTATTAAACTACCTTTGTTTATTATTACTTTCATTAAATGAAGCAGGAAATCATCAGGCTTACAAATATTTCGAGACATTATAAGGTAGGCACCCACCTTGTAAAAGCACTTCAGGATATTTCGCTGACAATTTACAAAAACGAATATGTTGCCCTGATGGGACCTTCGGGTTCCGGCAAATCAACCCTGATGAACATTCTGGGCTGCCTCGATACTGCTTCAGGAGGCACCTATATTTTGAATGGAAAAGATGTAAGTAAATTGGACGACAATGAGCTGGCCGAAATCCGCAACAAAGAAATTGGGTTCGTGTTTCAGACCTTCAATTTGCTGCCTCGTTCCACTGCCCTTGATAATGTTACCTTGCCCCTGGTATATGCCGGGTACGGTAAAAACCAAAGGACAGAACGCGCCATGCAGGTTTTGGAACAGGTGCAGCTTGCCGACCGCATGACACATAAGCCCAACGAACTGTCGGGCGGACAAAGGCAACGCGTTGCTATCGCCCGGGCATTGATAAACAAGCCATCCATCATACTCGCCGACGAGCCCACCGGTAACCTGGATTCAAAAACTTCCATTGAGATTATGGGGCTTTTTGAAGAAATACATGAACAGGGGAATACCATCATCCTGGTTACCCATGAAGAAGATATAGCCCGTCATGCACACCGTATCATCAGATTGAAAGACGGGCTGGTGGACACCGACCTGCCCAACGAAAACTTCAGAAAAATGGAATTTTATGACAGGGAGAACATTTCAGAAGAAGAGGAATGAAAGCAACAAAAACAAAAATATATACAAAAAAAGGTGATGCCGGACAAACTTCGCTATTGGGTGGAGAGCGGGTGGACAAGGCAGACCCCAGACTTGAAGCCTACGGCACCCTGGATGAATTAAATTCTTATATTGGTTTGGTACGCGATTTCGCCATTGACATCCCTGTGAAAAGATTTTTACTAAGCATACAGGAACAACTTTTTACAGCCGGCTCTATTCTTGCAGCCGGAAACGACAAAGTTTTAAGCAAAATCCCCTCAATCAACAAAGACGACCTCCTTGCCCTGGAAAGGGAGATTGACCGCATGTGCGAAAAAATTCCTCCCCAAAAACAATTTATATTACCCGGCGGACATCCGATCATTTCATACTGCCATATTGCCCGCTGTATATGCCGCAGAGCGGAACGTGCCATCGCCCGGCTCGACCTGTTGGAAAAAAAACAACGGCTGACGCTGACTTACGTTAATCGCTTATCCGACTATTTATTTGTCCTCGCCCGTTTTCTTGCTGCCGAACTTGGCATAAAAGAAAACTTTCTTGAAAATACAAAATAATTTTACCCTTACTCAATATTTTGCACAATATTCTCGTTATGCTTGAAATACTGGGGTTATTGACTATTTTTATCCGGGAATAATTTGTTAATAAATAAAAATAATTAAGGATAACAAAATAATACTTGACTTTTTAATATCAATTATTATATTTTTGCAAAAAATTTTAAACCAGGAAATATGTATTGGACTTTAGAGTTAGCATCAAAATTAGAAGATGCGCCCTGGCCGGCAACCAAAGACGAGTTGATTGATTACGCCATGCGGACAGGATTGCCATCAGAAGTTATTGAAAATCTTAAAGAAATTGAAGATGAGGGCGAGATTTACGAAAGCATTGAGGATATCTGGCCCGATTATCCAACCAAGGAAGATTTTTTCTTTCACGAAGACGAATATTAATAATTCTTAAATTAACCATAATAAAAAGCTTCCGGAAGGGAGCTTTTTTGTTTTTAGGCAACAAGTTTTCTGGAAAAATTCACAAAGCTGTGTAACTTTGCAGTGTTTCACCTTATTAAAACATTATGGAAATTGTTGTTAGCGGCATCAGGCCTACCGGAAACCTTCACCTGGGTAATTACCTGGGCGCTTTACAGAACTTTGTAAAAATGCAGGAAGAAAATAACTGCTACTTTTTTATTGCCGATTACCATTCGCTTACCACACATCCCACTCCTGCTGACCTTCACGGCAATGTCCGCAATGTGCTGGTAGAATACCTTGCCAGTGGCCTCGATCCCGAAAAAGCCACCATATATATTCAAAGTGATGTGCCGGAAACCGCTGAATTATACCTTATTCTCAACATGAATGCTTATAAGGGTGAACTGGAACGCTGTACATCGTTTAAAGAAAAAGCACGTACCCAACCGGAAAATATCAACGCAGGCCTGCTCACCTATCCCACCCTGATGGCTGCTGATATTATCATCCACAAAGCCGCCATGGTGCCCGTGGGCAAGGACCAGGAACAGCATCTCGAAATGACACGGACCTTTGCCAAACGGTTTAACAGGCTTTATAATGTGGACTATTTTCCCGAACCTGTGGCGTATAATTTCGGAAAAAACCTTATTAAAATTCCCGGATTAGACGGCAGCCAGAAAATGAGTAAATCGGACAACGAAAATTCCTGTATTTTTCTGGCCGACACCGCAGACATGATACGGAAAAAAGTGATGAAAGCCGTTACCGATGCAGGCCCCACTGCGCCAAACTCGCCTAAGCCTCAAGTCATCGAAAACCTGTTCAGCCTGATGAAGGTGGTCTCAACCGAAGACACTATCAAACACTTTGACGAACAGTACAATAATTGCAGCATACGTTATGGCGACCTGAAAAAACAATTGGCCGAAGATATGATAGCCTTTGTGTCTCCGATTACAGAAAGAATCAAAGCGCTGGCCTCCGATAGCGATTACCTGCACAAGGTTGCCTGTATGGGGGCAGAAAAAGCACGGGCAAGCGCTGCCAAAACAGTTAAAGAAGTCAGAGAAATTATTGGATTCAAAAAGTTCTAAGGCTATTTCTCACGGGCACCAAAACATCAATTACAATTATCGCTTTTTGTGCCGGAAATAAACCACTATTTTTCCGAAATTATCCCTGTCTTTCTCAATTCGGTGATACTGTTGTTTTATTTCACTGGTGTCTAAAAAACGCAATACTTTCTTTTTAAGCTGACCGCTGCCCTTGCCGGGAATTATTTCCACCCAGTCTATTTTTTTGTCTACCGCCTCACTGATAATATCGTTGAGCGCCTTATCAATAAGGCGACCTTTATTATATATTTCATGCAAATCCAATACAAGTTTCGACATGGCGGCAAGGATTTTCAACAAAGGTAAACCAATGTAACCAAGTTTAATTAATTTTGTTCTAAAAATAAAACTATGGAACCGGTAAAAGCCTTTTTTTCATTATCAACGTGGGGATTGAGATTAGCTGTTTTGGTGCTGATATATATTATTTTCTACGGCACTCTGAGCACTCTTGAATACAAAAATACCGACTTTCTGATAGCTGCCGGATTTGCACTTTTCGGCATACTTTTATTTATCGGTGGCTTTATGAATAAAAGCACCATGACCATCCTCTCTTCGATTATCCTTATGCTGGGTTGTGCTTATGAAATAGTGATGCATTACGGGTTTCAGAAAGGCCGGTTTGTGGCTATTTACTTTGTTTTGGGCGCGATCACCCTGTTCTTTTTTGCAAATGGCAATAAAAAGAAATAAACAAACCGATACCAACTTAAGTCCCTATCCATCTAAACCTCCAACCTCCTAACCTCCGCCCCTTGAACCCTCCCGACAACACCAAAGAACGTGCAATCCTTATCGGACTAATAACGCCAACACAAAATAAAGAAAAAGCCCTGGTTTACCTCGACGAACTGTCCTTTTTGCTAAAAACGGCAGGAGGCGAAGTCGTAGAAAAATTTCTGCAGAAAATCGATCGTCCGGATCCGAAAAGCTATGTGGGGTCAGGCAAAATAGAAGAAATCAGAAATTATGTACAGGAAAACAACATCAATCTGGCCGTGTTCGACGACGAGCTCTCCCCTTCGCAAATCCGCAATATTGAAGCGGCACTCAAATGCAGGGTAATAGACCGCAACAATCTTATTCTTGATATTTTTGCTTTTCGGGCACGCACCTCGTATGCACGCACACAGGTAGAACTGGCACAATACCAGTATCTGCTCCCCCGCCTGACCGGTATGTGGACACACCTCGAAAAACAACGCGGCGGCATAGGGTTGAAAGGCCCCGGAGAAAAGGAAATAGAAACCGACCGACGTGTCATCAAAGACCGTATTGCACTGCTAAAAGAAAAACTAAAAAAAATTGATAAGCAAAAAATCACCCAGCGAAAAAATCGTAAAGGCATGATACGCGTAGCGCTGGTGGGCTATACCAACGCAGGCAAATCGACCATTATGAACCTGCTGAGCAAATCGGAAGTTTTTGCCGAAGACAGGCTATTTGCCACGCTTGACACCACCGTGCGTAAAGTGGTCATTGGCAACCTGCCCTTTCTGCTGTCGGACACCGTAGGTTTTATCCGGAAATTACCCCATGCGCTCATCGAGTCTTTTAAATCAACCCTCGACGAGGTTTTTGAGGCAGATGTGCTTATTCATGTTGTGGATATTTCGCACCCCGAATTTGAAGAACAGATGGAGGTGGTAAATCAAACGCTGGCCGAAATCGGCGCCAACGACAAATCCGTAATTACTGTTTTCAATAAAATTGATAATTACTTATTTGAAAAAAAAGAGGAAGACGATCTTCTATCATCCGGCGGACGCCCATTCTCGCTGGAAGAATTACAACAAACCTGGATGGGAAAAATCTCTACCCCCTCGGTCTTTATCTCTGCATTAAAAAAGACTCACATTGAGGATTTTAAATCGTTGATTTATGAGCGTGTTAAAACCATGCATGCCAAAATTTACCCTTACGATAATTTTCTGTATTGATACACAGGTAGCATAAATACTGATTCGTTTTACGTTAAAGGTTCTACAAGATACATGTCAATAAGCCCCTTGTTTTTGGCTTCAATTTTTCCGCGGTAAGTGCATTTAAAATCATTTTTTATATACTCGTAGGTGCTGCCCGATATATTTACCGTACCGGTAACCCCTGAGGACTCCATCCTGGAAGCCGTATTAACCGTATCGCCCCATATATCATAGGCAAACTTTTTGGTGCCTACAATTCCGGAAATAACCGGTCCGGTATGTACGCCTATCCTTACTTCAAAATAAGGCTTCTCAGATGCCAATCGTTGCAGCCTGTATTCTTTCATAAATTCGCATATCTCGATGCCGCACCTGACCACATCATAAGGATTGGTGGTATTGGCTACCGGTAACCCGCCAGCGCACATGTATGAATCGCCTATGGTTTTAATTTTCTCGACATTGTATTTTTCAATGATCGCATCATAAGCCTTAAAACAATAATCGAGCTCGGCAACGAGCTGTTCGGGGGGCATTTTTTCAGCAACTGCCGTAAATCCCTTAAAATCAGTAAATAAAACGCTCACCAAATCATAATACCTGGTTTTTGCAACGCCTTCTTTCTTTAGTTCTTCCGCAGTTTCTTCCGGAAGGATATTTATCAGCAATTTGTTGGACCGGTCTCTTTCGGAAGCAATAATCCGGTTGTCTCTGCGTTTTTGCCGGTTGCTCCTCAACACTACGAAAACAAGCAAGGCAAATAAAGCCGTAACCAGCAGTGAAGAATTCTGGAGAATCTTATGCCGGCGCATTTCTATGTTTTGAATTACTTCGCGTTGTTTCAGCAGCTCAATTTCTTTTTGCTTTTTATAGGCCTGGTACTTATCTTCCGAATCAGACATCTGCCTGTAGAAATCAGCGTTGTAAATGGAATCTTTCAACAACACATAATTTTTATAAAGCTCAAGTGCTTCTTTATAACTCTGGCCGGCAGCATAAATATCCGACATAAGCTGGTAATTTTTGTAAACATACTCATTATAATGAATTTCCTGAGCTATTGACAGGCTTCTTTTACTGTACTTGAGAGCCTGAGGAAACAGCCGCATATGATATTTTGCTTTTCCCATCTCATAAAACAGCGTGGCAACCGACGATTGCTGATTACTTGCCATGCATCGCGACAAGGCCATATTAAAATAATTCAGCGCTGTGGCGTATTTTTCTTTGACCATGTAATACTTGCCGATATATGTCTCCGTGGCTGCAATGCCAATTTTATCATTTATTTTGTTAAAAATATCTGCCGCATTCTGATGGTAGTGAAAAGCAGTTTCATGCTTACCGGTCTCAAAATAAACACGTCCCAGATTATATAATGAATAAGCCAGCCCCTTGTTGTCACCGGTCTTTTTGTTGAGTTTATAAGCTTTAGTATAATATTCGCGGGACTTGTCGTACTGTTTCATATCAAAATATATACTACCGATGCTTGTAAACAAATTGGAGGTTCCATCTCCTTTATCATCAAAAACCTCAGCAATTTTCAAGGCCTTATCTAAATAAAACAGGGCTGTCTTAAAATCATTCATATCCGAATACACATAACTAATTTCGACCAGCACGGCAATCAACCTCGAGTACAACTGAGGGTCTTTCATATCCAAGTATATGTCAAGTGATTTGTGGTAATTTGCCAGCGCCCGGGTGTAATTGTTTTGGTAATAGTAATATTGGCCGGTGAGCATATAATTCCATGCCAGATTGATGCTGTCGTTGTTTTTTTTGAATAATGCAGAAGCCTTATTAAATGCGTAAATGGATAAGGAATCCCTGCCTCCAAGCATATGTAAAAAGCCCAGACTCATATTGGCCCTGCCTGTCAATGTATCGTCTTTGTGTAAGACAGACAACTTCAGAGCTTCCTCGGCATAATAGGTTGCAGTATCTGCTGAAATTGTAAGGTATAATTTACTTAAAACAAGCTGCTGTTTTGCCAGCGCCAGACCTGATAAACCCGGCAGTTCCTTTTTTATTTTTTGTATTTCAGATAACGGTTCTTTCTGTGCATAAAGTTTACTACCCACACACCCCATCAACAAAATCAATAATAAAAAGCCGTTTTTATATTGAAATAAATGTAATTTTTGTCGATAGATTTTCATTTACAAGCCTTATTGATGCTTCACTTTAAACCTGATTCAGTAAAATTAGTCATTTTTTTTATTGTGTTAATTTTTTTATATCTTTGTAATATTACAAAAAAAGAAAAACATATTTTAATCTTTTGATTAATTACTGAATTTTATCATCTAAATTATTATCACTATGATTTCAAAAAATGTAAAAAAGAAAGTTAATCCGGTTTGTACAAAAGGGAAAAAAGACACAAAAAATGAAGTTGACAATTATTCAACAACAAAAGGTGTTAAACCCACGACAAACCCCAGAACCTTATAAAAGAGGGCACTTTCAAACAATTATTTTTACACTTGTCCGTCAACGCGTCAAATAATTCGCGGATGACTACCTGTGGAGAAATATTAAAAAATTTGCAAATATACTTTCTGTATTTAAAATTTTTTAATTTTGAAAGTAGTTTTTATTTTAATTAAAAGTACATTCTGTTGCGAGGTATTAACATAATCCATAAAATATAATCATTATGATAAAAAAAACCGTTGCCACAAAATACACTGTGACATTTAGCAAAGTCGCACTGGACGTAGCCAGAGATCTTGAAGAATTTGCAAACAGCCGTGGAGTAAAACCCACCATCAATCCAAGGACTCCTCCCATTCATGAAATACCTCCCGTAAAAAAAGAAATAAAAGTGGCGAAGAAAATAAAACCAGCCGCTGCTAAAAAGATTATAGCAAAAAAACTGTAAAGAAATAACTAGCTTTTACTGGTTTCTGCTTTCTGAACTTACCATGCATAAAAGTGATTCTGCTTAGTGATGGTTTTAGCCTGCTGAATCTTTTCATTATGTCTGGTGTATATATCTTATGGGGGTATGAATAATTCTGACAAAAACAAGCCAACAATATTATTGCATTGCCTTCCCCCTGCACAAACCCTTATGCCCTCCATTACCCTGAATGTACTTAAAAGTACATTAAAACAAAACAGGATAAATTCAGAGATAGTATATTGGAACATTAAATTGGAGCCTTTTTACAGGGCTTTATCAAAAATTTTTGACGAGGCCGACTACGAATTTGCAAGGCTGCTACCTTTTATTTACAGCAAAGCCAGATATTACGGCGATTTAGCGGCACAGGAAAAAATTCAGCATGTCATTGCAAGACAGGCTGGAATAGCTTTCCGCAACAAAGAAAAAAATTTTTCCGCGGCCAGCTTGTCCCTAATGCTTAAAAACACCACCTCGCGCATAGAAACTTTCGTCAGGAACACCATACGCAGCAGCGACTTTGACGGAGTCATGCTTTGCGGATTTACAGCCAAATTTTATCAGTGGCTGCCCGGTCTGCTGGTGGCCGGAGAAATCAAAAAAAATCATCCGGAAATCAAAACCATTATCGGGGGTTTCGACACCCAAAGTGCCGCCCATGAAATGCTTCGGAATTTCAGTTGTTTTGATATGGCCGTGTGGGGTGAAGGTGAATACCCGCTGCTCGAAATCAGCAAAGAAGTTCTTGCTGGCTCTGAGCGATTTCAGGAAATCCCGGGGGTGCTTTTCAGAAAAGAAAACAAAATAATGGTCGCAGAAAATAAGAACCGGCAATATCTTGACCTTGACCACTACCCCGAGCCTGATTACGATGATTTTTTTTCTATAGCCAAAGAAGATAAAAAAAACAGGCTGTTTTTCAGCGCCCCGGTAGAATCAATACGTGGCTGTCCGTGGAACCGCTGCAAATTTTGTGTATTGAACAAGGGCTACCGGTACAGAGAACGTGCAGCAGACAGCGTGGGCAGAGAAGTTGCCGCCGTGCTGAAAAAATACCGGACAGCCTATTTTCAGTTTATGGACAACAGCCTTATCGGCAAAGATAAGCAGCGTCTGAACGCTATGCTGGACCGCCTCACCAATATATCCCTTACCTCCAGGCAGGACTTCAGTCTTTCAGCAGAAATAATACCCCATGGACTGGATGCCGCTTTCTACAAAAAACTAGCCCTGGCAGGGTTCCGAATGATGCAGGTGGGCGGAGAATCCTTTGCCGACTCACTGCTCAGAAAAATGAATAAAAAAAATTCTTTTTCCGACAACCTGCTGGCTTATAAGTTCTGTCTTAAATACGGCATTATTCCTATCGGGGCCAACATCATTACCGGCATTCCTGACGAAACACTCCGGGATATTCGTACAAGTATCAGCAACATCCCTTTTTTAAGATTCTTTGTCGGCCCTCAGGCGATAACATTTACAGAAAGTAAGTTTGCACTCGACAAACAATCACAATATTACAAAGAACTGGATAAAAAGGAACTTGAAAGCTATACGGAACATTTTCTTTTCAACTACCTGCCGCCGCAGATGACCAGCGGGATGAACCGTTTTGAATTATTTTATTTTTGTAAAAATAAATCGGCAGCTCAAGGGAAACTCTGGGAAAAATTTTTTCACACGCTCAGTCAATACCAAAAAGCTCGTTTTACCTATAAGATATATAATCATGAGGGGGTAATACTCTATGAAGAATATTGCCAGGGCGCCAAAAATGATTCGATAGTGTTTGACCAGCCGGTAGAATGGCAGATACTGGTCAATGCAAATACTCAGCTGTGTTCATTTGAATCTATGTTGAAGTTATTAAAAAATAAATACCCTGGGATTACAGCGGCTGAGTTAAAAAACATCATGGATGAATTAAAGTCAAAACACCTGATTTATTTTGATAATACGTATGACAAAATAATTTCCGTTATAGATACCGATAACCTGCTGTAACTGCTTGAAAATATTTGTAAAAAAAACCAAATTGTTTCTTTTTCAATAGATAAAAAAACTAATATTGTATAAATTTTCGTGACAGATGAATCTTGATGCCGCCACGTCATACGCCATCAAAGAGCTTGAGCCCATTGAGAAAACCAGGTATCTTTATCATAATGTATACCATGCCCTTGATGTATTTAAATCTGTTGCCGCCTATGGAATATCAGTAAATATAAATGCTGACGACCTGGTGTTGCTAAAAACTGCGGCTGTTTTTCATGATATAGGCATCATAACTTCCTATGAAAAACACGAAGAAGCATCTGTAGATGTTATAAAAAAAGTGTTACCCGGTCTTGGATACAACGAGGTGCAAATCGAAAAAATCAGCCAACTGATAATGGCAACTAAAATGCCTACCAACCCGAAAAACGAGCTCGAAAAACTGATATGCGATGCCGACCTCGATTACCTGGGGCGCGAGGATTACCTGGAAATCTCTGAACGACTGAGGCGCGAGTGGGAAGTTATCAGACAAATAAAATACACTGAAGAAGACTGGCTTGATTATCAACTTAGCTACCTTGTTACTCACAAGTATTACTCTCAGGCGGCACAGACCCTCCGCAATGCCGGAAAAGCATTAAATATCATTAAAATGGAAGAATTATTAAAAAAAACATAAATTTGCTTTTAAATCATAACTGAAAAAATAATAACATGGAAAATAAAAAAGTGATTCTGGTACCAACAGATTTTTCTGAAGTATGCGATAATGCAGTAACCTATGGAGCCAAATTAGCTAAAATATTAGGATTCGGCCTCACGGTGCTGCATATTATTGACAAAAAATCCAAAGCCGAACTGAAAAAAAACAAACAAAGTCTTACCGAGGTGGATGACCGGCTAGAAAAAATTGCCTCAGCAACAGCAAAAAATTTCGGCGTCGAAGTAAGTACCTTATCCCTGGCCGGCGACATTTTTACCGATATCGGCAAAACGGCTGCCAAAATAAAAGCCACCTTGGTAATTTTGGGCACACACGGAAAAGTAGGACTCAAACAAAAATTCGGTATGAGCTTCGCCAAAAAAGTTATCGCCACTGTGCCGGCACCCGTCATTGTGGTACACAATTCAACCAATATCGACAAAGGCTTTAAGAATATCATTTTCCCGATAAGTACTACCGCCGACGTGCGTCAAAAAGTCAAATGGACCATTTTAATCGCAAAAACCTTTAAATCAAAAATTCACCTCTTCCAACTAAACCAAAGTTCGGCCGAAGACAAGAAAACCATGCAGCATTATATCCGGCAGATTACTAATGAATTTGATAAAGAAGGCATAAAATATCAGCACATTCTGGCAGATAAAAAAACCTCTTTTGCAACTCAACTGCAAGAGTATGCCCACGAGGTAAAAGCCGAACTGATAACCATAATGATTACCATCGATCTGCTCAATTTTAAATACGGACCTTACGACGAAAAAATGATGTTCAACCCTTACGAAATACCGGTAATGTGCATCAATCCAATTAAAACCAAAATTATTTACTGGAAATAAAATCATTTTTTAGTTTTACACTCTGCAGGCCTTTGTAAACATGTTGTTGAAGTACATTTTTTATGATTAGGGTAGTATTTCGTTACTGATTATGGAACACAAGCTATCTGTAGTAATAATTACTTTTAACGAAGAACAGAATATTGAACGCTGCCTTACTTCCGTTAAAGATATTGCCGACGATATAGTGGTGGTTGATTCCTATTCCACTGATAACACCGAAGCCATTTGCAAAAAAGCCGGAGCGCGTTTTTTTCAGCGCCAATGGGCCGGGTACAGTGAGCAAAAAAATTACGGCAATTCTTTGGCTTTGTTCGACTGGATTCTTTCTCTCGATGCCGACGAAGCCCTGTCTGATGATCTCAAAAAAAGCATTATCAGCATAAAAAAAGATTTAACAGCCCCCGATTTTCGCATTTGCAGGATTACCAACTATTGCGGAAAATGGATACGCCACAGTGGCTGGTACCCCGACATTAAAGTCCGCCTTTTCGACCGCCGGGACCACCAATGGGAAGGCCTTATTCACGAAAGGCTGAATTTTCAAAACGAAAAAGCAATCCCTGTTCTAAAAGGTGATTGTTATCACTTCAGCTATTATTCGCGCGAAGCACACATCGCCCAGGCCCGGCATTTGTCGGAACTCGTTGCCCTGGACCTCTTTAATAAAAAAAAGAACGTCTGCCTCTTAAAGCAAAAATTTGCCCCATCGATGAAGTTTATCAAAATGTTTTTTATTAATTTTGGATTTCTTGATGGCACGGCAGGATATACTATTGCACTCATTTCTGCAAAAGCTGTTACAATAAAATATGAAAAGCTCAGAACACTTTACCAGGAAGAAAAAAATAAATAAACGCAACCCACGCATCATTATCAGCCGTACCGACAATATCGGCGATGTGATCCTTGCCCTGCCCATGGCCGGAATTATTAAAAAAGCTATTCCCGGCGCTTATATTATGTTTCTTGGCAAATCATACACCCGCGATATTATTGAAATGAGCGAACACGTTGATGAATTTATCGACTGGGAATCCATAAAAGAGCAAGACCCGGAACTACAGATACAGAGTTTTAAAAAATTACACGCCAATTATATCATCCATGCCTTACCAGTGCGCCAGATTGCGCAACTGGCCAAAAAAGCCGGCATACGCAAACGTATCGGAGCCAGCGGACGAATTTATCACTGGCAGTATTGTAATAAAATTATTTTTTTCACCCGCCGCAGATCAAAGCTCCATGAAGCACAGCTAAACCTCAAACTTCTCAGGGCTCTCGGCGTAAAAAGACCTTTTCCGCTGCAGGACATCGTTAAGAATTACGGAATCATCCCGCCCAACACCCTGCCGGAACATTATCGCGACCAGATCGACAACAACCGGTTCAACCTCATATTGCACCCAAAATCAAAAGGCAGCGCACGCGAATGGGAAATGCAGAATTATTCCGAGCTTATCAGCCTGTTGCCAAAAGATAAATTCAAGATTTTCATAACCGGCACATCAGCGGATTATGACCTCATTCAGGCCGAAATAATCAACAACAACCCCGGCGTAATTAATCTTGCAGGAAAATTTTCGCTTCTTGAACTCATCAGCTTCATAGCCAATACCGACGGCCTGGTAGCCTGCAGCACCGGTCCGCTGCACATTGCCGCCGCACTGGGAAAATTTGCCATCGGTATTTTCGCACCCATAAAACCAATGCACCCGGGACGTTGGGCGCCCCTGGGAGCCAATGCCTCGGTGCTCGCACTGAACAAAAAATGCAGTAAGTGCAGAGGAAACAAACACTGTGAATGCATCCAAAGTATCACTCCAGATTTGGTAAAAAACAAACTGATGGAAGTTTTTAAACCCGACCCTGCTTGTGTTGATATTATCTGAAAACTTTTATCGGTTTGACATCACTCTTCATCCAAAAATAATTAATATTGCACCCTGTGTTCTGTTTGACTATGAATAAAAAACTTTCTGCCATAATCACCATCCTGTTGTTTGTTTGCAGCAACCTGTTTGCAGGCGAATTAACCCTTAAAGGAAATTATTACGGATTCAACCTCCAGGTGCTTAACCCCAGCAACGGTAATGGTTTTTGTGTTACCGAGGTGTTGGTTAACAACCAAAAAACCCAGGACGAAGTCAATTCTAACGCCTTTGAGATTGACTTTTCGCTGTTAAACCTAAAAATAGGCGACCCGGTAACCGTGGTGATTAAACACCATAACGGCTGTGTGCCCGAAGTAATCAATCCGAGGGCCTTACAACCCACCGGCAACGTGTCTTTCATCACTCCCAAAGCCGACAAAACCGGCCATATAAACTGGGGCATCAAAGGCGACCTGATGGATGAACCCCTGATTATCGAACAATTTCGCTGGAATAAATGGACTAAAGTTGGCGAATTTACACCAACAGACACTGTGAAAAAAAACATGTACTCCTTTGAATTTATTCCGCATACAGGACTGAACCAATTTCGCATTTTTTTCAATGATGTCAACGGAAACCCGATGTATTCGAAAATCATCAAATACACTTCTCGCAACCCCGAAATCACACTTTTGTCCGCAAAAACCTCCGATAAACTGACATTTTCAGCAAATACCCAGTACGAGATATTCGACCTTAAAGGCAACTTTATTTCTGAAGGTTTTGGCAAGGAAATAGATGTTACCGACCTCGAAAAAGGCAAATACTGGCTGAACTACGATAACAAATCGGTAAATTTTACGAAAAAATAAACCCCGGCAATTAAACTGCAGATAAATCCTGCTATACGACTGGATCCGTTTCCTTATTCTTCGCGCATCGCATCATGTCGGCAATATCGCTGTTCATAGCCATGCTAGAAAACCCTCCGTCGTTAAATATATTCTGCATGGTCACATAGCGCGTGTAATCCGAAAACAACATCACACAAATATCCGCGCATGAATCCGCATCAGCATTTCCGAGAGGAGAAATGCTTTCTGAAAAATCAATAACAGCCTCCATAAAATCCAATCCGCTGGTAGCTTTTGACAATATGGGCGATTGCGAAACGGTATTGATACGTATTTTTTTCTTTTTGCCAAGCACATACCCCAAACTTCGTGCAATAGACTCAAGCATCGCCTTGGCTTCGGCCATATCATTATAGCCATGGCTGGTACGATGAGCCGCAAGAAAAGATAAGGCAACCACAGAAGCCCCATCGTTCAGCGCATCCAGCTTTACCGCCGTCTGAATCATCTTATGCAACGACAATGCAGAAACATCAATGGTTTTCAAAAATAGATCATAATCTACATTATCATAAGGATTGTTTTTTCTGACATTATATGACATAGCAACAGAATGAAGCACAAAATCAATTTTTCCGCCAAGGATCTCAGGTGCCTTCGTAAAAAGGTTTTTCAAATCTTCTACATTTCCTGCATCGGCAGCAATAACCTCCGCCCTGCACTTCTCAGCCAGCTCCGAAAGATTACCCATACGCATGGCAGCCGGCATATTGGTAAGAACAAAACGGGCACCCTCATTATAGGCATGTTCGGCGGTTTTCCATGCTATTGAATTATTATTAACAGCGCCAAAAATAACACCCCGTTTTCCTTTTAAAACATTATTTTTCATAGATAAAAAATCAAAATTACGCTGCAAAAATACAAAAAACGGCAATAACGGATAGCAATATTTACACTTCTGTTACCCATGCTCCTCCTCAATAAAAATCAGTATCTTTGCATATTATTTCAACCATTATCTCAAATGAACTCAAAAAAACTTTTACTTATTATCATGGATGGCTGGGGCGAAGGAGAAAAAAATCATGCCAATGCTATTTACACTGCACAAACTCCTTTTATTAAAGGATTATATAAAAATAAAGATATCGCCTATTGCCGGCTCGATGCTTCAGGGCTTGCTGTTGGCCTTCCCGACGGACAAATGGGAAATTCGGAGGTAGGACATCTGAATTTTGGGGCTGGGCGAATAGTATATCAGGATCTGGTGCGCATTACAAAATCTGCCGAAGACAATACCTTGGCACAAAACAGGGTGCTGTGTCAGGCATACGAATACGCCCGCAAAGAAAACAAAAACGTTCATTTCATCGGTTTGATATCCGATGGCGGGGTGCACTCGCTGCAAACCCATCTGTATAAACTCTGCGATATTGCCAAAGATTACGGCCTTGACAACGTGTTCATCCATGCTATCACCGATGGTCGCGACACCGACCCCCGCAGCGGCCTGGGTTATTTAAAAGAACTTCAGGAACACTTAGCCTCTTCTACCGGTAAAATAGCAACGCTCATAGGACGCTATTATACCATGGACCGCGACAAACGCTGGGAACGAATCAAAATCGGGTACGATCTGATGGTCAGCGGCACCGGAAAAAAATCAACAGACGTACTGCGTGCCGTGCAGGAATCCTACGATGAAAATATCACAGATGAATTCATCAAACCGGTCGTCTTCACTGATAATAATGGCAACCCGCTCACCACTATACAAAATGACGATGTGGTGATATGCTTCAATTTTCGCACCGACCGCCTCCGCGAAATCACCACGGTTCTGACACAGAAAGACATGCCCGAAGCAGGCATGAAAACCATGCCGCTGCATTATCTCACCATGACCCGCTACGATGAAAGTTTCCAAAACATACACATCATTTTTGAACCCCAGGACCTAAAAAAAACCCTGGCAGAAGTACTGAGCAATCTCGGAAAAAAACAACTACGCATTGCCGAAACAGAGAAATATCCTCACGTTACTTTTTTCTTCTCGGGTGGACAAGAAACCCCTTTCGTTGGCGAAGACCGCATTATGGTACCCTCGCCCAAAGTGGCCACCTACGATCTTCAACCGCAAATGAGCGCCCCGGAAGTTACCGAAAAAACCGTGGAAGCAATCAATAAAAACTATTATGATTTTGTTTGTCTGAACTTTGCAAATGCCGACATGGTGGGGCATACAGGAATTTATCCGGCTATCATTAAGGCGTTGGAAACCGTGGACCTTTGCGTAGAAAAAGTTATCACAGCTGCTTTAAACAACCAATATTCGGTCATCCTTACCGCCGATCACGGCAACTCGGATATGGCCGAAAATCCCGATGGCTCGCCCAACACAGCCCATACCTGCAACCCGGTACCCTGCTTCCTGTTCGACACGGATCACAAATCCATTCGCAACGGAAAACTGGCTGATATTGCCCCCACTATACTGACTATTCTCGACCTGCCAGTACCCGAAGAAATGACCGGCGAAATACTGGTTTAAACTACCTGTTTTCTGATTATAAAGGTGTAAAGTGATTTTTTTTATTAAATTTCTCAAATAAAAAAGATTTATTTACCTTTACATAAAATTATCTGACACTATTTTATCCCAATTTTATGAAAAATTACCCCGCTTTTTACAAACTATGTATGCTTGCATTATTATTTGTGTATTGCGCGCATACCGGCTATTCATCCGTCCCCGGCAACAAAGGCACCATCCTGACAATCAAAGAAAACACTTACAACAAACTTGTTTTGGTTAATTCGCTGTCCTTACAGGATATTCGTACCATAAAAGTGAACACCGCAAAAGGATTGTTCTCCGAATTTATTATCCCCGAATACGGAGCGTCAAATGCGATCGGTAATCCCAAACTGCCGGTAATGAAAAAACTTATAGAGGTGCCGGTTGGCGCCACGGTGAAAATCAACACGTTGCATAGTACCTATACCGATATCACGCTCAATGACCTGGGTGCGCTTTTTCCTGTTATGCCTGCTCAGCCTTCACTATCCAAAAGCGATGACCCTAAAAAAGCCGATTTTAAATACAATAAGGCAGCTTACAAATTAAACCAGTTTCTCCCGCATGAATTAGCTACGCTAACCGTCCTGGGAACCATGCGCGGCACTAAGCTGGGCCGGCTGGAGATTGCACCGCTTTATTACAATCCGGCAAAAAAAATATTACGGATATACACCTCAGTGGAAATAGAAATAGTGTTCGAAAACGCCAATGTTGCGGCCACCATACAACAAAAAGAAAATTTCTTTTCGCCCTATTTTGCTCCTTCTTACAGCAAAATCTTCAACTACAAGCCCCTGGAACACAAAGCCAATTTTACGAAATATCCCGTAAAATATGTCATTGTGGCCGACACTATGTTTTACTCTTCGTTGCAACCCTTTGTGCAATGGAAAACCAAAAAAGGATTTACCGTGGTCCAGGCCTATACCAACAACCCTGCCGTAGGCAACACCACTACTTCGATAAAATCCTATCTGCAAAACCTTTACAACACCGGCACAGCCGCCGATCCTGCACCATCGTTTGTTTTGCTGGTAGGCGATGTGGCGCAGGTACCCTCGTTCGCCGGCACAGAAGGATCCCATGTTTCCGACCTTTATTATTGTGAATATACCGGAGATTTTTTGCCGGAGGTATATTATGGAAGGTTTTCAGCTACCAATAACTCAGAGCTCAATCCACAGATAGCAAAAACCCTCGAATACGAACAATTCCTCATGCCAAAATCCACATTCCTGGACACCTGCGTATTGATAGCCGGACAAGACAACACTTTCGGGCCTACGCACGGTGACGCGCAAGTAAATTATGGAACAGACACGTATTTTAATGCGGCTCACGGCTTGTATCCATATATCTATCCCTTTGCCATTTCGGGAAGCAGTGCCGCCCAGATTATTCAAAACGTGAGCAAGGGCGTTTGTATGGCCAATTATACGGCTCATGGCGGATCCGACGGATGGTCCGACCCATCTTTCAACATTACGGACATCAATTCACTTAACAACAATCACAAATACCCGCTGATGGTTGGAAACTGCTGTCTTACCAACACTTTTGACGACCCCTTATGTTTTGGCGAAGCGCTGCTGAGGGCCGATGGCAAAGGCGCTTTAGGCTATATTGGTGGTTCTAACAGCACCTATTGGGATGAAGACTACTGGTGGGGTGTTGGATATCGCAACTTCGGTTCGGGTAACCCGCCGCAGCATGCCACCTACACCGCGGCCAACCCGGGAGCTTATGACGCCACCTTCCATGACCATGGCGAAGCTTTCGCCGATTGGTACACAACTCAGGGACAAATGATTACCGCGGGAAACCTGGCTGTAACACAATCGGGCAGTTCACTCGTTTCTTATTATTGGGAAATTTATCACCTGATGGGAGAACCTTCGCTGATGGTTTATTATTCCGACCCTCCCGAAATGACAGTTTCCTATAACGCATTAATGCCTTTAGGAGTAACCTCCTTCGACATTACCACCAATGCACCTTATGCCTATGCCGCCATTTCAAAAGACGGAGTATTATATGGCGCTGCTCTTGCCGACTCACTGGGCAACATCACTGTTAACCTTGATCCCATTACTGTTCCAGGCGTTGCCGACATTGTGGTAACCTGCCAAAACAAGCAGCCCTATATCGGAACGGTAGTGGTTGCATCTCCTGCCGGACCCTATGTAATATACACCAAAAATCATGTCAGCACTAGCGGAACCGGCGACACCCTGGTGGATAACAACGAAAATGTTGCGCTGGATGTTACCCTCAAAAATTTTGGCGGAGCCAGTGCTGCCGGTGTCAACGCCACTATATCCACAACTGACCCTTATATTTCCATTACCGACAACTCCCAGGCATGGGGAACAATCGCCTCCAATTCCAGCGCTACCCAATCACAGGCCTACGCCTTTACTACCAGCAACTATGTCCCCGACCAACATACCGCTGCTTTTGACATAAACATTCAGGACAACAACAGCAACACCTGGAATAGTGCCTTCAACATCAAAATCAATGCTCCCGAGCTTGTCATCGGCGATTTTTCCATTAACGATTCTCTCGGAGATAATGACCACATGCTGGATCCTTCAGAAAATCTACGCATTGAAATTTTATCCTCCAATACCGGCCATAGCAATGCCCTTGCCACTACAGGAACGCTGACCACCTCCGATACAGATGTAATTACCATTACTAATAATGTATTCAATTTCAACACGCTGGATAAAGGAGCTACGGCCAAAGCAGTGTTCGACATTGCCGTTTCGCCCACGCTTCCTGATACCGCTATCATTGATTTCGTGTATACCCTTCAATCCGGGCCTTACATTAAAACGGGCTATTACAGCATTAATGTCGGCCAGGCTATGGAAGATTTTGAAACCGGTGACTTTACAAGATTTGAATGGCAAACTGGTGGAGATGTACCCTGGGTAATTACCAATGTCTCGCCGTATGAGGGCATTTATTGTGCCAAATCCGGAGCCATTTCCGATAACCAGACATCGCAACTTATGGTTACCATGAATGTTTCCACCAATGACACCATTTCTTTCTGGAAAAAAGTTTCCTGCGAACAAAGCAACTGGCCTAGCTATTGGTATGATTACCTGGAATTTAATATGGACAATTACTCCATTGAACGTTGGGACGGAATTGAACCGCAGTTTACTAAAGTATCTTACGCCGTACTAAGCGGTCTGCATACGTTTAAATGGATTTATAACAAAGATGTTTCTGTTGGCGAGGGTGAAGACTGCGCATGGCTTGATTATATAATGTTTCCACCAACAATAAAAATCACTGCCATAGAAGAAAATAAGGGTGTCAACCAGGTATTCACATGCTATCCCAACCCATCAAACGGGTTTACTACTATCAATTTCGATGTTAACCAGGCTTCAGAAGTAAGTTTGAAGCTGTACGACATTAGCGGACGCCTCACTGATATCATTTTAAATAACAAATTCAAACAGGAAGGCAACTACACCATTCTTGTAAATACAGGTAAATATCAGGCGGGAATTTATAATTTTGAATTGACTTCCGGCAATCAGAAATTCAATCAAAAACTAATCATCATCAAATAAACATCCCATGAAAAAACTGAGTATTCTCTTAGTCCTGTTGAGCTTGAGCTTCTTCGCCCCCGCTCAAAACTGGGTAAATATCCTTTCGGCCACCCCCGCTCCTGCCAAAATCATCCTTACGTCCGGCGACATTTCTAATGTGTCCTTCAATGTGGAAGTAAAAGGGTACTATGCTGAAAATGTAACCACACCGCAAGGTCCAAAAATGGTAATCAATCTCGACAAGGCCCCCAGAATACTTGAATCGGGATGCCCCGACCTGCCTAAGGTGGTTACCTCTCTCATCGTTCCTGACGATCAGCACATGGTTGCAGAAATAACCTATTCTTCTTTCACGGATTTTGCCAACATTGATATCGCCCCTTCCAAGGGAAATTTTACCCGCGATATCGACCCGGCAACGGTTCCCTATACCTATGGTCCGGTATACCAGCAAAATCAGTTTTATCCCGGAACCCTGGCGGAATTGAAAGAACCATACATCCTTAGAGATTTCAGAGGACAAGCCGTGGTTACTTACCCTTTTCAGTACAATCCTGTTACCAAAGTGCTCCGCGTATATCATAACCTCTCGGTGAACATTCACCCGGCTCCAGGACTGGTCGTTAACCCATTGTTGCGTAACCAACCACCATCAAAAATCGAAAAAGAATTCAGCCATATATACAATCGGCATTTTCTTAACTTTAACAGCAACTATAAATATACCCCGCTTGAAGAACACGGCAATATGCTTATTATCTGCGCCGACGCCTATATGAACGCCATGCAGCCCCTGGTAAACTGGAAAAACGACATGGGAATACCTACCGAAATAGTAAGCAAAACAACTGCCGGAGGCACAAATACCGCTATAAAAACCTATGTTACAGATTATTACAACACCAATGGCCTGACATTTTTATTGCTGGTCGGCGATGCTGCCGGTGTTCCCACCTATACTGTTTCGGGGGGCGGCTCCGACCCTACTTATGGGTATCTGGCAGGTAACGACCACTACCAGGAAATTTTTGTCGGCCGTTTTTCTGCCGAAACCCTGGATCAGGTGAATACCATGGTTACCAGAACTATCCGTTACGAAAAAACCCCATCTACCGTAAGCGGAAAATTCAACCATGCTGTAAATATTGGCTCCGACCAGGGCCCGGGCGATGACAACGAGTACGACTACACACATCAGCGTAATCTCGGACTACAAATGATGGGGTTCACTTATACCAGCCGCGCCGAACTGTTTGACAGAAGTCAGGGTGGCCTCGATGCCAGCGGCAACGCTACAGCGGCTCAACTTGCCACTGAGGTTAACAATGGCACTGGCATAATTACATATACAGGACACGGTTCCAACACAGCTTTTTCGACCACCGGTTTTTCAAACACCAATGTCAGCGCCTTAACAAATACTACTCTTTGGCCATTTATTTGGTCGGTTGCCTGTGTAAACGGAAACTTTGTAAGTACCACCTGTTTTGCCGAAGCATGGCTGAGGGCCAAAAGCGGCGATCAGCCCTCCGGCGCTGTTGCCACATTAATGTCCACCATCAACCAAAGCTGGGACCCGCCAATGGAAGGACAAGACGAAATGGTTAATATCCTTACCGAAAATGCCGGCACTAATATCAAAAGGACTTTCGGGGGACTTTCTGTGAACGGCATTTTCAAAATGAACGACACCTACCAGGACTATAATATGACCGACACCTGGACAATTTTCGGCGACCCTTCGCTGATGGTGCGTACCGATGACCCGGCTGCCATGACCGTTTCGCATGCCCCTTCGGTGATGATAGGTGAAACCAGTCTGGCTGTAAACTGCAATGTCAACGGCGCCCTGGTGTGCCTTACCATTAACCATCAGATCATTGGTACCGGGATAGTAAGCGGCGGAGTGGCCAACATCACATTCCCATCGCTTACTACCAGCGATAGCATCCTCGTTACCGCTACCGCTTTTAATTACATCCCCTACCAAGGTGATGTTGCCGTGATTGAAACTCTTTCGGACTATAATGCTCAAGCTTTCAGCATGATATCCCCGGAACAAAACTATAATTGCCCGGGCTTGTTGCTTCAGCCGCAGCTTGTTATCAGGAATATGGGCGCCCTTAACCTCACCTCGCTAAATACCACATTTATTTATGACGGAACTCCTCAGAATTATACGTGGAATGGCAACCTGCCAAGTTTTGCCACCGACACTATTTCTTTCCCTGATATCACCATAACACAGGGAGCACATACAGCTATAGCCTACATCGCACAACCCAACGGCAATGCCGACGCCAACACTGCCAACGACACCATCAAAAGAAACATCACGGTCAACAACCTGCCTGTTTCCAGTTCATTTACCGCCGATAAAAACAGTTCCTGTACCAATCCTGCAACCATCCAATTCAACAACACCAGTGCTAACGCCATTTCGTACCTTTGGGATTTTGGTGATGGCGCCACCAGTTCCGACCCCAACCCTTCGCACCAATACACCAGCCCCGGTGTATACGATGTGGTACTTACGGCCTTTGCCGGCATGTGCGGTAATGATGTAAAAACCGAACCCGGATTTATCGTCATCGGGGCCACCCCTCCCCTGGTACATGACACCTTCGCCTGCCAGCCCAGCACATTTTTGCTCACCGCCTATGGCCCGGGAACAATAAACTGGTATGATACGCCAACCGGCGGAACACCATTGTACACGGGAAATACTTATACCACTCCGCTGATTACCGATTCTGTCCAATACTTTGTAGAACAGCTTATTTCTCCTCCGGTGGAATATGGCGGAAAATTCGACACGATAGGAGGATCATCGCTTCATACAAACAACAGTTATTGGCTGGTATTTAATTGTACTTCTCCCGTTGTGTTGAAATCCGTCAAGGTTTACGCAGGTGCAGCGGGCGACCGTATTATTCAGTTAAGGAACAGTTCCGGAACCATACTGCAGGCCGACACCATAAATGTCCCGGCAGGCGAGAGCAGAATCACCCTTAATTTCGACGTTCCCGTCGGAACCAATTTGTCGCTCCGTTGCGGAACCACGAACCCCAACATGGTCAGAAATTCTGGCGGCATCACCTTCCCTTATGATATTGGAGGAAAAATATCCATAACCGGCACCAATGCCACCTCATCGGTTCGTTATTATTATTTCTACGACTGGGAAATTCAAGAGGCCGAATGCATCAGCGCCCGAACCCCTATAGTAGCCAGAATCATAAATTGCACCGATATCTCTGACCCCGAAAACATCACGGGATTTAATGCATATCCCCAACCCGCCGACGGGCAACTTTTCGTAGAATTTAACAGCCTTCAGGCAGAAGCTTATATGATAAAGATCTATGATGTAATAGGCAAAGAAGTCTATACAAGCACAATGCACGCAACCACAGGAACGAACAAACAAATGATAGATTGCAGCAAATTCGAGAAAGGTATCTATATCATGAAGTTGACAGGCAAATCAATAGAACACGTGCAAAAGATTATCATCAACTAACAAAGGATAAGCGCTAAAAAGATGTTCTGAAAAAAAGGTAAAAAAAATGCCGGCCAATTGGCCGGCATTTTTTTGCTCACAAATCAATTAAAGTTTTATTCCAAAAGTAAATAACACATTGTGTATCCTATAGTCATTCATCACAGGGGATGGTGCCAAACTATACAAATAATATTTATCTTTAAACATCGAATAGCTATAAGCAATATCAAAGAAATATTTGCTAACTCTTAACCCCAAACCACCATTAATTGAATGCCTTGTCCCATCGTTGATGTCTTTATCCTTATAAGGGTTTGAACTATAAGTATAACCGCCGCGAAAGCTAAGCATATCGTATTTAATTTCGAAACCCGCCCTCACATTGGATTGGAAAGTGTACAGATTATCGATAATACGGTTTTCATCCGTAAAATGATAAGAAGAAGAGCGCATACGGGCATTGCGATAATCCACAAATTCATATTCAGCCGAAATAAGGGCCATTTTTTTAATGATAAATGACGCGCCGGCATTGGCTCTGAAAGGAGTCGTGAGACGATAATCAAATGAGCCTTTTGGCGATTCGGACTCATATTGTGAGCCATCATCAAAATATGTTGCCATATCACTATCCCACCTGTCTTTCATATAATAAAAGGATGGCGTATGAAATGATGCCCCGATACGTACCCAGTCAGTAATTTTATAAATCACGCCGAGTTTGAAATTGAAGCCGCTTCCCTGCGTATTCAGAAAAGTATTATACTGCATTTTCTTGAAATCGGCTACAGAATCGCCCCTGTCGGTTTCTTCATAAATTGCATTTTCGGTGTATGAAATAAACGGGAACCCTATGGTACCCCCAATAAGGAGTTTATCATTCAGATTGCCGCCCAGCGTTAAAACCAACTCATTATTGGATCCTGAAGACATAATACTCTTACTCTGCAACACTTTGCCCATCCACACAGGGCTAACATAACTGGTTAATCCGCCTAATGTGTCAATAAAGTAAGTATTGAAAGCCAGTTTGGCATCAAACTCATCCAAATCATTTGGCTTAATACCCTGGGCCTTTGACAGAAATTCATCCGCAATTGAGTTTACATCATTCTGACCTTCGGTAAAAATGTTCGCATTATAATTGTTCAGCCTGTTTACGCCAAACCCAAACTGAATCCCTTTGCAGGCTGATTCTTTTTTCGGGGTATAGGTAAGCACCAGGCCCAGGTTGTTCAGGTTGAAATTGTATTTCAGGTCATCAGTAAAGTTGTTAATGTACTTTGATTTTACTACCGTAAAATTACTGGCGGGTGTAACGGTAATTTCCTTACTTGTATATATCCCGATACCGGCAGGGTTAATACTGAGCGACGAAAAATCTCCGCCCAGTGTTCCAAATGCTCCGCCCATAGCAACCGAGCGGGCCGTTCCCCCATAAAATATCTGGGAATATCGTAAAGCGTCCACTTCATTTTGTGAAGCAAGTTTCCCGGTGAACGCTGCCACCAGGAAACCTGTAATTAAAAATATCTTTTTCATGTTGTTTACAGTTTTATTTAGCGTCTGCCGGAACCTGAGTGGCTGGGGCTAGAACTTCCGCTTGAACGGGAAGGAGAACCTGAGCCGGAACCTGAACTGCTACTTGATCTTGACGGCGAGCTAAAACTGCTGCCCGAATTGGAAGGTGCGGAATATGTGCTTCTGCTGCCCGAATTGGAAGGTGCAGAATAGTTAGACCTGCTGTTATTATTAGACGGAGCAGAATAGCTTGGTTTACTTTCATAATTATTTGAGGGTGCAGAATAGTTGGAATTATTTGAAGGTTTGGAATAAGTATTCTCTGAATTAGATGGTTTGGAATAGTAGTTGGATGAGTTATTCTGCGGTGCTCTGTTGTAACTGTTTCCGGAATTTACAGAACCTGAATTATTGGGTTTCACCGTATTGGGAGCGTTATAGGTTTTCGGTGCGGTATATTGTTGCTGCGGTTTGGTTTGGTTATTATAATTCGGGTTATTGTAAGGTTTCACGTTATAATTAGGGTTGCTATTATTTTCCTGAACCGGTTTTTGATACGAGTTGTTGGGTACATTGGGCCTGTTATAGCTGTTATTGTTTTCAGGTTTGGTGTAGTTGTTGGGATTGGGCTTCACCATAGTATTGTTTTCAGGTTTGGTGTAGTTGTTAGGATTAGGTTTCACCATAGTATTGTTTTCAGGTTTGGTGTAGTTGTTGGGATTGGGCTTCACCATAGTATTGTTTTCAGGTTTGGTGTAGTTGTTAGGATTAGGTTTCACCATAGTATTGTTATCGGGTTTGGTGTAGTTGTTGGGGTTAGGCTTCACCGTAGTATTATTTTCAGGCTTGGTGTAGGTGTTCGCCGGTTTTTCTGTAGAAAAATTGTTAGTATTGATATTGTTTGAGGGCTTTACACTCATATTATTATCAATGGGTGCATTAGTGTTTACCGGTTTTGAAATTTTCCCTATCTGTTCTTTAATCGTTGGACTTACAGTGATTCCTGACGAAGGCTTGGTAACGGTAGTGGTGGTAGGTTTTCCAACGATAGCCGGATTGATGGTGCCGTTAGTAGCCACATCGTTCATGTGTGCAGCTATGTATTTATCTCCCAGGGTGAGGTTTTCTCTTGAGTTGGAATTTGTAGATCCGCCGATTTGTTCTCTGTGTCCATAGAATGAGTTGTAATCATAGCTATTGAAGTAGTAGTCGGGTGAATATCCCCAGTAACCGTCGTTGTATCCGTCCCAGTAGCCATCCCAATAGCCGTTGTTATAGCCACTCCAGTACCCGTGTCCCCAGCCATGGTGATGATCCCAGCCGTATCCGTAAGGGCTCCAGCCATATCCGCCGCCCCAGTAGCCGTGTCCCCAGCCCCAGCCATAGTTGTATCCCCAGTAAGGACGATAATAATAGGTAGGCCACCACCAGTTGTAGCCGATGTATATGCTCACGCCCCAGAAGTACGGGTCATAATTGTACCAATAGTAGTTGGTGTAATAGTTGTCGTAATATCCCCAGCCGGGGTTGTAGTCATAAAACCTTCTGATACGTGACGAATAGGAATAATCATAATAATCATCGTAGTAGTAATTGTTCGTCACATAAGTATTCCCGTCTTCGTCGTAGTAAGTTTCCGAATTGGAATAATTTGGATCCTGGCTGGTATAATTATCAACGTTGTAATTATCATCCTTGTCGTTTCTGTTTTGTGATATCACATTACCGTTATCCTCGTTATTTGTTACCCCTGTGTTACTTGGGGGAACGGTTCTGGCCGGCTGATCCACTCCGGGAGTGGCAACAACGGCCGGGTTTTTTCCATATACATCATCATATACAGTACTTGTCTGATTGGTGGTCCTGCAGGATACAAACAATGCTGTGCTTGCAACCAGGAAGAGAATTTTAACAAGTGTTTTCATGATTTAACCTCCGAATTTTATAGTGTTATTTTACTTTTTTAATTAGTTTTGCTTCGTTTTTTTATTAAACACAAATTTTATACCACTTTTAACTATGGCTAAAGATTTTGTCACAAAAGAAGAAAATTATTCGCAATGGTACAATGATTTGGTAATTAAGGCCGATCTTGCCGAGAATTCTGCCGTGCGTGGGTGTATGATTATCAAACCTTATGGATATGCCATCTGGGAAAAGGTTCAGGCTGCGTTGGATCATATGTTTAAAGAAACCGGTCATTACAACATGTATTTTCCAATATTCATTCCAAAATCTTTTTTCAGCAAAGAGGCAAGTCATGTGGAGGGTTTTGCCAAAGAATGCGCTGTGGTAACGCATTACCGTTTAAAAAACGCGGCTGACGGCAAAGGCATTGTGGTTGACGAAGACGCCAGGCTGGAAGAAGAGCTTATTGTAAGGCCTACCTCCGAAACTATTATTTGGGATGCCTACCGCAACTGGATAAAATCGTACCGCGATCTGCCAATATTGGCTAACCAGTGGGCTAATGTGGTGCGTTGGGAAATGCGTACCCGTTTGTTTTTGCGGACTACGGAATTTTTGTGGCAGGAAGGTCATACCGCCCATGCCACGGAGCAGGAAGCGATGAAAGAAGCAGAACAGATGCTTGATGTGTATGCAAATTTTGCCGAAAATTATATGGCTATGCCGGTAATTAAGGGTATAAAATCAGCAAATGAACGCTTTGCCGGGGCGCTGGAAACTTTTTGTGTAGAAGCGCTGATGCACGATGGCAAAGCATTGCAGGCCGGCACCTCCCACTTTCTGGGACAGAATTTTGCCAAAGCATTTGATGTGAAGTTTTTAAATAGAGAAAACAAACTGGAATATGTATGGGCCACTTCGTGGGGCGTTTCTACCCGCCTGATGGGGGCACTGGTTATGACTCATTCGGATAATAACGGGCTGGTGCTGCCTCCCAAACTGGCGCCAATACAGGTAGCTATCGTACCAATTTTTAAAACACCCGAACAGCTTTCGCAAATAAGCGAAAGAGCCCTGGGCATAAAAAAAGCCCTCGAAAAAAGAGGTATTTCGGTAAAATTCGACGACAGGGACACCCTGACCCCAGGCTGGAAATTCGCAGAATACGAATTCAAAGGGGTGCCGGTGCGTATTGCCATTGGCCCCAGAGATATGGAAAACGGCACCGTGGAAGTGGCTCGCCGCGACACGTTGGAAAAATCGGTGTTTCAACTTACCGACATTGACAGCAAGATAGCCAACCTCCTGGAACAAATCCAAAAGAACCTGTTTCAAAAAGCCCAAACCTATACTGATGACAACACTTATCACGCAAACACCTGGGAAGAATTTAACGATATTCTGGAAACCAAAGGCGGCTTTATTTACGCACATTGGGACGGCACGCCGGAAACAGAGCAAAAAATAAAAGAAGAAACCAAGGCCACCATACGGTGTATCCCTCTTAATAACCCGTTGGAAGAAGGTAAATGCGTGTATTCGGGCAAACCCTCACAACAAAGAGTAATTTTTGCCAGGGCATACTGATGTTTTTAAGTTTTTTTAATTACATTTGCTTTATTAATTTATAATAAATAAAAAACATGGCAGGAGTAAACAAAGTTATACTTATAGGAAATCTCGGGAAAGACCCCGAAATCAGGCAACTGGAAAACGGGACCAAAGTGGCAAGTTTTTCGATAGCCACCACCGAATCATATAAAAATAAAGATGGCAATAAGGTTGAACATACCGAATGGCACAACATAGTGCTTTGGCGCGGCTTAGCCGAAATTGCAGAGAAATACCTCAGAAAAGGCAATACCATTTATCTGGAGGGAAAAATCCGGTCGCGGTCATGGGATGACAAGGAAGGCAACAAAAGATACACTTCTGAAATTATCGGCGACAACATGACCATGATAGGTGGCCGCAAAGACGCTGACGGCGCGGTTCCCCAAGGCCCCGGTGACAAAGCTCCCGAACAGCCGGATATTGTGCCCGGTGGGGAAGGCGACGATTTGCCCTTTTAATTAAATTTATATCTGAAAATCCGCTATGGATTTGCCCTTACTATATGTTGTGGTGCTTGGAACCTTTTTTAAGCCCGTTACGGCAGGAATAATTATTGGCTTTATTTTTCTTGTGGTATTACTGGCGTGTACCGCACTGGTTTCGGGATCGGAGATGGCTTTTTTCTCGCTCGATGCCAAACAACTTGATGAGCTAAAAAGCAAGAAAAAAAACCACAGTCACCTAATCATCCAACTTTTGAAACAGCCTCAGAAATTGTTGGCAACTATACTGATTACCAACAATTTTTTCAATGTATCCATTGTTATCCTGTCAACCTATCTTACCATCAACCTCTTCGATCTGACGGGACATTACGTATTAAGCTTCCTTATTGAATTTGTAGTATTAACAGCTCTGATACTACTTTTTGGCGAGATGTTGCCAAAGATTTATGCCAGCCAAAATCCTTTGAAATTTGCCAGCATGATGGCCGCTCCGATGAAATTTTTGACAAAGATATTCAGCCCGCTGAGTTTTTTTATGGTAAGGTCAACCGGGGTAATTGAAAGAAGACTTTCCAAAAAGAAACAGGTGGTATCCTTTGAAGACCTTTCGGATGCTATTGAGTTGACCTCTGACGAAATTACCCAGCAACAGGAGCGCAAGATACTGAAAGGGATAGTGAAATTTGCCGACATTGAAGTATCGCAGGTTATGAAACCCCGAATTGATGTGGTTGCCGCCGAATACAACATCAATTTTCATCAGTTAATTCATTTTATACAAAACGCCGGGTTTTCACGAATTCCTGTGTATAAAAAAACCTTCGACCACATAGCCGGCATTTTATACATCAAAGACTTGCTGCAATATATCGGCAGGGAGGCTGCCTTTAACTGGCAGACACTTATCCGCCCGCCATTTTATGTGCCGGAAAACAAAAAAATAAACGACCTGCTCAGCGAGTTTAAAGAAAAGAAAATCCACATGGCGGTGGTGGTGGACGAATATGGCGGCACCTCGGGGATAGTAACCATGGAAGACGTGATTGAAGAAATTGTAGGTGAAATCAGTGATGAATACGATACAGAATCCGAAGACATTGATTTCACCAAAATTGATGACTATACTTATATTTTCGACGCAAAAACTTCGCTGAACGATTTGGCAAAAAAGATAAACTTCAGCGACGAGTTTTTCAGCGACATCAAAGGGGAATCGGAATCCATTGCCGGACTTATATTGGAAATGACAGGCAAAATTCCTCAAAAAAACGAAACAATAAACATTAAAGACCTGTCGTTCACGATTTTGTCATCAGACATCAGGCGTATTAAAAAAGTTAAAGTTATCATTACACCACCGTATGAAGAAAGCCAGGAAGAATAAACCGCTGTTGGCAATAGTATTGCTTTTTGCCCTGATGTTTTTGTATGCATGCAACAACGACGATTATGTTCCCAAACCCAGGGGTTATTTCAGAATTGCACTGCCCGAAAAAAAATACAAACTGTTTGACTCGATATATCCTTATAGCTTTGAATATCCCGATTATTCCCTTGTAAGACCCGATATGGACAAACGTGCCGAACCTTATTGGATGAACCTGGAATTTCCCTCTTTCAAAGGCACTTTGCACATCAGCTATAAAAAAGTAACCAGCGACAGTATTTTGTACCAGTATTTTGAAGATGCCCGTACTTTTGCCAATAAGCATATTGCCAAGGCCGAAGATATAGAACCCAAAATAATCCGCGACGATCAGCACCAGGTGTATGGCATGATATACGATATCAGCGGATCCGGCGTTGCCTCCACTTATCAGTTTTGTGTTACGGACAGCACCACCCATTTTTTGCGCGGGGCCTTGTATTTCAATGTGATGCCCAATAACGACTCGCTCTCGCCGGTGATTGATTTTATTAAATTCGACATCGATCACCTGATACAAACCCTGCGCTGGACAAAGAAAGATTAATTCAAATTTCAGTCCTTCAAAAAGTAGAATAATTCGTCTACCATTTAAAATGATTTTGTCTTGGATTTGGACGTTCATTTCTTTTGCCTTTCCAAAAGAAACGAACCAAAGAAAAAGACAGCCCAGACAATGCTTCTGCCCGCTCTCAGAAAATATTGAAAATCTAATCAAAGTAGGCCCGACGCTGTGCGTCGGGAAA